>ENA-OQIC01000670-OQIC01000670.1-human-gut-metagenome-genome-assembly--contig:-NODE-670-length-14302-cov-2.230970_pt1 | contig 14302 bp, 18 predicted proteins | sample MGYA00242572_ERZ504736 | MGnify/ENA primary metagenome ERZ504736 (study PRJEB26092, sample SAMD00036201) | human gut metagenome | host: Homo sapiens | study: EMG produced TPA metagenomics assembly of... | reverse complement strand
TAATATATGAGAATATACTTTCCGGTGCGATGGGCGATATAATCGACATTCCGATAGACGGAATGCAGACAGGAGCATATCAAGTAATCTTAAGCCATAAGTTAGGGTGGTTAACTGGTGAATTTGAGATCCGATAAAGCGTATGACAATCTTTAAATTCTCATCGTGTCTTCGTGATTAGGATTGGGATGGCACGATGGAATTTTAATGTATCTTGATCCCGCAAATTGATTATTCATGTAGGATCAAGTCCGGAGAATTGACCTTAAAAATATTCTAATATGAATTACCTCGAAAATTTTACTCAAAAATAACGGATAGCGGCATTGAAGAAGAACCTGCTATTGTTCAATATTGTAAGGTACTTGCAGCTATGATTCCCAGCAGCTTATTTGTATTGGATATGGTTCAAAAGCGATTTTGCTATATCAAGCCGGACGATCTTTTTCTGTGCGGCCATTCCATGGAAGAGGCGATGACGTTAGGATATGATTTCTTTTCCAAGATCATTCATCCAGAAGACTTGCCGTTATGGAAAAGCTTTTTAGGGAATCTATCACGGACGTTACAAGAAAACTCGGACGAATGGAGTGATTATTTCGGCCTATTCCGTTTGCTGCCGAAATATCCCTTTATCACAAAATCATTGGAGCGGTACAGTTACCATCGGCTGATTCCGGTTCGTAAAGAGTCGGGACATTATTATTTGATAGGGATCGTCTCCGATTCGAAATGCAAAAAGATAGGATGTTATCGGAATGGCGCGAGTCGTTTCATATACCAACCTATAACCCTAAGAAACGAGGTTGGCATATACAACAAATTCCTCTACTCAGCAGACGAGAGCTGGAGATCTTGCGAGTCGCCACAGGAGAGCAGGACTTGCATTCATCGCTGAGAAACTTTGCCTGAGTTATTATACGATACGAAGCCACGTCTCCTCCATTAAGCGGAAGTTAAAAGTTCAAGACCTCCGGGAAGCGACCGATTGGATCTCTTATCTACATATTTTGCAATCTCCTCAGGAAAGAGATAGAGAGGAGAGTTGTTGTTCAACAAGAAATTTCACTTTCAATAAAAATTGAAAGATATACAAGCCTTATTGGGCGAAAAACAAAGCATCTGATCAATTTCACTTGCGACAGGAAGACCCGAAAGCACAATTCGAAGTTAGATTTCGAAGGATCTTTGAAAAAATAAGGCTATACGCAAAAAAAGTAGATACTCAGATTGGCTAGACGGCTTACCCGCAAGAGCACGGTGGCTACGATTGATCGTCAATGAGGCGGCGACAGCGAGAGCCCGGATGAGGTTCGATGAAATTTAGCAAACTATTCTCCTGCCGCAGAATGCGGCGGAGAGTAAATTATTAATCAATTAAATACTTCAAACATTATGAATTCCAAATCAGAGAAGAAGCTTCAAGGCAAGCTTAAGCTGAACAAGCTGAGTGAGAATGCGCTGGCTAAGCGCGAGATGAAAGTCCTAAAGGGAGGGTGTAACTGTTATGTTAATGGCGATAAAGTCGGCTATTAATATTCCCTTTTATCTTTTCAGCTAAAGGCCTAATTAGGCCCTTAGTTCTCTCGTTTTATTATTAGCAAGAATACTTCATATAGATCATGAAAAATACGATAGAATATGTCACGGTAGATAATAATCATTATTTATTCCACTCAGATATCTCTTTTTCGATGTTCATACATCCTGAGTTGGCGAAGGTGTGCGGGCGACAATCGGGGGTAGATCCTTACTATGTTCGAAAATACGCTTATCTAAAAGATAAAGGTTTCTTTGGGGAGGTCTTGCCGGTTGAGTTTGCTACAACCTTAGAGAAATCTGTAATTGAGAATAATATCGCTCAAGTTCCGCAAGTATCTTTTGAAACCACAGATCACTGTAATTTAAATTGCCGTTATTGTTCATTGGGCGATTTATATACCTTTAGTAAAAAGGAACGAAAAAACATTGATCCTCAAAAAGCGTTGCGTTTATTGCGGTTTCTTTTTGACGTGAAACTGGAAGGATCGGAATTTGCGATCGTTTTTTTCGGAGGGGAACCTTTGGTGAATGGTCGATTTGTAGAGATGATCGTTGAGGAAGCCAAACGTTTAAATGAGAAAAAGAAATTAAAATTGGAGTTCACTATAACTACCAATGCGACATTGATAGATCGATACCTTGACTTATTGGTGGATAATCAGTTTAAGATGTTGATTAGCCTAGATGGCGATGAGAAAGGGCAAGGCTATCGAACATTTATGAAAGATGGTACAAACTCTTTCTGGCAAGCGATCCGGAATATCGATCGTTTGCAGTGCGAATATCCGGATTTTTTCGAAGAAAGGGTTGATTTTAATGCGGTGTTGCACGATCGGAATTCTGTGCAGGAGATTTATGAGTTTATCTATAACAGATACCATAAGATTCCTTCAATTGCTCAGATGAATAAAGATCATGTAAATAAAGAAAAGAAAGAGTTAATGGAGCAAATGTTTGTTGATCGGAGGGTGAGTGAGAGCGACTTTCAAAAGACGAATTCCGATCTGTTGCCGGTTGTGCATGATGAACTGATCCAGTTCAAGGAACTGAACGATTTCTTTGCGAATAATTCCGTTAATTTCTATATGACCAATTTGTTGGACTTATTGTATGATCATGTAAGTTTAATACCTACTAAAACCTGTTCGCCTTTCCAAAGAAAGATGTTTTTTAATACGAACAGTCAAATCTTGCCTTGTGAAAAGGTCAGTTATACTTACTTTATTGGTAAGGTGGAAGACGATTCCGTAAAGATTGATATGGAGGAGGCTCAAGAAGATACAGTGCTTATTATAAAACATACAGAAAATCTGTCAGCGTTGTTATAATCGGCGGATTTGCTCAATTTGTCTATTGACATTGGATAATTTGGCGGATTTGGGAACAGATGGCTTTACTTGTCCTAATTTCTTAGATAAGGATGCTTTTGGGGAAAAGTTGGGAAAGACTTTCTCGTCCTTAGAGAAGAATCCAATGGAGTTTAGGCATATAATTAATGACTGGATGTTGAATAAAAGATAAAATAGATGGAGAACGAACAAAAATATTGGTTCATGATAGAACCTTATGTATATATTCATTTGACAGAAAACCAGGTTATATTGTATAATACGTTAGATTATGCGAGTATAGAGTCGAGTCGAATGGAAGTTGTTGGTTTAATGCGGGAGTTACTGCGGGAAGAGAATGTAGGTGTTGTAAGTCTTGACGCTTCGTATATGGAGCGATCTGTACCTATTAAGTCTTTTGTTGAGGAAATCCGAGAGAAATTTATGGGAGACATCGTGGATCAAGCTTTGTCTAACCGGAAGCCGGTACAGATATTGCCTTTTATTAATTACCCCGTTTGGGAGGAAAAGGGTTGTGACCTCAATTTCTTGGAAGATTGGTCTCAAATCTTATCTGAAGTGACAGTCCATATCGATCAAACCGTGAATATGGATTTATTGGTAAACTATCTTCGGACTATACCGGGAAATGTAGCTTTTATCTTGAAAGCGGATTGGAGAGAAAACTTGAACATCGATTTATTATTGGAGAGCTTGAAAGATAGGTCTGTCCCGATTACAATCGATAGCTCTTATCAATGTATTCCCGTAATTGAACGGACCTACGCTTCGGATTTTATTTATCGGGTATCTGTAGCTTTTCCGATTGATCATTCCGCTTGGGAGGCAGTCGTGCGTAAGGAGCAAGCGTTAGGTCATTCATTTAACTATTTCTTTAAGATTACATCAGAGGCCGATTATCAGGTAGCGGAACAACTGATCGAAACTTACCCGATTGGGAATTATCAATTAGATCCGGTCTATACCGGACAAAATCTTGATTTTTCCAAGAAAATATATTCTTGACGCATGAGGATATTTTGGCTTCGTCCTTGTCTATGAAGGAATTGTTTAGAAAACGAACGATCAATCAGAATGATTTCGGCAAGCTCCGTATTTTGCCGAATGGTGATATTCGTGCCAATTTACATCATCCGGTTTTAGGGAATATCACGACTTGTTCTATTTATGAGATTATTCAAAAAGAGATAAAGGAAGGGAAATCATGGCTCCGGATCCGAAATCAATCTCCTTGTAATACATGCCTGTACAGGGATTTGTGCCCTTCTCCTTCGGACTATGAATTGGAGATAGGTTATCCAAATCTCTGTTGGATAAGTAAACATCATTAAATATCATTTTATGTATAAGTATTATTGAAAATAACAAAAACAATCATATTATGAAACTATCTATTTATACCCCAATATTTCTATTACTTCTTTTGGTTCTAAACGGATGTGGAGACAAATCCTCCGACGAGCAAACCTTCATCACGGTGGACGTGGACAAGAGTTATTCCAAAAAGGAATTTATCCTACAGGATTTGTTCGATATAGAGTATGTGCGATTAGAGACAAATGAAAAGTTCTTGACATCAGGAAAGGTGCGGTCGATTGGCGAGAATTTGATGCTTTTTACGGATAGTAAGAATGGTGGAGATATCCATGTCACGGACGGAAAAGGCAAATACCTACGAACGATCAACCGTAAAGGCCAAAGCGGAGAGGAGTATGTATACATCAATACCGTAATTTATGATGAAAAGAATCAAGAATTATACGTAAACGATACGATGACCGGTCGGATTCAGGTTTATGATCTGTTTGGTAATTTCAAGCGAAGTATCAAGCATCTTATGGGGGCTACTTATTTCAGGTTGGATAATTTCAATCAAGATTATTTGATTTGCTATGCAGAACCTTCTGCTGATCCCACGGACAGTGGATATGAGGAGGCCATACCCAATAGCGGGTTCATGTTGGTGTCTAAGCAAGACGGGAGTGTTCAGCGAATAGCGATCCCTTTCGATGTCTATGTGTCTGGAACGATTATCTCGGAAAACTCAGGGCAAAAATATATGCCGCTATCCAAAATAGTCCTTTAATCCCTTATTTCGATAATTGGTTATTGACGGAAATCTCCACGGATACGATCTATTTGTATGAGACGGATAAACGGGCGTTGAAGCCTTTCTTAGTGCGTACGCCTTCGGGGAAAGAGATGAATCCTCCAGTTTATTTGTTTCCCGGTGTTATGACTGATCGCTATTATTTTCTTCAAAGCTTGAAGTTTGAGTTTAATTTCTCTAAAGGTACAGGCTTCCCCCTGCGGAATTGGTTTACGATAAGCAGGAGGATAAGGTATATAAGATATGAGGTCTATAACCAAGATGTGACAAAGGATGAGCCTTTGAACCTTGTATGGCAATTCCCGCCTTTGCCATATCTCAACAATCGTAATGGGATCGCTTTCCTTTCCCGGATGGAAGCCCCCGGTTTGGTGGAGGCCTACGAAGACGGCAAACTGCAAGGCCCCTTGAAAGAGATCGCCGCCGATTTGGAGGAAGAGTCGAATCCGGTTATCATGATCGCCCGATATAAGAACGAATGAGCGTATCGATTTGTCATACAGACCATCCGGACCATTCCCGGATCGCCGATTGGCTGCTGCTGAACGGCACATTGACCGCTTGCCCCGGCTTGTTGCATGGGAAGTTAGGAATCGCCATCTTTTTTTTCCACTATGCCCGCTTTACAGGCGAGGAACTGTTCGATGAGTACGCTTGGGATTTGGTGGTGGCGATGCAAGAACAGCTCCATGCCAATTACCGTCCGGATTACGAATGGGGGATAGCGGGTATCGGTGTGGGGATCGACTACTTGATCCGTAGTGGATTAATAGAGGTGGACGAGGATTTCTTCGAGGATTTGGATGAGCGGATGTATCGGGCGGTGATGTATGACCCTTATCCCGATTATAGCCGGGATGAGGGCTGACCGGCTACGGATGGTATTGGCTTTGTCGCCGGGCGAATGCGGGGCCGCGGATTGCTTGTCGCGGATCGCCGCCCGGATCGAGCAAGATCAGGCCGGTTTCTCTCCCGGAGAGATACGGGATGCAGCTCGTTTTCTGCGCGCTTATGCCGGGCATCCGGATCCGGTTGACACCTTGGTGGAGACGGATTGGGAGCGATTGGTGGGTGCGGGCTTGGCGGGTGGATATGCGGGGCCGGCTTGGAGTCGCTAAGTTCGCTTGGAGCTGTGGATACCTCTTGGCGGCTTCTTTTATAAATTTGTTTGATCTCAATCTGTGGGAAAAGATGATAAATCTGTATTTGTTCAATAATAAAAACCGGGGGGCGTTTTATGGCGTGGGCAGCTACGTCCGGGAATTGGTAGCCTCGTTGCGGGGAGCGGTATCCGTATTCATGTGGTCTATCTGTTCGGCGAGAAGGCTCAAATCGAGCGATGGGAGGAGGGGGAGGTCTCGTATCTCTCTTTTCCGGAGCCGGTAGCCGAGGATTGGGTCGCCTTGGAGGTGCGGCAGCGGGCGGCTTATTTCCGGAATATCGTTTATCTGCTTCGCCGCTTTATCCGGGATACGGAGAAGCTGGTGTTTCATTTGAATTGTTATAAGGACGAGGCATTGGCGCGGGAGTTGAAGGCGGCGTTTCGTTGCCGGGTGGTTACGGCGGCGCATTTCTCGGATTGGAGCTCGGTTATTTACGACAACCCGGAGCGTCTCCGAGCGATCTTGCGGAAGGAGTGTACGCAGCCTTTGGACGATTTGATCCGGGGAGTCGGTTCGGGGAGGAGCAGGCGTTTTACGCTGCGACAGACCGGGTAATCGGTCTTTCCGATTATATGCGTGCCTTGTTATGCGAGGACTACGGGTTGCTTCCCGATCGGGTGGCGGTTATCCCGAACGGGATGGCCGATGTGGCAGATACGGACCGGGATCCGGTGCTGATCCGGGAGAAATGGCAGCTGCGCCCGGAGGAGCGGATCATCCTTTTTGTCGGGCGGCTGGATAGTATCAAGGGAGTCCGTTTCTTGATCCGGGCGTTCCGGAAGGTATCCCGCCAGTATCTGGACAGCCGGTTGTGGATCGTAGGCGATGGTGATTATAAGGATTGTTTCGAGGAGGCGAATCCTATTTTCTCGCAGGTTACTTTAACGGGTTTTCTAGATCGGGCCTCGCTGCTGGAGTTGTATCGTGTGGCCGATGTCGGCGTGGTTCCCTCGCTGTTTGAGCCTTTCGGGTATGTGCCGGTAGAGATGATGATGCACGGCTTGCCGGTCGTGGCCACCGCCACTTCCGGTCTGGACGAGGTGGTAGATGATTCATGCGGGCTGAAAGTGCCGCTTGCCGTATCCGCCGATCGGGTAGAGATCGATGCCGACCAGCTGGCGGAGAAGATCCTCTTTTTGCTGCGGAACCCGGAGGAGGCGAGGCAGCTTGGGCGGAACGGACGCGGGCGATTTGTGGAGAGATATTCCTCGGAGGTGTTTGGCAGGAATATGTCGGCGTTTTATGAATCCTTATTCGCGGAAGAGAACCCTACGGAAGAAGCTATGGAAAAGGAGAAACATATAGATTTGTCGGTGATCGTTCCTATATATAATACGGAGGCGTATTTGCCGGTCTGTCTCGACTCGTTGTTGGGGATAGACGGGCCGTGCGTGGAGATCGTGCTTGTCGATGACGGATCGACGGATGGATCCGGGAAAATAGCGGATGCCTATGCACTGGAAGACAGCCGTATTCGAGTGATCCATCAAGCGAACGGAGGGGCTTCCGTGGCACGTAATACGGGATTGGAGGTGGCCCGGGGGGAGTATATCTTATTCGTGGACAGTGATGACTGGGTGCTGGGCGATGCGTTGGCATCTTTGTTTCGCACGGGGTGGAGAGCCAGGCAGATGTTGTGATGGGAGAAATCCGGTTCTGCGATCAGGAGGGGAATCCGGGGGCGCTTTTCAATCCGGTCAAGGGGATGCGACCGAAAGTCTTGCTGGGCAGGGAAGCTTTGTCGGGTTGATGAGGGATGGCTCTTATCTTCCTACTCCTGTCCGTTTTGTTTGTCGGCGGGATTTCTTGCGCATGATAGGGGTGCGTTTCGAGGAGGGGATCATGCACGAGGATGAGCTTTGGACTCCCATTGTTCTCTGCCAGGCGGAGAGGCTGGCGATTACCTGCACGGAGTTTTATAGATACCGCCAAGACGATTCTTCGGTCATGCATACGACCAAGTGGAGCCGACGGCTGCGATCCTTGTTCCGGGTAGTGGACGGGTTGGCGCAGTTTGCCGACCGCTGGTCGTTCGACGGGGAAGAGCGGGAATTGAAAAGTTGGTGGTATGCGAATCTGTTTCGCCTTTATCACTGGGCGTTCGCCTATCTTGCCGAGGTGCGAGACAGCTCGATCGAGGTTCCTGCTTGTCATTTGGATCGTTTCTGGCGAAATTGCGGAGAGATGATACCCGAGGCCGCCATACGTTGCAGGGAGTATTACCAAAAAGCGGAAAATCATTTAAAGGAGTATACGGACTGGCGTATGTCGGATAGCGTGATCGCCATGACATATTGGTCTAAAACCAACAAGAGGATTCTTTTGATATTCAATACGGTGGACGAGAGGATATACGTTTCCCATTTGGGCGGACTCCCTTCCGGCTGGGTAGTCACTACGGACAGGAAATACATAGGTCGTGCCGATTGGGTGGTTTTTCATCTGCCTTCGTTATCCGACACCTTGGAATATGACCTGGCAAAGCCGGAAGGACAACGCTGGGCGAGTTGGTATGCGGAAAGCGAGCAAGACGATCCTCTGTTCAACGATACGGAAATCATGGATTTGTTTGATATTTCTATCCGATTCACTACTTTTGGAGAGTGTATAGAGAAGATCGTGAATTTGGATGTTTAAACCCTTCCCCACATATCGCCAACTGGACTCCATGGACTGCGGCCCCACCTGCCTCCGTATGATCGCCAAGTTCTATGGTCGTGTGTACTCGATCCAGAACTTACGGGAGAAAGCCTTCATCACCCGGGAAGGAGTCTCCATGCTGGGTATCAGCGAGGCGGCGGAAGCGATCGGGTTCCGAACACAGGCGTGCGGATCACGGTGGAGGAATTGGAAAAGGAATGTCCCCTACCCTGCATACTGCACTGGAACCAATGGCATTTCGTGGTTTGCTACAAGATAAAGAAAGGGAAGTTCTACATAGCGGACCCGGCGGCGGGACTTATCACCTATACGAGGGAGGAGTTCAAGCGGTGCTGGGTCAGCACCAAGGTGGACGGACAGGATACCGGGACGGCGCTCTTGCTGGAACCGGGGCCGGAGTTCTACGGGATGGAGGACGAGGGGAGAGACAGGAAACGTAACCTCGGATTCTTTTTCCGATATATATCGCCCTACAGGCGGGAGATGGCACAGCTCGTGCTGGGCATGGTGACAGCCAGCGTACTGCAACTCATCCTGCCTTTCCTCACGCAGAGCTTGGTAGATACCGGTATACGGGACAACAACCTAGGTTTCATAACCTTGATCCTTATATCGCAATTGGTGATCTTTATCGCCAAGCTATCCGTGGACTTCATACGGAGCTGGATATTGCTGCACGTAAACACGAGGATCAATATCGCCTTGATCTCCGATTTCCTCGCCAAGCTGATGCGCCTGCCCCTGCATTTCTTCGATACCAAGATGGTGGGCGATATCATGCAGCGCATCGGAGACCATGACCGCATCGAGGCTTTCATGACGGGGACATCCATCAATACGCTCTTCTCTTTCGTCAACTTCATCGTGTTCGGGTTCGTACTGGCCTACTATGACTGGACCATACTGGGATTGTTCCTACTAGGAAACGGGTTGTACGTGGCGTGGGTGCTGGGCTTCATGAGATGGAGGAGGGAGCTGGACGTAAAGCGTTTCTCGCAGGCGGCCGGGGAGCAGAGCAACCTATTCCAGCTCATCACCGGAATGCAGGAGATCAAGCTCAATAATTGCGAGACCAAGATGCGATGGAAATGGGAACGGATACAGGTAAAACTTTTCAAGATAGGGATCAAGGGGTTGGCGTTACAACAATATCAGCAACTCGGGGCGGTCTTTTTCAACCAGACCACGAACATACTCATCTCCTTCATCGCGGCACGGGCCGTCGTGCAAGGGGATATGACACTGGGTATGACGATGTCGGTGACCTACATCGTGGGGCAGCTCTCCTCACCTATCGAGCAATTGATCGATTTCTCACGGTCCTTACAGGACGCGAAGATCAGTTTGGAGCGGCTCGGCGAGATACACGGGAAGGAGGACGAGGAACAGGTAGGCGGGATAAGACTGAATGTTCTCCCCGATGACAGGACGCTACGGCTGGAAAATCTCAGCTTCAGCTATGACGGGGCGGACAGGGATTACGTGCTGGAGGATATCAACCTGACGATACCCCATAACAGGGTGACCGCATCGTAGGGGCCAGCGGGAGCGGGAAGACGACGATCGTGAAACTCCTGCTCGGTTTTTACAACCCCAACAAGGGGGACGTGAGGATCGGCGATACCTCCCTCAGGAACTTGAATCCCCACGTATGGCGCAGCAAGACCGGTTCGGTCATGCAGGATGGTTTTATCTTCTCGGATACGATCGCCAACAACATCGCCCCCGGCGAAGAGGTGGTGGACAAGGAACGCCTGCTGCATGCCGTGACGGTAGCGAATATCCGGGATTTCATCGATTCGCTCCCGCCGGGCTATAATACGAAGATCGGCATGGAGGGCAATGGAGTAAGCCAAGGGCAGAGGCAACGGATCCTGATCGCCCGGGCGGTGTACAAGAATCCCGACTTCATCTTCCTGGACGAGGCCACGAACGCTTTGGACGCAAACAACGAGCGGGAGATCATGGAGCAGTTGCACGCCTTCTATAAAGGACGGACGGTGGTGGTCGTGGCGCATCGGCTAAGCACGGTACGTGACGCGGACAAGATCGTGGTGCTGGACAAGGGACGCATCGTGGAGGAAGGGACGCATCAGGAACTCACGGCCTTGCGGGGGACTTATTATAAGTTGGTGAAGAACCAGTTGGAGCTTGGGAATTGAGAATTGAAAGTTGAAAATTGGTTGGAGAAGAGAAATAAGGACATAGAACTGAGGAGCGAGGAGGTACAGGAGGTGATGGGGCAAGTGCCGGCCTGGATCGTACGGTGGGGGATAAGGCTGTTATTCCTCGTGGTCGTGACGTTGCTGGTGGGGAGCTGTTTCTTTAAGTATCCTGACGTGATCACGGCAGACATGACATTGACGGGGCAACATCCCGCGACGGCGGTAGTGACACGGGCAGCGGGAAAGATACAGGAGCTGCTCGTCAGGGATAATCGTCCGGTAAGGGAGGGGGATTGGCTGGCGGTCATAGAGAATCACGCCGACACGGACGATGCCATCTATCTGGATAAGGTGTTGGAACGATCCGGAAGCGACGTGGATAGCTTGGACAAGGCGTTATCAAGGTACAAGGAGCTATCGCTGGGTGATATGCAAGCGGCTTACTCGGGACTACTCTCGGCGCTCCATGCCTGCATCAATTACAGGGAGATCGATTATTATCCACAAAAAATGGCCTCCATCCGCAAACAGATAGCGTTGTATAAGGCTTACTACAACGAGACCGAACGGCAGCGGAAGACCCTCTCGGAGCAATTCGCCTTGACAAGGCGGCAATACGCCCGGGATTCATTATTGTATAGCCGGTCCGTGATTTCCTCCTACGAGCATGAGACCGCACGGGCTTCTTTGCTGCAAAGCCGTTATTCGCTGGAAGGGGCGGCAGCTCGGTCGAGAATCTCCGGATACAGATCGGGGAGCAAGAGCAATCCTTGCTGGATCTGACGCTGGAGCGGAGCGAGAAAGAATTTACGCTACGGCAGGAATTACAGACCGCCCGAGAACAATTGCTGAACAGCATGAACGAGTGGAGGTTGCGTTATTGCCTCATCGCCCCGGTAGGGGGTGTCGTGACTTTCACCAAGTACTGGAATGAGAACCAGTATATCCCATCCGGAGAGGTGGCTTTCACCGTCGTGCCGCAAGGCGAGGGCCGGCTGGTGGGGAAGGTGCGCATACCGATAGCACGCTCGGGAAAAGTCCGGAGAGGCCAGCGGGCGATCGTCCGTTTCTCCAATTTCCCGGATCAGGAGTTTGGCGTGGTAAACGGCGTGGTATCGAATATCTCATTGGTCCCCACCGACGAGTACTATACGGCGGATATCGATTTTCCAGAGGGTCTGAGAACCAATTACGGTATCGACCTGCCCGTCTCGCCCGAGACGCAAGCCTCCGCGGAGATCGTAACGGAAGAATTACGCTTGATCGAACGATTCTTTCTCCCGATCAAACGGATCGTGAAGGAAGGATTTTAAAGTCGCTAGGGTCCATCATGCACCTTGTTTAGAACTATTATAGTTTAATAGCTGTACTGTTAAAACTAAAAACTTATATTTGCATGTTGATAAATAAGAGGGCGGGTGATTGTCCTTCCCTTACAGTGCAATGATTTAGATTATGTTAAAGCAACAGTTACAACAAAAGTTACAGCAAAAGCTATCCCCTCAGCAGATACAGTTGATACGGCTTCTGGAGCTTCCCGCGATCGAGTTGGAAGAACGTGTGAAGCATGAGCTGGAAGATAACCCAGCCTTGGAGGAAGGAAAAGAGCCTGTTGATGATTTTGAACGAACTGAAAGCGAGGAGGGGGGAGAAGAGATCCCTTCTGTTGATACTGAGACCGACCTTTCTTTGGGAGATTATTTAACGGAAGACGATATACCTGATTATAAGCTACGGGAAATGACCGAGCGTGCGGAACGGAAAGAGGATGTCCCCTTCTCCGTAAGCCAATCCTTGAATGAGTTTCTGTTACAGCAGCTCGGGTTAAGGGATTTACCGGATAAGCAAATGAAAATAGCGGAGTATATCATTGGAAATATCGATGATGACGGTTATTTGCGCCGGGACCTTTCGGCGATAGCGGACGATTTGATCTTCCAAGCCGGACAAGAGGTAGATGAGAAGGAGATCGAGTCTATCTTGAATATCATCCAAGATTTTGAGCCTGCCGGGGTAGGTGCCCGTGACTTGAAAGAATGTCTGTTGATCAGCTGGATAAGAAGGAGAATACTCCGGTTACAAATTTGGCGATTCGTGTTTTGACCGAATATTTCGAGGAGTTCACCCGCAAACATTACGATAAGATCTTACGAGGTCTCGATATCGATGAGGAAACGTTAAAGAAGGTCATTCACGAGATTACTATGTTAAATCCGAAACCCGGAAGTAGTTGGGGTGGTTCTATGGAAGTGGCGATGAGCCAGATCATCCCGGATTTCGTGGTGGAAGCGCATAATGGAGAGCTTATCTTGAGCATGAATAACCGGGGGTACCGGATATGCGTATCAACCGGGAGTATGCCGAGATGTTTCAGGATTATACGGCGAATAAGGCGAACCAAACCGCTGAGAGGCGGGATGCCGTACAGTTCGTGAAACAAAAGTTGGATTCCGCCCAGTGGTTCATCGACGCTATCAAGCAACGTAATGAGACCTTGCAGCGTACCATGGAGGCGATTATCTATTTACAACGGGACTTTTTCCTGACAGGCGATGAGGCTACCCTCCATCCCATGATCTTGAAAGACGTAGCGGAGCGTGCGGGATATGATATCTCCACTATTTCCCGGGTAAGTAACAGTAAATATGTGCAAACGAATTTCGGTATTTATCCGTTGAAATACTTTTTCTCCGAGTCTATGCAGACCGATACCGGCGAGGAGATCTCGACCCGTGAGGTGAAAAAGATCATGAAAGAACATGTAGATGCCGAAGACAAACGAAAACCGTTGACCGATGAGGAGTTGGCTACGATCCTGAAAGAAAAAGGGTATGTCATCGCCCGGCGTACGGTAGCGAAATACAGGGAGCAACTGGGGATTCCGGTAGCTCGTCTGAGAAAAGAAATATAAAAGCGTATGAAACTATTCTCGAATATAATATCCTTCGTGTTCCATCCGTTGCTTATGGTGACCTATGGGATCGTGTTGGCGTTGATGTTTACATTTCTCGCCATTTACCCGTTACCTGTGAAGCTGCTGATTGCCGGAGGTACCTTTATTTCGACAGCGATAGTTCCCGGGCTTTTCATCTTCTTATTGGTGAAAAATGGCGCGGCCGGCGATATAGAGCTTTCCGACCGGAAGGAGCGGGTGGTTCCTTATCTGATTTTTATCACTTCCATCTTGGTATGTATCTTTTTCCTGTATAAGATGCTGATGCCGTTTTGGTTGTTAGCGATGCTGATCGGGGCTTGCGTAGCTTGGTAATCGCCTTATGCATCAATTTTGCTTGGAAGATTAGCGCGCATGCC
>ENA-OQIC01000668-OQIC01000668.1-human-gut-metagenome-genome-assembly--contig:-NODE-668-length-14334-cov-1.689238_pt1 | contig 14334 bp, 16 predicted proteins | sample MGYA00242572_ERZ504736 | MGnify/ENA primary metagenome ERZ504736 (study PRJEB26092, sample SAMD00036201) | human gut metagenome | host: Homo sapiens | study: EMG produced TPA metagenomics assembly of... | reverse complement strand
TCAAAATATTCTCAAGATCCTCTACGGACTCACGGAACTCTGGGGCGTAACGTACCTTGATATCATACTCATCTCCATCCTCACGATATTTTGAAGCGGTGGAACCATTTACACGATTTCGGAGATACATGGAGGCGGTTGTTACGTTCAGCCCGTTGATGGCCAGTTTCTCCCGGTCGAAGTCGATCTGGTATTCCGGGATATAATCCTCACGGCTGATATTTACTTGCGAGCATCCTTTTACATTTCTCATACGACGGGCGATCTCATTCGCCACGGCATCCGTCTGGGCGAAATCAAAACCATAGATCTCGATGTTAACCGAGGTCTCTCCACCCATAGAACCTTCCTGCCCTCCGGCGAGTACCTCGAATTTCTTGATCTCGCTGTATTGGCTAAGTCCTGCCGCATCAACTCGCAAATCTCGGTAAGACCTCTCTCACGGTCGCCCACGCTAGTCAGGTTTATATTGAACTCGATAATATGCGTACCGTTATTGCTTAGCTGTGCGAAGGTATTATCCGTATCCGCCGTACCTTCGTGAAGTTACTGATCAGTATCTCCGGATATTTCTCACGGAACTTCTTGTCGATGTCGAGAGCTAACTCACGGGTAATATCCTGCCGTGTACCGATCGGCAACTCAATCGTTATACCGATGCGTGCGTTATCTTGCGTCGGGAAAATTCCGTCTTGATGACCGGTATCAGCATCATACTGCCGATGAAGATCAGCGTAGCGCCTACGATCACCGTTTCCGGTGGCGTACGGCCCAGTTCAAGAAGCGTCCGTAACTGCGATCCAAGGCGTTCAATCCCTTTTCGATAGGCGTGAAGAACATCCGGTACAATTTACCCTTCTCCGGTTGCTGGCGTAATAACTGTGAGCAAAGCATCGGGGTCAATGTCAAGGCACCTACCGTAGAAACGATCATGATGATACTAACGATCCATCCCAACTGCTTAAATAAGATACCCGCCATACCCGTAACCATCGTCAACGGCAAGAACACCGCCAACATCGTAAGGGTGGAGGCGATAACCGAGATAGCCACCTCGTTCGTGGCGTGTATGGCGGCCTGTTTCGGCTGGCTACCCCGCTCGATATGGGTCGTTACGTTCTCCAATACCACGATAGCGTCGTCCACCACCATGCCGATAGCGATAGAAAGTGAGCTCAACGAGATAATGTTTAACGTATTACCCGAGGCCAGCAAATAAGCGAAAGAAGCGATCAAAGAGATCGGGATGGTCAAGATAATGATAAACGTGGCCCTCCAACGTCCCAAGAACACGAATACCACCAACATAACGATGATAAAGGTAATCATGATCGTCTCTTTCAAGCTATCGATCGTATTCAAGATATTCGTGGAAGTATCCATGATTACGTCCAGCTTCACGTCTGAGGGTAAGCTAGCCTGTATCTCCGGAAGTTTCTGGTGTACCTTCTTGGCGATGTTCACCGAGTTCGCTCCGGACTGTTTCTGTATGACGATCATACCACCTTTCGTGCCGTTGTTGAACGTCTCTTGCGCACGTTCCTCGATACTGTCTTCTACACGGGCCACGTCACGCAGATATACGTTCTTTCCGTTCTGGCTACCGATCACTAGGTCTAGCATCTGCTTAGCGTCCGTGAATTCTCCTTGAACACGCAAGGAGTAGGTATTAGAGCCGATATCTACGCTACCTCCCGGTGTATTCCGGTTCTCTTGTGCGATGATGGTAGAGATACCTTCGATGGTCTGGCCGTAAGCCTCCAACTTGTACGGGTCGCAATACACTTGCAACTCACGGATCGGCGTACCGGAGATAGACACGGCACCCACGCCACTGATACGGGCCAATGGGTTGGATACCTTATCGTCCAAGATCTTGTAAAGAGCGTTCGTGCTCTCCTCCGCAGTCACGGAAAGGATCAAGATGGGGATATCATCCGTACCGAACTTGAAAATGATCGGATTCTCTACGTCATCGGGTAGGGAAGACTCCACCATGTCCAGTTTGTCGCGGACATCGTTCGTGGCAACATCGATATCGATGCCATAATTAAATTCCAACGTTACGATCGATATATTCTCACGGGATTGCGACGTGATATGCTTCAAGTCGCTTACGCTATTCAACACGTTTTCCAAGGGCTTCGAAACATTCATCTCGATATCCGAAGCGCTGGCGCCGGGATAGGCCGTCATCACCATGATGGTGTTCGTCTCTATCTCCGGAAGCAAGTCCACTGATAACCTGCTTAAGGAAAAAAGTCCGAAGATCACGATCGCCACAAATACAAGGGCGGTCGATACGGGCTTTCTTACCGCTGTTCCATATAACTCATAGTCTGTTATTCGTTTTCGATTTCAACTTCCATACCGTTCGTCAGGCGGCTTTGCCCGGTGATAACCACTTGGTCGCCATCCTCCACTCCGGATATGATCTCATATTTATCACCCATACGGCGTCCTAGCTCCACCTTCTGGTAGGATACCTTGCCGTCTTTGCATACATAGATATACCGGTCGCCGGCACCTGATTGTTTTACGATAGAGCGATCCGGAGCCACCACGTGATCCATATGGCCGAAACTCATCGTCACCCGGGCGAACATACCCGGTCGCACTCGCTCATCCGAGTTGGCGATCTTGATCTCCACGGGGAACGTGCGGGTAGAGGGATCGATCGTCGGGTAAACTAAGTTGACTTTACCCTTGAAAACCTCGTCTCCGTACACATCCAGCCGGATGTCTACCTCATGGCCTTTCTTCACTTTCGTAAAAAGACTCTCGGAGACATTCACCATTAATTTGACCGGACGGATTTCCTCTACCGTATAGATGGGGCTTCCGCCGCTGTACATATCGCCGCTATCGTAGTTGCGGGCGGTTACGACTCCGCTGATCGGGCTTAGCAATTGGGTGTTCTCCACCAAGTTTTTATACGTCTCGCGAGCCACTTCCAAGGAAGTCTTTTGGGCATCCCAAGCGGATTTGGAAGCACCGCCTACCTTATACAACTCGTCGATACGTTTGAACTCGATCTCTTGGTTATCCAATTGTATCTTCGCTTGCTTTAGGCTTGTAGCGTCCATCTTGGCCAATAACTGCCCGGCTTTTACATGGTCGCCTACCTCGGCGAAGATTTTCTCGATACGGAATGGGTTTGGGAGCGATATTATTTTTGATATTCGCTTCCACCGTAGCGGTAAATTCACTGAGTTGCTCCACGTCTTGAACAGAGACCGTCTCCACTTTCACCTTTACTTTCTCATTCTGTGTTTCCGTGGCTTCCTCACTCTTATTACCCGAGCAAGACATCAGCAGGGCCAATGTAGCTATCGGTATTACTTTCAGCATTTGACTTGTCTTCATATAATTGTTCCTAATTATTATCTATTAAACTTTCAATTTTAATTTTCAATTCATCTGTCCGTTACCCAATACTTCTCCAGATCCGCCTTCGCTACCATATAGTCGTAGATAGATTGGTTGAAGTTCAACCGGGCCTGCGTCAAGGCAAGTTCGGCATCGTTCATCTCCAGCCATGTACCGGCTCCGGTGTCGTACCGTTTTTGCGAGATCATATATCCCCGTTCCGCTTGCTCGACTCCCTTTTGGGCGGCGTCGAACTTCTTGATACAGGTATTCATATTATCTATGTACTGTTTAACGGCCAACTGCAAATTACGCTTGGTATCGTCCCGTTGCAGGTTTAGTTGGTCGATGGAGACTTTCGTCTGCTTTACCTTATAAAATTTACTACCTCCGGAGAAGATAGGAACCGATAACGTGATACCGATCATCGAATAGGGGTTCCATCTGTAATTCTTGAACTTGAAGTCATTGTTCATGGCACTCCATTGATATAGACCGGTCAGCGACAAGGTCGGCAGATAATCGAATTTCTGCATGACCAGCGTCTTTTTTAGCTGTTCCGCCTGAAGGTCTAATTGTTTCAAGTCGGTATTCTCGGATAAGGTTGTATCCGTGGATAGATAGTCGGCGAAGAGGCTGGACTTGAAATCCGTCAGTTGCCCGTCGCAATCGATATTTAAATCCAGATCCATACCCAATAACGCTTTTAACTGCCATTTAGCCAAGGTAAGGGAGTTCTCTGCCTGCAACAGATTAGGCTCTGTATTCTTTACCGTCACATCGGCACGTATCAAGTCGTATTCAGCTACGGTTCCCTGTTCATACTTCCGTTTGATATCCAGATAATTCTCCATGGCATTGTCGTAACTTTGCTTGAATACCCGGTAAGAGTCGCTTGCCAGAAGGACGGCGTAAAAGCTCTTTTTCACTTGGTTCACCATCGCTATTTTAGAAGAGCGAGCTTGCTCCACCGCCAATTCCACGTCTAAGGCCGAGATACTCAAGCTTTTCCATAAGGAGGCGTTCACCAGTGGCATGGAAGCGTTGAAGCCCAAGCTCCAGTTGTTGCTACGTCCTACCTCGAAGCCCTCGTCCATACTCGACATGTCCGTGCCTTCGGGCAAGCTGCCGCCTCCCATGTCACCCATGTCGAAATCCATATACATCACCTGTTTCTTCAAGGTACGGTTGTAGTCCCCCGCAAAACTGATCTGCGGAAATAGAGAAGCGTACGAGCCTTTACGTGCGTACTTTTTCTTCTGTATTTCTTTATCGGCAACTTTTACGGTCGGGTTCTCGCTAAGGGCGATCTCTAGCGCTTTCCCAAGATCCAGTTTCAGGGTGTCTTGAGCCAGAACCGGTCTCGCCGCCAGAAAAGGCAATACCATAAATGTGACCAACATCATTTTTCTACTCATCAATAATCGTTTCATTTAGGATAGATTTTGTCTGTGATTAAACTCATTAAGTGTTCGCTATAAATCATAGGATTGTTTGAGATCGAATCGGTCTAGGATCGCTCTTCCCTTCTCGGTACTGATTCCTTTCAGGAATGTGAGGAGGATCGTGTTGTATACCTCGGTGATGGAATGCTTGCAGAAGACATTGGAAGGCCGCAACATCTTCGTCTGCTCTTTCACCAGTAAGGCCATGATCTCGAAGTTGATCCCCTCTTGGAACACGCCCTCTTTAACGCCCCGTGTGAACAAGTCCATACACCTCTTACCCATTCTCGCTTTATTCATCTCTATTTTTTGTTGGGCTTTCGGATATTTCTTCAAGTCCTCGTAAAACTTCTCGTTGAACCATCTCGGGTTTTTCATCATCTCCTCATAGAAGAGCAGGATTACTTCCAAGGCATTGAAAGGTTCTTTTTCCAGTCCCGTCAGATATTGTCCGAGCGATTCGGAATTGTGATCGATCCCCTCGATCAGCAAGGTTTCCTTGTCCTCGAACGACTCGTAAAGTGTACGCTTGGAGATGCCAGCCGCTTTCGCTACATCATCCATACTCACACTCTTGATGCCATATTGAGAAAAAAGATCGAACGCCGTATTAATAATCTGTTCTTTTATCATATTCGTTTTTGTTACGTCAAAAGTAGCCGGGGCAATCCCCGTATACAAGTAAAAAGCGCTGACTCGTCCGTTGGAATCGACCAATGACCGGATATTCCCGTCGAATCTATTCGCAAAAGGTCTGATATATTTAGAAAACCAGAAAGGTTTATACTGTTACGGTATTGGTATGGAATGAAACAGGATATTGTCAAAAATTCTTGTTATTCGTTCAATTTTGGATGAAAATTGGTTAAAAACGAATAGTGGGTGGTCTTTGGCTTTTTATTTCTATCTTTGTCCGAGGTGATAATAAAAAATCTACAGATAGATATGAAAAAATTTACCTTTAATTGAAGTCACTGAGTTAATCAAGGGAATTGAGTCCAGCGACAACTTTCAAGATGATTTATCGATAGCGGATCTGAACGGAGATTTGATTAATTACGAGGAAAAAAGGCTGGAGCATTCCACCCCGATGCGTTTAAATGCTTTGTTGATGATCTTGGTACAGGAAGGTACTGCCGATATCTCGGTAGACTATATTCCATATAAGATAGAGAAGAATACGTTTATAACCTTGATGCCGACTCATATCATACAGGTATCGAAAGTGAGCAAAGATTTGAGAGGGCGTTTGTTGATCGTGTCCAGATCTTTTCTGGATGGATATACTACCCCGGCAGGAAAAAGAACTCTATGGTGCATTATATGCAGATCCGTAAGAATCCATGTGCTGCGATGAGTGCCGAGGAGACTGAGCATATATCCGGCCAATTCTCAATCTTACGGGAAAAGATGAAGCTGCGTACCCATTTTTTCCAGAAGGAGGCTCTCCAAAACGCCTTAGTCGGTTTCTTTATCGAGTTGGCTAATATCTTTATGGGTAAGAAGGAGCTGATGACGGCACCTACACTCTCCCGGAAGGAGGAGCTTTTCGAGCAGTTCCTGCAATTGCTTTTCGAGCATTGCAAGGAGCAGCACGTCGTTACTTTCTATGCCGAGAAATTATTTATTACCCCACAGTATCTTTCGCTTATCTTGAAAGAGCTAACGGGTAAATCAGCGAATAAATGGATTGACGACGCCTTGATCGTCGAGGCCAAGATGCTGTTGAAGGCCCCGCAAGCCACGGTTCAGCAAGTAGCGGATATACTCCACTTCTCCGATCAATCCACTTTCGGTAAGTTTTTCAAGAAGCATATGGGTATATCACCCATGGAATACCGGAAATCATAATCCGGTATTTTCTATACGCTTGCGGAACTTATACCAGTTGATCAACTCACAAGCCCCGTAGAAAATGCTGGCTACACCGAAGATTACGAATGTATTTGCCGCCGCCCCGAACGGGTAGGCAAGAATCATTACTCCGGTTATCAAGATCAAAGCCGGCATCAGGTAGAACCCCAACGGTACATTGCTCCATTTCCTTGCGGATATCAATGAAACCAATTGCTGTACACCGGCAATTACCAATAAGGCTCCGAGTACGTACATTAATATATTCACGAAGAACTCGGGCATGATCACCAACCACGCTCCGAACAGTACGCTTCCCGCTGCTCGATAGGAAACATCGGTTTCTCCCCGTTCTCGTTCTTCGGTCGGGTGAAATAGCTGAGGATAGCGAATAATCCCGGTAAAATGAATAGTATACCGATCGTGATAACCAGATAGGTTATGGCTGCTTCCGGCCATAATACCAAAACAAACCCTAATACCATCGCGAATGCGCTACGTAAAACCGCGCCATTAATAGATCTCATATGTTTTTATTTTAGATTTCACTTATAATATGACAAAGGTATATATTCTTTCCGACTTTTTTACCTTTGTGCGCCATAAAGCAGTATCAGGAAAAACATCGAAATATATCCCTCTTGAATGCATGCTTCGCGTAAAAAGACAAACTTGAAATCATCTAACGAATAATAATACTAAAACAAAAAATGAAGCGTATAGTTTTTTTGGATTACGTGCGTGTGTTTGCGTGCTTCCTTGTCATGGTTGTCCACGCCAGTGAAAACTTTTATGGAGCTGAGGGCTCCACGGATATGGTGGGACCGCAATCTTATCTGGCCAATGAGGCCGATCGGTTGTGGGTAGCCGTATACGATGGTTTCTCACGCATGGCGGTGCCATTGTTTATAATTGTCTCCGCCTTTCTTCTTGCGCCGATGAAGGCAGGGCTGACCTCTTGGCAATTCTACCGTCAGCGTTGTATCCGCATCTTACCGCCGTTTTTCATATTTATGATACTATACAGCACTTTACCCTTGCTGTGGGGCAGATAGATGCCGAGACATCATTGAAAGATATATCGAGAATATTCTTGAACTTTCCTTCACAGGCTGGACATTTGTGGTTCATGTACCTTTGATCAGCCTCTATTTATTTATACCCGTAATATCGCCATGGTTGAATAAAGCCACGGCGAAAGAAGAGCGTTTTTTCATCGGCTTGTTTCTGTTGTCGACCTGTATGCCCTATCTCAATCGTTGCTTCGGCGAGGTGTGGGGACAATGTTTTTGGAACGAATACCATATACTGTGGTACTTCTCCGGTTATTTAGGATACCTCGTACTGGCACATTATATACATGTCCATCTTACATGGAACCGTTCTAAACGTCTGGTTATCGGAATCGCCTCGATGGTCGTCGGTGCCTTGCTGACGATTTATTCCTTCTATGTCCAAGCGATACCCGGAGTAACTCTTGTCACACCTGAGATAGAGATCGGATGGGCTTTCTGTACGATCAACTGTGTGCTTCTTACGGCGGGTACGTTCTCGCTTTACTTGCATAGGCAATTCGAAATCTCCACGACTCATAACAGAGATGTCTAAACTCAGCTACGGTATGTACCTTATGCATATATTTTGGCTCGGATTGTGGGTAACGGTGTTTAAGCACGACTTAGCCTTGCCTACTGTCGCCGCCATACCATGTATTGCGGTAAGTACATTTATCTGCTGTTATGTGACGACAAAGATTATCTCATTAATACCGGGCAGTAAATGGATTATAGGATGAATATAGGATAGCTCTGTCATTTGGCGCGGTTACTTGTAAACAAGATGATAAGATTACCTGTTATTTGGAAAAAATCGTATATTTACGATATTCAAATAAATCCCGGGTAATAATGATGACGAGAACAGTTTTTATACTTTTGATATCGAGCCTTTGTACGCTAAGTTATTGTACGCCGAGGACCGAGCCTGCTCAAACCGAGGTCTTAACTCCTGTGGATTCTATATCGAAGGATTCCGCTGTGATCATGGAGACTTTGCCTCCCCATATCGAAATAGAGAAAGAGCTGCTTTACGATAAGCATACTTTAGAAGATACTTACCCCTATAAAGATACGACACGGGAGTTCCAGTGGGAGAAAATGAAAGAAAGATTATCCTTATTGGAGTCGATCCAAAAGGAGCCGTCTCAATGGGCGATCTTGCAGAACTATAAAAACAGGAATGGAGAGGCTCCTCTTGTAAAAGTCTTCAAGAGAGATGCCTATAAGAGGGTTTCCGATACGCTTGGTGTAGAACGCTATCAATCCGTCCCGCTTTATTTGCTGACTGATACCGTGATTCCCGAGATCTATGGACGTGACGGTAGCTTGGTTCGTATCAAGGCGATGGATGAGGATTCTAAATTCGCTCGTATACAAACCGTGTATGATGGGGAGGAGGAGTGGTATGCTCCGAAGAAATATATCAAGCAAATAGGGGATACGGTAGTCTTCGATAAGGCGATCTTCGTGGATCGTCATAACCAGAATATCGCGACCTTGGAGCACGTCGGCTCAAAATGGTTGGTTCGTAGCATGAACCCTGCGACTACCGGACAGCATCGTCCTCCTTATGCGCAGGAAACCCCGTTGGGAATGTATGTTCTCCAAGAAAAAAGTCTCGCATGATCTATTTGGTAGACGGTTCCAAGGAGACTGGCGGATTCGCTCCTTATGCCAACCGTTTTACGAATGGGGCGTATATCCATGGCGTACCGGTCAACGCTCCTCGTAAATCGTTGATCGAATATAGTCCTTCGTTGGGAACGACACCACGGTCTCATATGTGTGTGAGAAACGCGACTTCGCATGCGCAATTTGTTTACGATTGGGCGCCTGTTAATAAGACGATTGTTTTTGTATTAGAATAAAAATCATAACTTTGCGGCGTTATTGTTTTTGAGTATGCGAAGGATTTTCTTGTATTTGTTTTTTATTGTCTTGTCTGTAGGTTCAATTTCAACCGGTGGCGTTTTGCGTGCCTATCTCCGGAAACGGGATCAACGTCTGTGGCGGTTATGGGGCGCCAATTATATGAGGAGATGCGATTGGATCAATGGGTTTGTTTCGATGCGTTTATGCAGGGGCTTAGAGGTTCCGAGAAGATTGATCGGAAAATAAGGATATCCTTACATTGATCGATTTCTCTAAACCTTCTACGGCGGAGCGTATGGTTGTATTGGATATACGGCAAAAGAGAATACTTTACACCTCTTTGGTTTCTCACGGTAAGAATAGCGGAGGGAATTATGCGACCTCTTTCTCGAACGAGAACGGTTCCCATAAAAGCTCTTTAGGATTTTATCTGACGGAAAATACGTACCAAGGCCGGAATGGCTATTCGCTTATCCTAAATGGATTGGAAAAAGGAATAAATGATTTGGCTAAGCAAAGGGCGATTGTAATTCATGGCGCCTCTTATTCCGATCCTTCTGTGGCAGCTTCCTCGGGTCGGTTAGGACGTAGCTTTGGTTGCCTGCGTTGCCTGTATCTGTCAGTAAGCCAATTATTAATACGATAAAGAATGGAACCCTTTTATTTATTTACGCCAACGATAAGAACTATCTGACGCAAAGTTCCATTCTATCCACTCAACAAGAAAATGATATTTTTCATGAAAAAGTTACCAAAAAGTTTTGTAGTTTAAAATAAAGGCGTACCTTTGCACCGCAATCAGAGATAAACACTATGAATTGCAAAACGGGGTGTAGCGCAGTCCGGTTAGCGCACCTGCTTTGGGAGCAGGGGGTCCCAAGTTCGAATCTTGGTACCCCGACTTAGAAAAAGGGAAATGGTTGGTATTCAACTGTTTCCCTTTTTTTGTGTCCTGCCCTTAAATCTAAAGGATAGTCAACGATTGTAATCAAAACAATTGTTCGTATCTTCAAGTAAAAAACATTCTTCTTACTATATACAAATATAATTACTATCTCATCTATTTCCTGATTATCGCCGTGGAATATATAGACCACGTCGTGATTTGTATATTCCACGTCTTGATCTGTACAGACCACGTCGTGGTTTGTAGAATTATACAGTATGCGCATAAAAATTCATAGGCTATCGAGCAAGAATTCATATAGGAGCGGAGCGTTTTTTTGCTTAGGGAGAAGAGGAGACGCTCTTACGTGTCAAAGTGGGAATAGTGTCAAACAATTAGACAGCGTTGTCAAAATATTGGACAGTTCTAAAAGAATGGCTTTTTGTTATCTGGTTGTTGTTTAGTTGTTTATGTGTTTTGGCACGTTCTTTGCTATTATTTTAAGTAGAAAATAATAGAGCAATGAAACAAATATTACTTACAACAGTTCTTTCTCTCAGTTTCGCTACCGCGACGGTGGCCCAAGAGAAACTTTGGACTTTGGATGAATGTATGCGCTATGCCGTGGAAAACAGCCCATCGGTTAAAAAGCAAGTTTATACATCAGATACGTATAAGGCGGAACGGAATGCCGCTGTAGCTTCTTTTTTCCCGGCGGCATCGGCTAAGGTCGGAGCGCAATATAGTTTTGGCCGTTCGATTGACCCTGCGACCAATACCTATGAGAATACTTCTACGTTTAATAATAACTATGGCCTCGACGCTTCTATTCCTATTTTTACGGGCGGACAGCTGATCAATCAATGGTTGATGGCAAAATCCAATCGCCGTATGGGAGTTAATGACATCCAGAAAGCGAAAGATGATTTAGCGATGAAAACCATGCAGGCTTATATGGATGTGGTATATTATAAAGGAACGATTCGTATGGCGGCCGAGAAATTGGAGGAGAGTAACCGTACCTTATATAAGACTCGCCGGCAAGAAGAGCTGGGTTTGAAAGGGAAAGCGGATGTAGCTCAATTCGAGGCTCAAGTAGCGGCCGATGATTATACATTGACCCACCAGCAGAATCTTTTCAATACGGCCTTGCTTACCTTGAGGGAATGTATGAATTATCCATCTGATTTAGAACTGGAGGTGGATACTTTATTACCTGATATCAATTATGTCCCGGAAGTAGAGAACGTGGCGGAGATTTTCGCTTATGCGTCCGGGAATAACCCTACCGCCTTGCAAGCCGAGTATCAATTAACGCAAAGTAAATACCAATATCGTATTTATAAAGGAAAGTTGCTGCCGAGTATTTATTTGAATGCCGGAATCTCTACGAGTTATTTCGAGAACTTGAAATCTGATAAGGCCCCGGAAGTTTTCAAGGATCAGTTTAAAAATAACCGTGGTGAATATGTCTCTTTTAGCCTTAGTTTCCCCTTATTCGATGGTTTGAGCAGATTAACGAACGCTCGTCGCTACCGTAACAATATGCGGATCGCACGGGAGACAAGAACAGAGGTCTTTCGCCAGTTGCAGACAGCGGTAGAGCAATCCGTCTTGGATCGTGAGGGATACGCTAAAGAGGCCATACAGATGGATAAGAAGGTGAGATCGGATGAGTTGGCTTATCGTGTTACCCTACGGAAGTACGAGGAAGGCCTGATGAGCACGCTGGATGTACAGACAAGCGCGAATACGCTGTTGGAGTCCAAGGCCAATCTGCTTCAAAAGCGATTGATGTACTTATTGAAAAGCAAGTTGGTAGATTATTATAAGGGCAAGCTCTTATCAATGAATAAGAATTGAGAACATAGAATTTAGATGATAATAAAAAATATAGAATACGATGGATATACAATTAGAGAAAAAGAAAGGTCTTCAGAAGAAGCATATTCCTTATGTAGCGGGTGGCGTGTTGTTCGTTATCTTGTTGGGATGGATTATCTTTGGTGATCATGCTTCTACGTTGAAAGTGGACGCGAGAGGGATTAGCATCGGTAATGTGACCCGTGAGCAATTCAATGACTTCTTTCGTATGGATGGTCAGGTGCAACCTATCACGGTCGTGCAGCTTAGCCCCGAGGAGGGCGGTATCGTACAGGAGAAAGTCGTGGAAGAGGGTGCCCAAGTGAAGAAAGGCGATATCATTGTTCGTCTGAGCAACTCAAATCTGGATTTGCAGATATTGAACGCTGAGCCGAGTTGGCGGAGAAGCAGAACTTCCTTCGTAATACGCAGGTTACCATGGAGCAGGATAAGCTGACCAATCAGATGGAGAAACTTCAATACGATATGGACATGAACCGGGCCCGCCGCTCGTTCAACCAACAAGAACAGTTGTATAAAGAGAACTTGATCGCCAAGGAGGATTATCTGAAAGCGAAGGAGGACTTCGAGTTAGCCTCTCAAAAGCACGCCTTGATTACCGAGCGCTTGCGCCAAGACTCTATCTCCCGCACGATCCAGATGGATGAGATGGAGGCCAGCTTGGCGAACATGCGGAAGAATATCCTGTTGATCCGTGAGCGTAAGGAAAACTTGAATGTCCGTTCCCAGATCGACGGTGAGTTGGGACTGTTGGATGTCGTATTGGGGCAAAGTATCAATCCGGGACAAAAGATCGGCCAGATTAACGACCTTTCCGATTATAAGATCGAGGCCATGATTGACGAGCATTACATAGACCGTGTGAAACCGGGCTTAAGTGCCGCTTTCGAGCGTCAAGGCTCGTCTTTCGACTTAACGGTGCGCAAAGTTTATCCCGAGGTTCGTGATGGTAAGTTCCGTACGGATTTCGTTTTCACGGGTGAGCGTCCGGATAATATCCGTAGCGGACAGACCTACTATATCAACTTGGAGCTGGGACAACCTACCGAGAGTATCATTATCCCGAAGGGAACTTTCTTCCAGAGTACGGGTGGAAGTTGGATATTTGTTCTTGATCCGGATGGAAAGAAAGCTTACAGGCGTTCTATCAAGATCGGTCGTCAGAACCCGCAATACTATGAGGTTCTTGAAGGTCTGGAAGCCGGTGAGAAGGTGATTGTGTCCAGTTATGAGAGTTATAAGGATAATGAAGTGCTGGTGCTGGAATAAAATCGATATAATATGAAAACATACTAATCGCCATTCGTTCCATTTTTAAGAAAGGGCGGCATAACGTGATGAAAATCGTATCGTTGGGAATCGGTTTAGCGGTAGGTTTGGTATTGATCGCTAAAGTCTATTTCGAACAATCGTATGATGATTTTTATCCGGATAGAGACCGGGTCTATCAAGTATGGGCGAAATACCAGCAAAATGGAGGGGAGTTGAAGGATTATCCGCAAACAAGCGGTGGCATCGCTCCCACGATGCAACAACAGATACCCGAGATCGAGACCGTCACCCGATACACGAGTTTTGGAGACTGGACCTTTACGATGACCGACACCAAGATGAAATACTCCGGTCGTTGTATCATAGCGGATAGTTGTTTCTTTGATATTCTTCCTCGTCCTATGCTGATCGGAAATGCGAAAGAGGTTCTTTCCATCCCGATGTACGTGTTGGTATCAAGTCGTATAGCGAAAAATATCGGGGGCGATGTTATCGGGAAAACTTCACGGTAGACAGTTCGCCGGGACGTACTATGACTATTGGTGGCGTTTTTGAGGAAGTTCCGGAAAATTCTCATTCCCGTTACGATGTGATTGTTTCTATGGCTTCGGCGGGTCGGTTCATGTGGGAGGGTTCGCCTACTAATATGTTGGGAAATGATCGTTACATAAGCTACGTGAAATTGCACAAGGGG
>ENA-OQIC01000667-OQIC01000667.1-human-gut-metagenome-genome-assembly--contig:-NODE-667-length-14337-cov-1.343068_pt1 | contig 14337 bp, 25 predicted proteins | sample MGYA00242572_ERZ504736 | MGnify/ENA primary metagenome ERZ504736 (study PRJEB26092, sample SAMD00036201) | human gut metagenome | host: Homo sapiens | study: EMG produced TPA metagenomics assembly of... | reverse complement strand
TGACGGGGAAGTGTTACCGGAGGCCGCCATGGCCATGGACCCTGACCCGGCAAGAAAAGGAGAGGAAGAACATGAACTACGACCCAAAATCATCCCATGCAGAGGAATTCATTCACCACGGGGAAATTGAGGAGACCCTTGCCTACGGGAGGCAAACAGCACAAACAGGGAACTGATTGACGAGATTCTGGCAAAGGCCAGGGAGCGCAGGGGGCTGACCCACAGGGAGGCCATGGTCCTTCTGGACTGCGGACTGGAGGACAAGAACCAGGAGATTTATGAGCTGGCGGAACAGATTAAAAGGGATTTCTACGGAAACCGCATTGTGCTGTTTGCGCCCCTGTACCTGTCTAATTACTGTATCAATGGGTGTGTGTACTGTCCCTACCACGCCAAGAACAAACATATCCCAAGGAAGAAGCTGACCCAGGATGAAATCCGCAGGGAGGTTATGGCGCTGCAGGATATGGGGCATAAAGCGCCTGGCCCTTGAAACAGGGGAGGACCCGGTGCACAATCCCATTGAATACATGCTGGAGTCCATTGACACCATTTACGGCATAAAGCATAAAAACGGCGCCATACGCCGCGTCAACGTGAACATAGCGGCCACCACGGTGGAGAATTACAGGAAGCTTAAGGACGCGGGAATCGGTACATATATCCTGTTCCAGGAGACATATCATAAGGAAAGCTATGAAAAGCTTCATCCCACAGGCCAAAGCATGATTACTGTTACCACACAGAGGCGATGGACCGTGCCCAAATGGGCGGTATTGACGACGTGGGCTGCGGCGTGCTGTTTGGCCTGGAGCTTTACCGGTATGAGTTTGCGGGACTTCTGATGCACGCGGAGCATCTGGAGGCAGTGTTCGGGGTGGGACCCCATACCATCAGCGTGCCCAGGATACGAAGGGCGGATGACATTGACCCGGATTCCTTTGACAATGGAATCGATGACGACACCTTCGCCAAGCTGGTTGCCTGTATTCGAATCGCGGTTCCCTACACAGGCATGATTGTATCCACCAGAGAGAGCCAGAAAACCAGGGAACGGGTGCTGCACCTGGGCATTTCCCAAATCAGCGGCGGCTCCAAGACAAGCGTGGGCGGCTACTTTGAACCTGAGCCCGAGGATGAATGTTCGGCCCAGTTCGATGTAAGCGACAACCGTACCCTGGACCAGGTAGTGAACTGGCTCATGGGTATGGGATATATTCCCAGCTTCTGTACGGCCTGCTACAGGGAAGGGCGCACAGGCGACCGTTTCATGTCCCTGTGCAAGAGCGGGCAGATTCAAAACTGCTGCCATCCCAATGCTCTCATGACGCTGAAGGAATATCTCATGGATTACAGTTCTGAGGAGACAAGGCGCGTCGGCGAGGCGCTCATAGAGAAGGAAATCGGAAGCATACCAAAGGAGAAGGTGCGCCAGATTGTCAGGGATAACCTGGTAAAGATTGAACAGGGCGTCAGGGATTTCAGATTTTAAACAGGGGAAGAGGAGCGGATGACCATGGGAATGAACAATACGCCGGCATCGGACCGGATACATATTGGATTTTTTGGAAGGAGAAACGCCGGCAAATCCAGCGTGCTGAACGCGGTCACGGGCCAGGATCTGGCTGTGGTGTCGGACGTGAAGGGAACCACTACGGACCCTGTTTATAAGGCCATGGAGCTGTTGCCTCTGGGCCCTGTGATGATGATTGACACGCCCGGCATTGACGATGAGGCCAGTTGGGAAGCCTGAGGGTGAGGAAGAGCTATCAGGTACTAAACAAGACTGACGTGGCTGTGCTGGTGATGGATGTCTGTCACGGCCCGGCTTCGGAGGACTATGCCTCCTGGAGAAGATAGGGAAAAACAGATTCCCTGCGTGGCGGTCTGCAACAAGGCGGATTTGGACGGAATTTCCGGTCAGAGACCGGAGGGAATTCCTGACTCGGTTCCCGTCCTGTCTGTCAGCGCCCATACCGGTCAGGGTATTGCGGCGCTGAAGGAGTGTCTGGCGCAGCTGGGCAGGACCCAGGAGAACAGCCGCAAAATCGTGGGAGATTTGCTTTCTCCATCGGATCTGGCCGTACTGGTGGTACCCATTGACAAGGCGGCTCCCAAGGGACGCCTGATTCTGCCCCAGCAGCAGACCATACGCGACATCCTGGAAGCGGATGCAGTGTCCGTGGTGGTCAGGGAAAACGGACTGAAGGACACGCTGGCATCTCTGGGGAAGAAGCCCAGAATGGTCATCACCGACAGTCAGGTATTTACTAAGGTCAGTGCAGATACGCCGGAGGATATTCTCCTGACTTCCTTTTCCATTCTCTTTGCCCGCTATAAAGGCAGTCTGGAGACCATGGTGCAGGGCGTCAGGGCTCTGGACAGCATCAGAAAGGGAGACAGAATCCTGATTTCTGAGGGCTGCACCCATCACAGGCAGTGCGAAGATATCGGGACCGTAAAGCTGCCCAAGTGGATACGGGAGTATACCGGAACAGAACCGGAGTTTGTGTTTACCTCAGGTACGGAGTTTCCGGATGAACTGGCTGGCTATCATCTGATTGTCCATTGCGGCGGATGCATGCTGAATGAGCGTGAGATGAAATATAGAATGAAATGCGCCCAGGACCAGGGAATTCCCATGACCAACTATGGAATAACCATTGCTTACATACATGGGATATTGAGGCGGAGCGTGGAACCATTTCCGGAGATAGCGGCGCTGCTGGACGGCAGCCGGGAAGGATGAGGCGGGGAGTCTGAATCAGGCGCGTCATAGCCGGACGGTTGGGAAATACGGATAAGTGATATAAGGCAGGGGCTGTGAATCATATTTAATGTGACACAGGCTCCTGCTTTTTTGCACTTTTTTTGCGCCCCGTATATACTGGAGATTATAGATAGGCATTTTGAATTAAAATAAAAATATTTTTTATTTTTAAAATCATATTGAAAAATATTTCTAACGTGATATACTTATAGCTAAGGGGAATTAATATAGAGAACATATAAGATGGAAGGAGAAGAAATTATGAGGATTCAGGGTAAGAGAGTCTGGATTGCAGGACAGTTCATAGCAGCCCAGATGGAGATTGAGGATGGAGTCATCAGGTCGTATCCATGGGTATGGTGCGGGACCGGCGGATCAGGATTACGGGGATAAGAGAATCGTGCCGGGTTTCATTGACATCCACACACACGGAGCATATGATTTTGACACAAACGACGGCCAGCCGGAAGGGCTCCGCAACTGGATGAAGCGGATTCCTGAGGAGGGCGTCACAGCCATTCTGCCCACCACTGTGACCCAGATGCCGGATGTGCTCACCAGGCCGTGGCCAATGTGGCAGCCGTGGTAAAGGAAGGCTACGAAGGGGCTGAAATCCTGGGCATCCATTTTGAGGGACCGTTCCTGGACATGGAGTACAAGGGGGCGCAGCCGCCGGAAGCCATTGCGTCTGCATCTGTGGAGCAGTTTAAGAAATATCAGGAGGCGGCAGAAGGCCTTATCAAATATATCACCCTGGCGCCGGAGCGGGATCCGGACCATGTGCTTACCAGATACTGCTCCACCCACGGCGTGGTGGTCAGCATGGGCCACTCGGCAGCCACTTACGAGCAGGCTCTTTTGGGCATTGCCAACGGCGCAACATCCATGACCCATGTATATAACGGCATGACGCCTTACCATCACCGCAAACCGGGACTGGTAGGCACGGCTTTCCGGGTAAGGGACATCTACGGGGAAATCATCTGTGACGGTTGCCATTCCCACCTGGCTGCCTGAACAACTTCTTTACGGCCAAGGGACGTGATTATTCCATCATGATCAGCGATTCCCTCAGGGCTAAGCACTGCCCTCCGGGAGGTGAGTACCAGCTGGGCGGCCATGACATTGAGATAGGAGAGGACGGACTGGCCCGTCTCAAGGGAACAGATACCATTGCGGGAAGCACCCTCAACATGAACAGAGGCTTAAGATTCTGGTAGAGCAGGCGCTGGTGCCCTTTGACACTGCTCTTAATTCATGCACCATCAACCCGGCCAGATGTCTGGGCGTGGATCACAGAAAAGGAAAGATTGCAGCCGGACGCGACGCGGATTTGGTGGTTCTGGATGATGATTACAGCGTACTCCAGACATGGTGCAGAGGACGCGCAATGCTTTGATGCAGGACCTGAACCGCCGCGGTTTTAAGGAAAATTTCGATAAAATCCTTGAAAATGCTTGCATTTACAGCGGCATGATGGTATAGTGTATACGATAACTAATGTAAATTACTGATAAAAGAGTGGACACCAGTCCACTCTTTCGTTTTGGAAAGACAGGAAAGGTGGTGGAACGATGGGAAAAAAGGAGAGCTATGAGAGCCGGGTGGAGAAACACCTCCTTCCACTGATGGAAGAGCATGGTTTTGACTGGTAGACGTGGAATATGTAAAAGAAGCAGGTACCTGGTATCTGAGGGCTTATATAGATAAAGAAGGCGGCATTGCCGTGGATGACTGTGAGTCATCAGCAGGGCCTTAAGCGACTGGCTGGACAAAGAGGATTTTATTGACGACAGCTATATTCTGGAAGTCAGTTCCCCGGGACTGGGCCGTCCTCTTAAGAAGGAAAAGGACTTCGTAAGAAGCATGGGCAAGGATGTGGATGTAAGGCTTTACCGTCAGCTTAACAAGCAAAAGGAATTTACGGGCGCCTCAGTGCATATGATGAAAATACTGTGACGCTGACCATGGAAGACGGAAGCCAGATGGTATTTGAAAAAGCGGACATTGCCCTGATACGGCTTGCGCTGGATTTTTAGTTAGATCATTCACATGCTGAGACATGGATAGGAGGATAAACATGAACAAGGAACTGTTAGAGGCAATGGAGGTATTGGAGAAAGAGAAGAACATCTCCAAAGATACGCTCATTGAAGCGATTGAAAACTCTTTACTCACTGCCTGTAAGAACCATTTCGGAAAAGCCGATAATGTAAAGGTCACGGTGAACCCTAATACCTGTGACTTTGCGGTATATGCGGAAAAAGCGGTTGTGGAAAACGTGGAGGACGATTGTCTGGAGATGAGCCTGGCGGATGCCAAGATGCTGAACCCCAAGTATGAGATTGGGGATACGGTACAGATTCCGCTGGATTCCAAGAAATTCGGCCGTATTGCCACACAGAACGCAAAGAACGTGATTCTGCAGAAGATACGCGAGGAAGAACGCAAGGCACTGTACAACGAGTATTATATGAAGGAAAAGGATGTCATGACCGGCGTGGTACAGCGCTATCTGGGAAGGAACGTGAGCATTAACCTGGGCAGGGTGGACGCCATCCTCAATGAAAGCGAGCAGGTAAAGGGTGAGACATTCCGTCCCACGGAGCGGGTCAAGGTATATGTCATCGAGGTAAAGGATACGCCAAAGGGCCCAAGAGTTTCTGTGTCCAGGACACACCCGGACCTGGTGAAACGTCTCTTTGAATCCGAGGTGGCCGAGGTCCGCGACGGTACGGTGGAAATCAAGGCCATTGCCAGGGAAGCGGGTTCCAGGACAAAGATTGCGGTGAAATCCAATGACGCCAATGTGGATCCGGTAGGCGCATGCGTGGGCCTCAACGGTTCCAGGGTTAATTCCATTGTAAGCGAATTAAAGGGTGAAAAGATTGACATCATTAACTGGGATGACAATCCCGCGTACCTGATTGAAAATGCATTGAGCCCCGCCAAGGTTATCTGCGTTGTGGCGGACGAGGAAGAACGGGAAGCACAGGTTATTGTGCCGGATTACCAGTTGTCCCTTGCCATCGGCAAGGAGGGCCAGAACGCGAGACTGGCCGCAAGGCTTACTGGCTTTAAGATTGATATTAAGAGTGAGACCAGGCCAGGGAAATGGGACTCTTCGAGCAGATGGGGCTTCAGTATGGCGATACGCCGTCTGAGGCCTATGAGGAAGAGACGGAGGAAACGGAAAGCTACCGGGAGTATGAAGAAAACTATCAGGAAGACGGAAGCGAACAGTAAAAGGGATACTCTGAGAAGGTTAGGAGTGATGTAAGTGAGCATGAAAAAGTTCCGCTCAGGCAGTGCATTGGCTGCCAGGAGATGAAGAGTAAGAAAGAAATGATAAGAGTCATAAAAACCGCCGAGGATGAGATTATGTTGGATGCCACAGGCCGTAAGAACGGCAGGGGCGCTTACCTGTGTCCATCAATGGAATGCCTGAAGAAGGCAGTGAAGGGAAAGGGACTGGAACGTTCCTTCAAGATGGCCATTCCCAAAGAGGTGTATGAAACTCTGGAAAAGGAGATGGAAGAACTTGGCAGATAACAAAAGGCTGTTAAGCCTGGTGGGCCTTGCAACAAGGGCCAGGAAGGTGGTCAGCGGCGAATTTTCGACGGAGAAATCAGTAAAGAGCGGAAAGTCCCATTTGGTAATCGTATCGGAAGAAGCTTCGGACAATACAAAGAAAAAGTTTACCAACATGTGTACTTACTATAAAGTCCCAATCTATCTGTTTGGAACAAAGGACGAACTGGGGCATGCCATGGGGCAGGAGTTCAGGGCGTCACTGTCAGTGGAGGATGCAGGTTTCGCGAGGTCAATGGTAGAACGAATGAATATAAACGGAGGTAGCTTGAATGAGAGTAAGTGAACTGGCAAATGAACTGGGCAAGACCAGTAAGGAGATATTGGAAATTATTAAGACGAAGGATAAATCAGCTGTATTGTATGCGGCATCGAATGTGACAAAGGATCAGGAGAATATTGTACGCTCTTTTGCAAATCCTAAGAGGGACGCAAAACCTGCCGCACCGGAGCACAGGACTGAGGCTTCTAAAACAGAGGCCTCCAGGACGGAAGCTCCAAGGACGGAAGCGCCTAAGACAGAGGCGCCTAAGGCGGAGGCTGCCAGGAACCAGGACGGCGGGTCAAAGGGTGAACCGGCTAAGAAGAAGCTGACGGCCGTGTTCCGTCCTCAGAATGCTCAGCAGCAGATTAAGCGTCCGGTTCCTCCGAAGCCACAGGGAGGAAAACAGGGCCATACGGCTCCTGCCCTGGCCGCAGCGCCTCAGGCCGCACAGCCGGCACCCCAGGCAGCTTTGGCAGAGTCTGCAAAACCACAGGTTCAGGCTCAGTCCGCGGATACGGTTTCAGAGAGAACCGCAGCGCCTCAGCCAACCCAGGCACACAGGCCGGAGTTCAGGCCGGAGCCCCGGGAACTGCCCAGGACAGCCGCGATACAGCCAGGAGCCAGGGAGGCTACCAGGCAGCCGCGACAACAACAGGCCGGGGGGAGGCTACCGGCAACCGCGACGGCGCAAGGCCCCAGGGCGGTTATGGAAACAGGTCCCAGGGCGGCTACGGCGCAAGATCTCAGGGAGGCTATCAGGGCCGTCCGGGAGATGACAAGGATGCAAGGGATAACAGAGGCAGGAATGACAGCCGCCGCCCGGCAGGAGCCAGAGACGGAAAATCTTCCTTTGACACCCCAATCCAGACAAAGCCAACCAGCAACCGCCAGAACAAGAATTCTCATAAGAATGACAGATTTGATAAGCGCGACAGGTTGGAGGACGGAAGAAGAAAGTGCCGAAGACAGGAAAGGGAGCATTTATCATGCCCCAGCCTAAGAAGGAGGAGTCCAAGGCGGATGAGGTGAAAACCATTACTCTTCCCGATGTACTCACCATCAAGGAGCTGGCAGAGAAGATGAAGCTTCAGCCGTCTGTCATTGTAAAGAAGCTGTTTTTAAAGGGCCAGGTAGTAACCCTGAACCAGGAAATCGACTATGAGCAGGCGGAAGAGATAGCCATGGAATTCGATGTCCTGTGTGAAAGGGAAGTAAAGGTTGATGTCATAGCGGAGCTTTGAAGGAAGATGAAGAGAGCACCGAGGACATGGTTCCCAGATCACCGGTTGTATGTGTTATGGGCCATGTTGACCACGGTAAAACCTCCCTTTTGGACGCTATCCGTGAGACCAACGTGACTGCAAGAGAGGCAGGCGGCATCACCCAGCATATTGGTGCGTCTGTCATTGAGATAAACGACCGCAAGATTACGTTCCTGGATACGCCGGGACATGAGGCATTCACGGCCATGCGTATGAGAGGAGCACAGTCCACGGACATTGCCATCCTGGTAGTGGCTGCGGACGACGGCGTAATGCCTCAGACAGTTGAGGCCATCAACCACGCAAAGGCGGCCAATGTGGAAATCATTGTGGCCATCAATAAGATTGATAAGCCAAGCGCCAACGTGGATAAGGTAAAGCAGGAGCTGGCTGAGTATGAGCTGATTCCCGAGGATTGGGGCGGCAGCACCATCTTTGTACCTGTTTCCGCCCATACAAAAGAGGGTATCAAGGATCTGCTGGAGATGGTTCTTCTGACCGCAGACGTCCTTGAACTGAAGGCTAACCCCAACCGTAAGGGCAGGGGCCTTGTGATCGAGGCAGAGCTGGATAAGGGCAAGGGACCTGTTGCCACGGTTCTGGTACAGAAAGGTACCTTAAGAGTGGGAGAGACCATTGCGGCCGGCGCATGCTTCGGCAAGATTCGTGCCATGATGGACGACAGGGGCCGCCGCGTGAAGGAGGCAGGACCATCCACGCCAGTGGAAATCCTGGGCCTCAACGATGTGCCGAATGCCGGTGAGGTATTTGTGGCTACTGAAAATGAGAAGGAAGCAAGAAACTTTGCTGAGACATTTATTTCAGAAGGAAAGAGCAAACTGATAGAGGATACAAAGGCAAAACTGTCTCTGGATGACCTGTTCAGCCAGATTCAGGCCGGTAATGTAAAGGAACTGCCGATTATCGTAAAGGCCGACGTACAGGCTCCGTGGAGGCTGTAAGCAGAGCCTTACCAAGCTCTCCAACGAGGAGGTCATGGTAAAGGTGATCCACGGCGGCGTGGGCGCCATCAACGAGTCCGACGTTTCCCTGGCATCCGCATCCAACGCAATCATCATTGGCTTCAACATCCGTCCGGACGCGACCGCCAAGTCCATTGCGGAGCGTGAGAAGGTGGATATCCGTCTGTACAAGGTTATCTATCAGGCCATTGAGGATGTGGAGGCAGCATGAAGGGCATGCTGGATCCTGTATTCGAGGAAAAGGTTATCGGCCATGCAGTGATCCGCCAGACCTTTAAGGCATCCGGCATAGGCACCATTGCAGGTTCCTATGTATTGGACGGCAAGTTCCAGAGAAACTGCAGCTGCCGTGTCAAGAGAGACGGAGAGCAGATTTTTGAAGGACCTCTGGCTTCTCTTAAGCGTTTCAAGGACGATGTAAAGGAAGTGGCGGCAGGATACGAGTGCGGTCTTGTATTTGAGAAGTTTAATGATCTTCAGGAAGATGATGAGATCGAGGCTTACATCATGGTGGAAGTACCGAGATAGGCATCATGGCTAAGAGAGGAGTTACATGCGTAAGAACAGCATAAAGAATACCAGAATCAACATGGAGGTCCAGCGGGAGCTCAGTGAGATCATCCGCGGGGGAATCAAGGATCCAAGGATTCATCCCATGACCAGTGTGGTTTCCGTGGAGGTTACACCAGACCTTAAGTTCTGCAAGGCGTATATCAGCGTTCTTGGGGACGAGGAGGCGGGAAAATCTACCATCCAGGGACTAAAGAGCGCAGAAGGTATGTGCGCAGGGAGCTTGCAAGAAGAGTGAACCTGCGCAACACGCCGGAGCTGAAGTTCATATTGGACCAGTCCATTGAATATGGTGTCAACATGTCCAGACTCATTGATGAAGTGACAAAAGACCTTCATCAGGAAGAAACACAGGATGAGGAAGGAGCAAAGGAGGAGTTTTAATGACGATTCTTGAACAGATGTTAGAGGGCACCAATCCGTCGCCATCCTGGGCCATGTACGCCCGGACGGCGACTGCCTGGCTCCGCGCTGGGACTTTATAACTATCTCCGGCTGAATCATCCGGATATACGGGCAGCCGTGTATCTGGAGGAGTCATCCCCTAAATTCAATTATCTGAAGGGATATGACAAAATCCGCCACCAGGTTGACGATGCGTGCTATGAGCTCTGTGTCTGCCTGGACAGCGGCGATATCCAGCGTCTGGGTGATTTTAAACATTACCTGGACCAGGCTGACAAAAGCCTGTGCCTGGACCATCACGTGACCAATACCCGTTACGGCGGCACCAACGTGGTTCCGGATGAGGCCAGTTCCACCTGCGAGGTCCTTTTTGACCAGCTGGACGAAGGAAAACTTGACCGCTATACGGCGGAATGCCTGTATACCGGCATCATCCACGACACAGGCGTGTTCAAATTTTCCTGTACCTCAGCCCACACCATGGAGATAGCGGGTAAGCTGATGGGAAAGGGAATTGACTTCGGAGCATCATAGACAACAGCTTTTACAGAAAAACATACATCCAGAACCAGATTCTGGGCAGAGCTCTTTTGGAGAGCATCACCTTTTTTGACGGACGGTGCATCTTCAGCGCCATCCGCCAGAGCGAGATGGAGTTTTACGGGGTTGACGGCAAGGATATGGACGGCATCATTGACCAGCTGCGCCTTACGGAAGGCGTGGAAGTTGCCATTTTCCTCTATGAGACAGGACCTCAGGAATTTAAGGTCAGCATGCGCTCCCAGTATCTGGTGGACGTAAGCAGGATTGCCGCGTTCTTCGGCGGCGGTGGCCATGTAAGGGCTGCCGGATGCTCTATGAGCGGCAGCATACACGACGTAATCAACAATCTGTCCGTACACATTGCCAGGCAGCTGGATGCTGCGTCAGGCAGCCAGGAGTAAGGAACATACCATGTATCACGGAATCATAAATGTATACAAAGAGCCGGGCTATACTTCCCACGATGTGGTAGCCCGGCTTCGAGGAATTTTAAAACAGAAAAAAATAGGCCATACAGGAACCCTGGACCCAGCGGCTGAAGGAGTCCTTCCTGTTTGTCTGGGGACGGCACCAGGCTGTGCGACATGCTGACGGACCGGTCCAAGACATACCAGGCCGTTATGCTTCTGGGCTGTGAGACAGACACCCAGGACACCACAGGAACCATTCTGGCAGAAATAGGGAAGGGGCACTGTCCCTTACCGGGGAACAGGTAAGGGACGCTGTCATGGGATTTAGGGGCAATTACGCCCAGATACCTCCCATGTACTCCGCCCTTAAGGTGGACGGAAAGAAGCTGTACGAGCTGGCAAGGGCGGGAAAGGAAGTGGAACGCCAGCCAAGGCCGGTGCAGATTCTGGACATAAAGGTAAACAGGATAGATCTGCCCAGGGTTTGGATGGAGGTCACCTGTTCCAAGGGAACATACATACGTACCCTGTGCCATGATATCGGAAGGCTTTTGGGATGCGGCGGCTGTATGGAGCACCTTACACGTACCAGGGTGGACCGCTTCAGCGTTGAGGACAGCCTGACACTGGACCAGCTGGAACAGCTCCGTGACCAGGCAGCTGTGGAGAGCTGCATCCTCCCGGTGGAGGAAGCCCTGCAGTCCTATCCGCCTCTTGGATGTCTGCCGGAAGCAGATTCCCTTTTACACAACGGAAATCCCTGCTTTGCAAGACATCTGGACTGGAGTCAGTCAGACCAGTGGAAGGCCGGGGCTGAGGACGGACAGATGTTCCGTATGTATGACAGTAATCATAGATTCACAGGGGTATACCAGTACCAGAAGGACAGGCACTGGTGGAAGCCCTGGAAGATGTTCCTTATGTAGCTGCCCGCGCAGCGCTGCCGGAACATCTGGAACAGAGGAAAAAACGAGGAAGTGACAGGATGAGGTATATTGCAGACACCACAGAATTTCAGATAGAGGAGCCCACCATCGTGACTTTGGGTAAGTTTGACGGCAGGCACAGAGGCCACCAGAAGTTACTGAGAACCATGATGGAGCTGAAGAAAGCAACTGGGTATCCCACAGCCATTTTCACCTTTGGCACGGCTCCGGGAACAGCAGTCACGGGTCAGCCCCAGACCGTTATCACCACCAATTTGGAGCGCCGCGCCAACATGGAGAAGGTGGGAATCGATTATCTGGTAGAATACCCATTTACCGATGAAACCCGCCATATGGAGCCGGAAGCCTTTGTCAGGGATATTCTGGCAGGCCGTATGCATGCCAGGGAAATCGTGGTAGGCCCGGACTGCAGCTTTGGCTACAAGGGGGCAGGCAGCGCAGCACTGCTCCTGGCCATGGCCCATGACCTGGGATACCGTCTCCATGTCATAGAAAAGGAAAAGGACCACAGGCGTGACATCAGCAGCACCTATATCCGTGAGGAGCTGGAAAAAGGCAATGTGGAAAAGGCCAACCAGCTGCTGGGCCAGCCTATGCCATCCACGGGGAAGTGGTGCACGGCAACCATATCGGAGGCAGTCTGTTAGGTTTTCCCACAGCCAATATACTTCCGCCTCCCATCAAGCGCCTGCCCAGATACGGCGTTTATGTATCCCGCGTGCTGGTGGACGGCGTCTACTATAAAGGCGTTACCAACATTGGAAAGAAACCCACAGTGGGAGGAGAATACCCGGCAGGGGTGGAGACCTACATCTTCGGCCTGGAGGGCGACATCTACGGCAAAAACATAGAAGTCCAGATCCTGCCTTTGACCGCCCGGAACAAAAGTTCACATCCCTTGAGGAACTGAAGGAGCGGATTGAAAAGGATAAAGAGTTTGCGAATGCATATTATGAAAAACATCCGGAGATTCTTGTGGAGAAATAAGATGTGGTACGATGCCATGCCAAATTGCCACGCCAAATTTATTTTTTCTCACTTTACAACCCACCATTATGCTATACTAAGTCGGTATAAAATAACGCCGATGCCCGGTTACCTGGTGACTCCAGCCGGCAGCCTTGGTTTTGGTGAGAGGAATAATATTAAGGAGGAAACACCATGATTTCAAAGGAAAAGAAAGCACAGATTATCGCAGAGTATGGCCGTAAGCCAGGGGACACAGGTTCACCTGAGGTTCAGATTGCCATTCTGACAGAGAGAATCACAGAACTGACCGAACATCTGAAGCAGAATCCAAAGGATCATCACTCCAGAAGAGGTCTTCTGATGATGGTTGGACAGAGAAGAGGTCTTCTTGATTACTTAAAGAAGACAGACCTGGAAGGATATCGTGCATTAATCGAGAAGCTTGGTATCAGAAAGTAATTCTGAAGATTAGGGTGGAGGGAACTCCACCTATATTTGCTTATCATGGAAAGGAAGAAGCGGTGTGGGCGGCAGAGGTATCACTCCGAGACCGCTGATGTACCTGCAGGATTATGATTTCTGCAGGCAGATCAGTAGTTTCGGCGTCTTCTGCCCGGGGATGACATATGGATTGGACATGCCCCGGCCATACCGGTAACATTTATTATTTTTATTGTAAAGGAGATACCAGTATGTTTAAAAGTTTTAGTATGGATTTGGCAGGACGCAAGCTGACTGTTGAGGTTGGCCGTGTGGCTGCCAGGCAAGCGGTGCTGCATTCATGCACTATGGCGATACGGTGGTGCTTTCCACGGCAACCGCGTCATCCAAGCCAAGGGAAGGCATTGATTTCTTCCCGCTCAGTGTGGAATATGAGGAAAAATTATATTCAGTAGGAAAGATACCAGGCGGTTTTAATAAGAGGGAAGGCAAGGCTTCTGAGAACGCTGTCCTGACCTGCCGCGTTATCGACCGCCCCATGCGGCCACTGTTTCCTAAAGATTACCGCAACGACGTGACCCTTGACAACATCGTAATGTGTGTGGACCCTAACTGCAGCCCTGAGCTGACAGCCATGCTGGGTTCTGCCATTGCAACCAGCATTTCCGATATTCCGTTTGCAGGTCCCTGTGCCACCACGCAGGTGGGTCTGATTGACGGTGAGTTTATTATCAACCCCACTGCTGACCAGAAGCAGGTATCTGACATGGCACTGACCGTTGCTTCCACCAGGGAAAAGGTTATCATGATTGAGGCCGGAGCCAATGAGGTGCCGGAGCAGATTATGATTGACGCCATCTTTAGGGCTCATGAAGTAAACCAGGAAATTATCAAGTTCATCGACACCATCGTGGCTGAGTGCGGTAAGGAAAAGCACACTTACGAGAGCTGCGCAGTGCCGGAAGAGCTGTTTGCCGCCATCAGGGAAATCGTGACTCCTCAGGAAATGGAAGAGGCTGTGTTTACCGATGACAAGCAGACCCGCGAGAAGAATATAGCGGAAATCACAGCAAAGCTGGAAGAGGCATTTGCCGGCAACGAGGAATGGCTTGCCGTCCTGGGCGAGGCTGTTTACCAGTACCAGAAGAAGACGGTCCGCAAGATGATCTTAAAGGATCACA
>ENA-OQIC01000666-OQIC01000666.1-human-gut-metagenome-genome-assembly--contig:-NODE-666-length-14343-cov-1.698087_pt1 | contig 14343 bp, 21 predicted proteins | sample MGYA00242572_ERZ504736 | MGnify/ENA primary metagenome ERZ504736 (study PRJEB26092, sample SAMD00036201) | human gut metagenome | host: Homo sapiens | study: EMG produced TPA metagenomics assembly of... | reverse complement strand
CAAACAGCTCAAAAACCAAGTAAGGGAGAGTCGGTAAAAACAGGAGACCCTGTTGTAGTTACCGGGTTGATTTTGCTGCTGATAGTATCGGGAGGCATCATTATGATTTGTTTTTGTGTTTCAAAAAGAAACAGGAAAACAGCAAATAGAAAAGAAAATTAATAATAGATAAAAGTATTTATGAAAAATACACCTTGCTGAGAGATTTTAGTAAGGTGTATTTTTAGTTGATGGTATACGTTGCTAATGGAGAAAAAAGGGTGACTCTTATGCAACATTATAGTTTATTTTGTTGATGAACAACTTTTGATGACTTTCTTTTTTTCCTGTGGTAGAATAAGAAATAGCAGTTGCAGGAAATGGGAAAGGCAAGAAAGGATGAACAGAAGATGAATCAAAAACAGATCATAGGTGCGGTTGTTGCCGCAGGACTTTTTATTGTGACAGGAGTTTCCAGTGTGCTGACAAATACATTATCTGAGCGAATGTTGGCGGATACGGCAAAAAAGACAGAGGATGCGCTGTTAGGAGGAAATACGACAACCTTCCGGGAGAACCATATATTGGGATTGTTGCTGTGGAAGGGACGATTCAGGAACAGACTTCTTCCAACGGTATATTTGATACTGTGGCAGGCTATCAGCATGATACCACATTGGATTATATTGACCGGATGATGGAGGATGAGAAAATCAGGGATTTTACTTCGAGTTGATTCTCCGGGAGGAACCGTATATGAGTCGGAGGAATTATACCGAAAATTAGTAGCATATAAAGAAGAAACCGGACGTCCGGTTTGGACTTACATGGAGCATTATGCAGCGTCTGGCGGGTATTATATTTCTGCACCATCCGATAAGATCTATGCGAATCCCAATACGACAACAGGGTCGATTGGTGTGATTATGTCCGGATACGATATGAGTGGACTGTATGAGAAACTGGGAATCCGCTCTGTGAGTATTACTAGCGGAAAAAATAAAGATATGAGTAAGCTGACAGAGGAACAGATTGCGATTTACCAGAGTTCTGTTGATGAGTCTTTTGATCGGTTTGTGGAAATTGTTGCAGATGGAAGAAAGATGACAGAAGAGACTGTCAGAGAAATTGCAGATGGGAGAACTTACACCGCAAAACAGGCAAAAGCAAATGGTTGATCGATGAGATCAGTCTGTATGAGGAAATGCAGGAAGCAATGGAACAGGAAACAGGATGTACAACATTTTATGAACCTGAGCAGGGAGTGCCTCTGCTCGCATCTTTGTTTTCTAAACTGGAGACACTCAAACCAAAATCTGAGGCGGAAGTGCTGACGGAATGGAATGAGGATCTTGGAAGCGGGGTGCTGATGTATTATGCAGAACAGTTACAATAAAGCCGGAGAGCCGGCTGTATGTGCAGGATTTTTTGTTCGGATGGCGGCGCACTTGATTGATATGGTAATAGTTGGAGGAATCTTGTTGTTTGCAAGGATTCCGCTTGCTTTGCTTTCGCTGCTCCTTCCGACGGAACTTTTGGAGTATAGGGTGTTGTTTTCGTATACGATCAAGGATATTTATCTATATCTTGGCGGAGTGTTGTATTATATTTTGCTGACGTATTATACCGGTACAACACTTGGGAAAAGCTGATGAATCTCCGTGTAGTCGCGGAAACAGGAGAGAAACTTACACTTTTTAATGTAATCTATCGGGAAACAATCGGAAGATTTCTGTGTAGCTTTTTTTGGGGAATCGGATATATCATGGCAGGAATTGATGGACAGAAGAGGGGATTGCATGATATGATTTGTGGTACGCGCGTGATTTACGAGAAGCGAGTGAAAGTGGCAGTTGTCAATAGCGGAGTACCACAGGGATCATATGGGATGCCACATCATCCTATGCAGAATCCAGCTGTGCGGGCAGGATCAGAGCAGAGACAGAGCGTGGAGAAAGTAGATAGAGAAGTTTGCCGGCAGATGCAGGGAGACAGAATGAATGAGAAGATAGAAGAACGACAAGAAATAAAGGAGACGGAAGATGAGAAAAGAAGATTTTAATTTTGATTTACCGGAGGAATTGATCGCGCAGGATCCGCTGGAGGATCGCTCCAGTTCCAGATTGCTCGTACTGGATAAGGAGACGGGAAAGACAGAACATCATGTGTTCCGAGAAATCATAGATTATCTTGAGGCAGGGGACTGCCTTGTGATCAATGACACGAAAGTGATCCCGGCAAGGCTGATCGGTTCCAAAATCGGAACAGATGCAAAGATTGAAGTATTGCTGTTAAAGAGAAAGGAAAACGATGTCTGGGAGACATTGGTAAAACCTGGGAAAAAGGCTAAGATCGGAACAAGGATCAGCTTTGGGGACGGATTGTTAGTCGGAGAAGTGGTGGATATTGTAGAAGAAGGAAATCGTCTGATCCATTTGAATATGAAGGGATTTTTGAAGAAATCCTTGACCGTCTTGGACAGATGCCGCTTCCGCCGTACATCACACATCAGTTGGAAGATAAGAACCGATACCAGACGGTTTATGCAAAACACAGCGGTTCTGCAGCGGCGCCGACAGCAGGACTTCATTTTACACCGGAGCTGTTAAAGAAGATTGAGGAAAAAGGAGTGCAGATTGCGAGAGTGACCTTGCATGTAGGTCTAGGGACATTCCGCCCGGTGAAAGTAGATAATATTTTAGAACACCATATGCATTCTGAGTTCTATCAGATTGAGGAAGAGGCAGCAGAGAAGATCAACACTGCAAAAGCAAATGGCAAAAGAGTCATTGCGGTCGGTACTACAAGCTGCCGCACTATTGAGTCTGCGGCAAAAGAAGATGGAACGATCGCCCCAGTGAGTGGATGGACGGATATTTTTATTTATCCGGGATATCAGTTTAAAGTACTGGATTGTCTGATTACAAACTTCCATCTGCCAGAATCTACACTTGTTATGCTTGTTTCGGCATTAGCAGGAAGAGAGCATGTATTAAATGCATATGAGGAAGCAATTAAAGAAAGATATCGTTTCTTTAGTTTTGGAGATGCGATGTTTATCCGGTAAAAAGGCAAAGTGATCAGTTGGTAGGATTGATCACTTTTTCTATTGATAAATCGATAAACAATAAGTTTTGCAGAAAAAATCAATTAGACGAAAAAAGAATCTTCCGTTAAAATAGGTATGGTTCCGGTAGGATGCCGGATATCAAGATGTTACAGAGATTTTTCAAGGAAAAATTTAGGAGGAAATACGTTTATGAAAAGAAAAGTAATAGCAGGTCTTCTGGCAGCAACGATGTGTATGTCGCTGTTGTTTACAGGATGCGGTGGTGCAAAGGAGAATAAGGGAACCGCAGAAAAGAAGGAAACAAAAGAATCAGAAATGCATATTGCAATTTCTGCGAATCCACCATCTCTTGACCCTCAGTCAATCAATTCCAATATTGTAGGAGGCTTGGAGTTCATATTTATGAGCCGTTGTTTGCAATGAGTGAAAATTATGAACCGACACCAAGTGCTTGCAAAATCTTATGAAGTCAGTGAGGATGGAACGGTCTATACGATCAAACTTCGCGAGGGTGTAAAGTTTCACAATGGAGAAGAGATGAAGGCAGATGATGTCGTTGCTTCTATGAACAGATGGTTGGAAGTTTCTGCAAAAGCAAAAACATTGATCGGAGGCTCTGTATTTGAGAAGGTGGATGATTATACAGTGACATTGAAAGTGAATCAGGCTTCCTCAGATATCATCATGATTCTTGCAAGTCCAATCCAGTTTGCAGCAATCTATCCGGCAGATGTGGCAGAGACAGCACAGCAGAGGGAATTAAGGAATATATTGGAACTGGTCCGTATAAGGTAGCAGATTGGAAGCAGGATCAGTATGTAAAGCTTGAGAAGAATGAAGCATATCAGCCGGCAGAAGAGGTATCTACCGGACTTGCGGGGGAGAAGAAAGCTGCCACAGAAACACTTTACTTTGACGTTGTGACAGATACTGCAACAAGGATTGCCGGAGTACAGAGCGGACAGTATGATATTGCGGAAGAGATTCCAGCAGATAACTATGAAGAACTTTCCAAAGATAAAAATTTGGAAATGAGTGTAGAACGCGGCGGCGGTACACTGAATCTGTTCTTAAATACAACAGAAGGAATCATGGCAGATGTCAATATGCGACAAGCAGTTTTGGCGGCATTAAATTGCGAAGATATTTTGCTTGCAAGTTATGGAAATCCAGACCTCTTTGAAGCAAATGCAAGTTGGAGCATTCCAACAGATGCACAGTGGGGAACGGATGCGGGAAAAGAATATTACAATCAGAATGATGTAGACAAAGCAAAAGAGTTACTTCAAAAAGCGGGATACAATAACGAAAAACTTGTGCTTGTTACAACACCAGATTATCAAGAAATGTATAATGCAACACTTGTTGTTCAGGAACAGTTAAAGAAAGCTGGAATTAATGCGGAAGTAGAAAGCTATGACTTCAGTACATTCATGGAACACCGTGCAGATCCGAAGCAGTTTTCTATGTTTATTACAAGTAATAGCTATAACATGTTGCCAATCCAATTATTTGTACTAGATAAAGGATGGGCAGGGCTTGACAGACCGGAAGTATCAGAAGGAATCGAGAAGATCCGTTCTGCAGCAAATGCGGAAGATGCTTCTGCTGCATGGGCAGATTTGCAGACATTCTTATACGAATACGGAGCAGCAACGGTTATTGGACATTACACAGGAATCAGCGCGATGCGTGCAGAGGTAGAAGATGTGGGATATTTGAGATTTCCGATTTACTGGAATGCGACAACGACAAAATAGTAGAAAAAAAGAAGACGGCGGGATGCAAAAAAAGGCACTCCGCCGCTTTTCGGTGAAGGAGAGGGAAAAACAATGTTATCTTATATATGGAAACGATTTTTATCTTTGCTCCCGGTGCTGTTTGTGGTATCCTGCGTGGCGTTTCTCGTCGTCTATATGATTCCGGGAGGACCGGCGACAGCGCTGCTTGGGATGGAAGCTACACCGGAGCAGATTGCAGAATTGAATACGGAACTAGGATTTGACAGGCCGTTCCTTGTACAGTATGTGGACTGGTTTGGTAATGTACTGCAGGGAAACTGGGAGAGTCTTATTTTCTGCACCAGTCTGTGCTGGAGTCAATCCGGGAATATTTTCCACCTACATTAAGCCTTGCTATTTTTGCGCAGGTCATTGCTATTGTACTTGCAGTGCCAATGGGAATTATTGCAGCATACAAAAGGGGAACCGCATTTGATTTGACAGCAGTATCTGTTTCGCTGCTAGGGGTGGCACTTCCGGGATTTTTGCTGAGTATGTTTCTGATGTTATTTCTCAGTGTATATAATCAGTGGTTTCCGGTTGCAGGCTATGCGGTGCTGTCGGAAGGTCTGGGGGAACATTTGAAATATCTGTTTGTTCCGGCATTGTCACTTGGAATTGTGCAAGCTGCTTACATTACAAGAATGACAAGGGCGGCGCTTTTGGATGTACTTTATAAAAATTATATCCATACCGGCAGAGCGAAAGGATTGAAAGAGTGGGTAGTCATCATGAAATATGGACTGAAAAATGCAGCTCCGGCTATCCTTACGGCGGTTGGACAGTCTTTTGGCAGTCTGATCACTGGAACGATTGTGACGGAAACGCTCTTTAATATTCCGGGACTTGGAATGCTGACAATTGGATCTATCAACCGGAGAGATGTGTTTGTGATACAGGGAGTTGTTTTGTTTGTCACATGTCTATATGTGTTTGTTAATCTTGCGGTCGATATTTTATATGGATTTGTAGATCCGAGACTTCGGCCGGGGCGCAGATAGGAGGAGATAAGATGCATTTTACAAGAAAAACTATTTCAGAATCGAGTGGACTGATTATAAAAGAACAGTGGCAGATTCGAAAAGAACGTTTGCTTGCAAGTCCGGCGCTGATAATTGGATTTACCGGATTTATGCTGATTTTGCTTGCGGCAGTTTTGATTCCACTTTTTAGTTCTGTTGATCCAAATGCGATGACAGTGGCAGAGAGATTGAAAGCGCCGGGAGGAAAATATCTTCTCGGGACAGACGAGTTTGGAAGAGATATTTTATCCGTCTGATGTACGGAGCGAGAGTGTCGTTGTGGGTGGGGGCTGTGTGGCTGTGTTTTCCTGCCTGCTGGGAACAATTATTGGAATATATGCAAGTTATTTTAAAATATTGGATCAGATTTTGATGAGAATCTGCGATGGATTGATCGCAATTCCGGGAATCCTTTTGGCAATCGCATTGATTGCAGGACTTGGAGCATCAAGCTGGAACGTCGTGATTGCTCTGACTGTTGTCTATACGCCGAGTGTGGCGAGAACGGTGAGGGCGAGTGCGATGGTCATCCGGGAACAGCCGTATGTCGAGGCGGCAAAAGTGCAGGGATTCGGCACACTCCGCATATTGTGGAAACTAATTTTGCCGGGAGTTGTATCACCATTGATCGTGCAGGCATCTTTCATTTTCGCACAGGCAATTATATCAGAGGCATCACTCAGCTTTCTAGGGGCAGGTGTTCCGGCTCCTGCGGCGAGTTGGGGAAATATGCTTCAGGCAAGTAAGCTTGTGTTTTCAAAGGCACCATGGACAATGCTCTGTCCGGGTATAGCAGTAATCCTATGTGTACTGAGCCTGAATCTGTTTGGGGACGGGCTAAGGGACTATCTGGATCCAAGAGTAAAAGGAGGGGCGAAAAAATAATGGAAGAGCAAATGAAACAGAGCGAAGAGACAATACTGGAAGTAAAAGACTTAAGTGTTTTCTTTTCGGTTCATAAGAAATGGCTTGCAGCGGTAGACGGTGTGAGCTTTTCGGTAGCACCGGGGGAAATCACAGGCATTGTAGGAGAGTCTGGTTCTGGAAAAAGTGTGATGTCACAGTCTATCTTGAGGCTGAGAGATCATGATACAGTGGTAAAGTATAATGGAGAGATTCTTTTTGAGAGAGAAGATCTTTTGAAAAAATCACTTTCAGATATGCAGGAGATCAGGGGAAATCAGATTTCTATTATTTTTCAGGATCCACTAAATTCGCTAAGTCCAGTACATACAATCGGTGAACAGTTAAGTGAAATTTTAATGCTTCATAAAAAAATGGGAAAGCAGGAAGCAGGAAAGCGTGCAGTCCAAATGCTGGAACTTACAGGAATTCCAGGTGCAGAAGCATGTATGAAGAAATATCCTTTTGAGCTGTCAGGAGGAATGCAACAAAGGGTAATGATTGCGATGGCACTGGCATGTGAGCCGAAACTTTTGATTGCAGATGAGCCGACTACTGCACTTGATGTTACCATCCAGGAGCAGATTTTATATCTGATTCAGGAACTGAATGAGAAACTGGGAATGTCGGTGTTGTTTATTACGCATGACATGGGAGTAGTGTCTCAAATTTGTCACAGTGTAAAAGTAATGTATCTTGGTCAGATTGTAGAGGAGGCGAAGACAGATCGGCTGTTTGCTGAGCCGCTTCATCCATATACAAAGGGGCTTCTGGCAAGTATTCCGCATTTAGGAGTAGAAAAAGGGAAAAACTTCCGACAATTCCGGGAACGGTGCTCCTCTTTCGAAAGTTCCGGAAGGATGCCACTTCTGCACGCGATGTTCGGAAGCAACGAAACAGTGCAGAAGCGAGCAGCCACCATCTGTGGAAGTACAGCCGGGACATTTTGTAAAATGTTGGAAATACGCAGAGAAACAAGGACAGAAGGGGGAGCATAGGGATGGAAGAATGTTTGCTGGAAGTCAAAGGAATTGAAAAAAACATATCCGTTACATGGGAGTGGAGGCAGGTTTTTTGGAAAGAAAGAACAAATGTATGCGGTAGATGGAATAACATTTGAGATTAAAAAGGGAGAAACATATGGCTTGTCGGGGAGTCTGGATGTGGAAAGTCTACAACTGGGCGTGCAATCGTAGGCTTGGACAAACCGGATGCCGGTTCAATCTTTTATCAGGGGAAAGATCTCTGTAAACTGAGCGAAAAGGAATTTCGCCCTCTACGAAAAGAGTTACAGATGGTGTTTCAAAATACACTTTCTGCATTAAATCCACGTCAGAGGATTGGTTCGATCCTTGAGGAGATTTTGATTGTTCACGGAGAAAAAAATGCTTCAGCACGGAAAGAGCGGGCGCTAAAAGTGCTCCAACAAGTTGGACTTTCTGAGGAGCATTATTTCAGATATCCACATGAACTTTCTGGAGGACAGGTACAGCGGCTTGGGATTGCAGGTGCACTGTTGATAGAGCCTAAGTTAATCGTATGTGATGAGCCGGTATCAGCGCTCGATGTATCGATACAGGCACAGATTTTAAATATGTTGGTGGAAATTCAGAAGACATCAGGAATTAGTCTTTTATTTATTTCCCATGATATCGGTGTGATTCGATTTATTTCAGACAGAATTGGAGTGATGTATCTTGGCACACTTGTTGAAGAAGCAGATGCAGAAAGTCTTTTTGAAAATCCTCTGCATCCGTATACCAAAGCATTGCTTGCTTCCGCACCGGATCCATATGTTGTGCGAGGGAAAAGAAATATTCTGCGGGGGGAGCAGCCAGTTCGCACAGGTGAAATGAAAGGATGTGCATTCTGCGGGCGCTGTCCATATGCGGAGGAGATTTGTAAAGAAAAGACACCGGAAATGAGAGGGGTACAGAAAGGGCATCGAGTGGCATGTCATCTGGTGGGAGCGAAGTAGATTTTGTATAGTGACAGTGAGAAAGAAGCGATAGAAATAATTGGGAAATCACTCCGGAGAGGTTGACAGCAGGGCAAAAGATGAGTAACATAGAAATGATTAGACTCAGATATATTTTAGAGACAGAAATAGAAATAAGGGGAGAAACTAGATGAGACCAAATCGGAAATATCGGGAAACCCTCAGAGTAGGATGCGCTGCTTTGTCGTTATCGATGGCGTTAAGCTGCGCACCGTTGGCAGTATCTGCTGCCGAGACTGAGAATGCAAAAGAGAAGGCCGAGATTCACTGGACGATTAGTGATGCAGCAGAGATACAGACCTCACTTCCGCTTATGATAGAGAATCAGTTCTATGTGACTGTTGGAAATGTACTAAAAGTAATTGATGTCACAACCGGAAAGGAGACTGCTTCCACAGAACTAGCAGCGGATGCATCCGAATCGGCAGTCATCGAAAATGGGGAGGGCATGTTGTTTGTCCCACTTTCAGACGGAAGGATTCAGGCGGTGAAGACATCTGATCTAAGCTCTGTATTTTTGACAGAGAAGCCTGCGGAAGGATTTTCGGTACAGAGCCAGATTTTATATCATGATCATATGATTTATGCAGGTTTTAGTCCGGTGGCACAGGAGCAGAAAGTATCAGGATATTTTGCCGCATTTAAGACAGACTCTAGGACAGGAACTGATGCAGTTGCACCGGAGTGGAAGTCAGCAGAACAAAAAGAAGGAAATTATATCGGTAACAAAAGCAGCTATTCTCGGAGAGAATGTACTATTGCAGGAGACTCTGGAAAACTGGTACTTGCAAATGCAAAGACCGGAGAGGTGAAAGACAAGAAGGATGACATCACGGGGAAAGTGAGAAGTCCGCTTGTAGAGGCAAATGGATCTGTGTGGTTTGCGACAGATGAAGGAATTCTTTACAAGGTTACACTCAGCAGTGATGGGAAGGTGACAGAGAAAGCGACTATTTCGCTGCCAGATAAAGGAAATGCGATTATTTCGATTCTGGAAGGGAAGGTGTTTGTGACAGGCGGAAGCGGTCAGGGTTACATAGCGGTGTACTCTGAATCGGATGCTACTGAGATTCTGTCACAGAAGACAGATCATCCAGTCGTTAGCCAGGCGGTCACAAAATCAGGTGAGAATTTCTATGTGTATTTTACACAGGAAGAAGACTATGCAAATTTGTATGTGGCCAAGTTTGACGCAGACAAAAAGATGACGGTGGAGACCGTCTATACTTCGGAGACGAAGAAAAATGGAGAAGATTATCTTCTGATTGGCGATGATGGGAAAGTGTATTATGGAAATACCGGAAATGGAACGATCACATCTGTGGATGTTCCGAAGGAGGAAAATCCAGAACCAAAACCTCCGGTAGAGCCAGATCCAAAACCCCCAGTAGAGCCAGAAAATCCAGATCCGCAACCTCCGGTAGAACCGGAAGAGCCAGAGAAACCGGAGACAGATCCACCGCAGGAGAATCAATCATCGAAACCAGATGGGAACCAGCAGGGCAATACACAAGGAACTACGGACAACAGCGGGTCGGAGAATCAGAATACAACGAGAAATCCTTCCAAGAGTCAGTCCACAGGAAGTTCAGGTGGAACCTCAGCAGGAAATACAGTGGGAAGTATTGCTGAACCGACATTGCTTGAGAATATCAATGCAGCGATCAAGGGTGGGAGCAATTCTCTTGTCAACGGAAGTAAGCCATATAAGCTTGACAAGGAAATTTTGACTGTTCTTGCTAAAAATCCGAACTTTGAGCTGACATTAGAGTACGATAATTACTCCATCAAGATCAAAGGGGCAGATATAAAGAATCCGGAAAATGAGCTTTTTACAAAACTCATCGAGAAAAATGTTACGCTTTCCAAGAAAGAATCGGACAAAATCGGTGCGTACCAAGTATTGGAATTCATGATGAGCAAAAACTTTCCGGGGAAAGTGACGGTTATCTACCAGCTTCCAGAACAGTTAAAAGGTGCAGAGAAATTGTTCCTCTATGAGAGAAGCAATCTGGACAAAGGAACAGAGATCGTAGTAGATCGGGATAAGGTAACTTTGATCTTTGAAAAAGGCGGGGAATATGTGCTCGCAAAAGAGAAAGACAAAGCTGCTGGTGAGGCAGAAAAAGAAGATACAGAAGATAAAAAAGAAGTGTCAAAGAATACAGAGAAAGAAAAGAAACACTCTTTTCAGTTGCCGAAGCTTCCGACACCGGTACTTGTGGCGGCAGGGGTAGCACTTGTGGCGCTGATCGGTTTGATCATTATTATGCTGATGGAGGCGAGAGCAAGAAAAATCCGCGAAGCCAAACGCCAGAAGATTCGTGGAGAGAAAGGGGAACTTTCGGGAATTATAGAAGAGATTAGTTCTGAAGAAGCAGACCCAGAGCTGGAGAAGGAACTGGACAGTGAGCTTGCTGAACTTGAGGAAGAAGCAAAGGAACTGTCAGAATCACAACTAGATGAGGAAGAAAAGGCGGAGACATCTTTAGAAGGTCTGGAAGAAGAGAAGACACAGGTATTGCCGGCGCTTCCGCTTGTAGAGAATATCCCGGATCCGGAAGAAGAAGCACTTTTGAAGAAAGAAGAAGAAGACTGGAACAAGATCCATGAGGCACAGAGTCAGGGTGCAACAGAAATGTCTGAAACAGAGGAAATGCCTGAAACAGAGGTAATACCTGTGGAAGAGGCAGAAAACCAGATGATTCAGAGAAAATAGAACAGAAGGAATCCGAGAAAGAACCAGAAGTTCAGAAATCTGAACCAGAACCTTGCGAAACAGAATCTTCTCAAGTAGAACCTTCCGAAGCAGAATCTTCCAAGAAAGAGAAGGACGATACGCAGAAAGACGAATAAATCATTTTTTAGATGAGGCGCAGTCGGAAATGTGATAAGACAGCATTTCCGACTGTTTTTTGTATGAAAATTTGAAACGATATGGCAAAAAGCGCCTATTTATGATACGATGAATGCAGTATACTGACATAGTTATAAGAACAAGGGAGGTTTTTCAGATGGCAAATAAGTCGACAGTTCCATTTCAGGGAACGAAAGAACAGGAGACGGTACTGCGTGAAGTGATCGAAAAGAGAAAAAGCGAACAGGGGGCATTGATGGCAGTATTGCAGCAGGCACAAGAGATTTATGGATATGTTCCTACGGAAGTACAGACGATTATTTCGGATGAGATGGATATCCCGCTTCACAAGATTGAAGAGGTTGTTGATTTCTATCCACAGTTTACGTTGAGCCCGAAGGAAAATATCAGGTATCGATCTGTCTTGGAACGGCATGTTTTGTGAAGGGAGCAGGAGATGTCTACAATAAGCTGACAGAAGTACTTGGAATCGGTGGTGGAGAATGTACTGCCGATGGAAAATTTTCGCTGGACGCAAGCCGGTGCATTGGAGCATGTGGCATGGCACCGATTCTGATGGTGAATGACGATGTGTACAACCATGTGAAAGCGGAAGATGTAGAAGAGATTCTTGCAAAATATGAATAACAAAAAGAAGGGACCTTGCGGTAGGAAAGGTCCTTTTTTTGAATGGAGTGAATGGAATGAAAGTAATTGATTTTCAGAATGCGAGCTGTAAGCACTGTTATAAATGTGTGAGAAATTGCAGTGTCAAGGCAATCTCTGTCCGACATGAGCAGGCGCACATTATGAATGATCACTGTATTCACTGTGGGAAATGCCTGGAAGTCTGTCCGCAGAATGCAAAGCGTTTCGCAAGTGACCTAGAACTGATCAAAGCCTATATTCGACAGAATATGAAGATTGTCGTATCAATTGCACCATCGTATTTGGGAGTGATGAATTATCGGACGCCGGGACAGGTTGTCGGAGCACTTCGGAAGCTTGGATTTGATGAAGTGCGGGAGACATCAGAAGGTGCGGCACTTGTCACGAGAGAGTATCAGAAACTGCTGCGGGAAGGGACGTATAAAAATATCATTACAACTTGCTGCCCAAGTGTGAATGAACTTGTGGAGAAGTATTATCCGGAATTGACAGACCAGCTTGCTCCGGTTGTCTCTCCGATGATCGCGCACGGAAGACTGATCAAAAAAATGTATGGGGAGCAGACAAAGGTAGTCTTTCTCGGTCCCTGTATTGCGAAAAAGCAGGAGGCAATGGGAGATTCCCGCGTGTTTGGCGCAGTGGATGCGATTCTGACATTTGAGGAATTGGAACAGTGGCTGGAGGAAGAACAGATTGTTCTGGAAGAATGTGAAGATCTTCCGATGGCAAACCCGGATTGTGGTGTGAACCGTCTTTATCCGGTCAGTGGTGGAGTTCTTCAGTCTGTGATGGTGGATTCTTCCGAAATGCGGGAGAAAGAGCAAGGTGAAGAAAAAAAACAATACCACAAAGTGTATGTCGATGGACTGGACAATTGTATGGAAATGCTGGAAAGTTTGAAAAGAGGCGAATTGGAGCACTGTTTTATCGAAGCGAATGTCTGCGATGGTGGCTGTGTCAAGGGACCGGCATCTGGAAAATGGAATGTGTCGTTTATCAAGGCAAAAGTGGAGATGGAGCGGAGAGTGGCTGCCCATCAGAAGGCACAATATGAGCCACAGTCTTTGGAAGTCGATCTTTCCAGACAATTTGCGCCGCATCCGCCAAAAGAGCAGCTTCGACCGAGGAGGAACTTTCTGCAATTTTAAGAGAGACAGGAAAGTATTCTGAGAAGGATGAATTAAACTGTGGTGCGTGCGGATACGCAACCTGCCGGGAGAAGGCGATTGCAGTTTTTCAGAAGAAAGCAGAGAATAGTATGTGTCTGCCGTATGCACTTTCCAAAGCAGAGTCCATGTCGAATGTAGTGATGGATGTGACGCCGAATCTTATTTTCATTATAGATAGGGAGATGCGGATCCGGGAATGCAATAAGAAGGCGCAGGAGTTGCTCGAAATCAGCAGAGAAGAAGCGCTGGAAAGATATCTGTATGACTTTGTGGATACAGCAGATGTAGAGGACGTTTTCCAGACGAGAGAGTCGATTACATACAAGAAAGTGAAGCTGGAGCAGTTAGGCATGAAAGCTGAGGAAAAGATCATATATATTCCGGAGATGGAGTCGGTGCTGATTATTTATCAGGACATCACAAAAGAAGAAAAAGCAAAAGAGAAACACTATAATCTGAAAATGGAGACGGTGGAGATGGCACAGCGTGTCATTGATAAACAGATGATGGTCGCACAGGAAATTGCCGGGCTGTTAGGAGAGACGACCGCAGAGACAAAAGTGACTCTGACAAAGCTTCGGGATTCGATTCTCCTTGATGGAGAGGGGGACTAGCATGGGAATCAGTGTAGATGTTGCGTGGAAAAGCCTGAATAAGCACCACGAGGAGCTATGCGGGGATAAAGTGGAAGTATTAAAGACTGCGGATTCGGATATTGTGATTTTGGCAGATGGTATGGGGAGCGGTGTCAAGGCGAATATTCTGGCTACGCTGACCTCAAAGATTCTTGGAACAATGTTGTTTAACGGGGCGACGATCGAGTCTTGTGTGGAGACGATCGCAAAGACGCTACCGGTCTGTAAAGTAAGGGAAGTTGCCTATGCAACATTTAGC
>ENA-OQIC01000664-OQIC01000664.1-human-gut-metagenome-genome-assembly--contig:-NODE-664-length-14353-cov-1.808309_pt1 | contig 14353 bp, 20 predicted proteins | sample MGYA00242572_ERZ504736 | MGnify/ENA primary metagenome ERZ504736 (study PRJEB26092, sample SAMD00036201) | human gut metagenome | host: Homo sapiens | study: EMG produced TPA metagenomics assembly of... | reverse complement strand
TGCAAGTAATACAGAAGCTGGCTCATCATTTGGATCTTGCGGAACAAGTTTTCCCTGAACAGCCATCTGCAATATCGAATTTTTCAATTGTTGTCCAGTCATTATTGTTCCTCCAGATCAATACCTAATATTTCTGTAATCTGAGCTAAAATACGATCAATATCAGCATTTAAGCTAGCTCGTTTTTCTTGGTATTGTTGAATCAATTCCTTTGGTGGCAAAATTTCTTCTTCCTCGTGAGGATAACCACAAAGATCAATATTATAATTTTTTGCAATGATTTCTTCTACTGAAAACTTCTTTGCCTTATCAAAACCATCCTCATTGATTTCTTCTCTATCATTCCACCACTTCATAACTGATTCAAAATGTTTGAGTTCCATTGGTTTTGTCTTAGAAAAATTTTTATATCCCTTCGGCATATCCAAACGGTAAAACCATGTTTCTTCTGTTGGTGTTGTATGGTCAAAGAACAAAATATTTGTGGTGATAGATGTATAAGGTGCAAATACACTATGTGGCAAACGAATTACGGTATGTAAGTTGAATTCAGAAAATAATTTCTTTTTAATGGCAACTTTAGCGTTATCTGTACCAAACAAGAAACCATCCGGTAGGATTACAGCAGCACGACCATTTTTCTTTAAACGATACATAATAACAGACATAAACAAATCTGCGGTTTCACTACTTGCCAAATCTGCCGGAAAATGATTTTTTACTTCCATTTTTTCATTTCCACCATAGTGGATTCATCAAAATAACATCAAATTGATCGCTTTCCGTATAATCTAAAACATCCTTTAAAAGAGAATTATCATGATAAATCTTTGGCACATCGATTCCATGTAACAACATATTGGTAATGCACAACATATACGGAAATTGTTTCTTTTCTATTCCATATATTGAAGTATCATAGGCTGCCTGATCCTCTGTGGTTACTATTTTTATTGATAATTCTTTTAGCCAGCTTGTAAGAAATCCTCCGGTACCGCAAGCAAAATCAGCTGCCTGTTCACCAATTTGTGGATTAATCATTTTTGCCATAAAATCCGTTACTGCGCGAGGAGTGTAAAATTCACCGGAAGAGCCTGCACTTTGTAGCTCTTTTAAAATCGTTTCATAGATCTCACCAAAGCATGACTTTCTTCATAATCTCCTAAATCAAGGTCAGCAATGACATTGATAACTTGTCGAAGAAGTACACCGTCTTTCATATATTGATTCGCATCTGCAAATGTAGTTTGAACAATAGCTTTTTTTATTGGAGTAGATGCATCAACAGGAAGTTTTTTCAATGTTGGAAATAATGTATTATTTACAAAATCCAATAATCTTTCTCCTGTCATAGCAGTACCAGTGCGATCATCAACCGCCCAATTTTTCCAACGACATTCTTCAGGAATAATGGAAACGTAGTCTTCATCGTCCCATTCCCAATCCTGCTCTTTCGCATCATATACTTTCAAAAAGAGCATCCATGCAATTTGCTCTATACGCTGTGCGTCTCCATTGATGCCAGCATCATTCCGCATAATATCACGAAGTCTTTTTACAAATCCTGATAAATTACTCATATTTATACCGCCTCTTCTGTGTAAATTGCTTTTTCAAGTTCTTTCACCGCTTGCATATAACCAGCCTTTCCGCCAAAATATCCTGCAATTTTTGCTGGTTTTCCCAGTTTCAAGAACGGATCAAGTTTTAAAATTTCAGTTTTCTCGATTTCATATATACCAGTATTCATATATTTATCCAAAAGTGCTTCCAGCACGTCTCTGGCAATACCGCTATATTTACTGAGAAAATCACGTTTTTTTACATTATTAGCTCTTTCTTTCCGAGTTAAAGGTTTTTTATCAAAGGCTACATGGCAAATAAAATCAAAATCATCTACATCTACCATATTTTGCTCTTTTTTCATCGTTTCAAGATCAATTCCTCGTTCCAAAAGCATTTCTTTGATTTTCTCTTTTTTTTCTTCTTGCGACCATTGTTTGATAAAATTATCTAACGATGCGTATTCACCAATAATATTTTCTTTCGTATAATCCACAATACTTCTTGTCTTAAAAGTTTTCCGTTGGTATCGTATACGGAAACTGTTTTATGAATAATTTGAACTTTGCATCCATCTCGGTCAATAATTGGTTTTGAATTTCCGTAAGGAGCTTTAGGATCTTTGATAATATTTGTTTGATCAGATTCTTCTCCATAGGTAATTTCTTTCTTAGGAGTGAAATTTTCATTAATTTCAATTGGTCCATCCCAATCAGGATCCGCAAATAATCTGGTTACATTCCGAAAGTCCATAACAACAAAATGCGTTTTCCCTTCTTTTTCTCGAAGTCTGGTTCCACGACCAATAATCTGTTTAAATTCTGTCATAGATCCAATCATTTCATCCAAAACAATCAGTTTTGTCATTTTACAGTCTGCTCCTGTCGACAATAGTTTAGAAGTTGTTGCGATAACAGGATATGGAGATGCAACAGAAATAAAATAATCGAGCTTCTTTTTTCCATAATCATTACTACCAGTAATCTGTACAACATAATCCGGATTCTTTTTGACCATATCAGCATTTAAGTTTCTTAAAGCTTGGCACATACGTTCTGCAGAAGCTTCTGTTGCACAAAATACGATTGTTTTTGCCATTCTGTCAGTTGCTTTTAAGTATCGTGTTATTTCTTAAAGCTACCTGTTGAATACGGTCTTCTATAATGATGTTATAGTCATAATCACTGTTTGTATAAATTCTATCTTCAATTTCATTACCAGAAATATCTCTTTGTCCCTTTCGAGGTCTCCATCCATCGCCAATATCAGTCATAATATTAATCACTCTAAATGGCGCAAGAAACCCATCCTCAATGCCTTCTTTCAAGCTGTAAGAATATACAGGTTCATGAAAATATGAAAGATTAGAAATATACTTCGTTTCTTTTGGCGTTGCTGTCATTCCTATTTGAGTTGCAGAACTAAAATATTCCAAAATTTTTCGCCAGCGACTTCTTCTTTCGCACTTCCACGGTGGCACTCATCTACTATGATAAGATCAAAAAATCAGGAGTAAATAATTCGCTAAAATGTTCTTTGTCATCATCACCGACTAACTGTTGATACAGCGAAAAATAAACTTCATGAGAAGTAATCGTATTTTTATCATCCTTTGCAACATTAATTTTATGAATTACTTTCTCTAATGGTGCAAAATCCTGTTGTATCGATTGATCCACAAGAATATTGCGGTCAGCCAGATAAAGAATTTTCCGTTTCATTCCACTTTGAAGCATACGATAGACTATCTGAAAGGCAGTATAAGTCTTACCTGTACCAGTTGCCATAACAAGTAACAAACGCTTTTGTCCTCTTGCAATCGCATCTACGGTTCTATTAATCGCAATACGCTGATAATAGCGTGGAGGATATGTATTTTGACTACTATAATACGGCTGTTGGATAATTGCCTCCTGCTCAGAAGTCATTCCTGATTCCTGTTTAAAGCGTTCAATCAGTTCTGATTCACTTGGAAATTCATCTAATCCAATTACTCGTTCTTTTCCTGTAAGAAAATCATGTTCTGCAAATCCGTCTCCGTTAGAACTGTATGCAAATGGAAGATCGAGCATCTGCGCATACGTCATCGCCTGTTGCAAACCATGTGAAATACTATGTTTATTGTCCTTAGCCTCAATAACAGCGATCGGATTATTTTCATTCATATACAGGATATAATCTGCTCGCTTTGGCTTTTCACGAAAAACAAAATTTCCTTTTAAATTGATTTTGCCATCTGTAACCTGTGTTTCCATTGTAATTTTTCTAACATCCCATTTAGAAATAATGGCAGGTGTAATATACTGTAATTTAATATCTTCTTCGGTCATTTGTTTTTTGTTAAAACAGCACTCATCTGTATCCCCTCCCCATTATTCGATTTCTTTTGGAATAATCTCCATAATATCGTCTATTGAACAGTTAAGAACTCCACATATTTTTACCAATACTTCTACACGAACATCTTCATTTTTCCCTAACTTCGCCATAGCATTTGTACTTATTTTTGCAGCTTTGATAAGTTGTGTTTTGCTCATTCCTCTATCTATCAGTATCTTCCATAACTTATTGTAACAGACAGCCATCTTAAACCCTCCAACGATGCAACTTCTCATAATTTTTGATTATAAGAAGATTATAGCATTTAGTGTTTTAAAATTCAATTTTAAATTGTAATTCTCAATCACACAAAATCAAAAATCAAATGTATTTTTCTAAACCCAAGTATTGTGAAACTAAAACGCTTATACTATAATTTACTTATGTCAAAGTGGAGGGGATACAAGTGTCAGAATACGGATTTACTAAAAAGGATTGGGCTTTGTTCAGAGAGAAAATTTCAGACTGGCAAGAAGCCTATATGAATAAATTGAATAAAGAGTATATTGAGTTACTGAGTGGCGAAGGAAAACCTTCTGAAAAATTCTGGGCTTTAGAAGAGCGAATTCGCAACGATAAAAAAGATACAGGTGTACAGTTAAAAATGAGTCGTTCTAATTGCATTCCTAACATTATTTCGCTTCTAAATGAAGAAGTTATCACGATGGAAGATTTAGATGAATTTAGCGATGAATTGAAGGAAACTATTCTTATGTATTGTTGATAATAAAATTGATGTATAATATTTATAGATTGTAACAAAGTTAAGGAGGGAGCGAATGAATTTAGAAATATATCAGAAATTGTGTTCAGAATCAAAAATTCTTTGGACACAGCATTGTCTGCAACGAATGCAGGAAAGAGATATCAGTCGTGCCGATGTAAAAAATGGAATTGCAACTGGTGAAATTATAGAAGATTACCCTGACGATTATCCTAATCCAAGCTGTCTGATTTTTGGATATAACGTAAATGGACGAATTTTGCATATTGTTGCCGGGTGTGATAATATAAATGTATATATCATAACGGCATATTATCCAGATACAAAGAAATTTGAAGATGATTTAAAAACTCGAAGAAAGAGGTGATGAATATGTGTATGTATTGTAAAAATAATACAACTATCAATAGTACAACAACACACGTCGTAAATTATAAAAATTGTATTATTGTAATTAAAAATGTTCCATGCCTTGAATGTGATCAGTGTGGAGAAAAATATTATACAGATGAAGTTGCTGAACACCTTGAATTGATTGTTGATATGGCAAAAAAATTAATGCAGGAAATTGCAGTTATCGACTATCCACAGGTAGCTTAATAATTTCGGCGGAAATATCATTGCTGGTATTTCCGCCACTTCTTTTTATATATTCTTCGCACTATTCATCCCATCCACCCAGTTACATAAAATTACAATACTCTCCAAATTTACATTAATATATGTACGCCACCTTTTCGCCCACCAAGTACTTTCTTTCCTTTAGATCATCCCATGAGAAATCCGGCATTTCTTCCCGTGCGACAAGGAAGTTGCCTGCGCGCTGTGTCAGCTGTGCAAAGTTGACGACATAATCATTTGCCCCTTCGTTGTAAGTGTAGATGGAAGCCTCTGATCCCATAAAGCCGATATCTGCCTCGCCGGAGAGAACGGCGGTCATTGTCTTATCGGCACCAAATCCAGTAATGACAGTGATATCAAGACCCTCATCCTCAAAGTATCCGTTTTCGATTGCCGCATACATCGGTGCATAGAAAATAGAGTGTGCGACTTCGTTTAAAATGACTTTAGTAGGCTCTTTTTCTGTCGGTTGCTTTGTTTGCTTTTCTGTTTTTTCGCTGCCACATCCACTGACGGTAAGTGTGAGAAGGGCAGCGGTAATTAAATACACAATTGGTCGCTTTTTCATAATCTTTTCCTCCAAAAGATTTGTGTGATTTCTATTAGTATATGAATGGTAGAAAAATGTGTTTCCAAAATAGAACAATCGAAGATTGACTGCCATGTTGCTTTTTTAGGAAAGTTATGGTATAGTGAATAACCGAAACAGGAAGAGTTTATGAAAATAAAATATTTGGGAGAGATGTTATGGGAGAAATATTGATGCAGGCGTTTTCGTTTGTTGCAATTATTATTCTCGGCTATGTGTTGCGCAGTCGAGGATTTTTTAAGGAAGAGGATTTTTATGTCATTTCAAGGATCGTGCTGAAGATCACACTTCCTGCGGCAATCGTTTCTAACTTTTCGGGGATGAGTTTGGAACCATCCATGCTTCTGATCAGCCTTCTCGGACTTGGGGTGGTGTGATCCTGATTGGGACTGCATGGTTGATCAGTGCGGGGAAGTCAAAGGAAGAGCGTGCATTTTCTATTTTAAATATGAGTGGGTATAATATTGGAAATTTTACAATGCCGTTTGTGCAGAGTTTTCTTGGACCAGCGGGGATTGTGGCAACAAGTCTGTTTGATTCGGGGAATTCCTTTATCTGTCTTGGAGGTGCATACAGCATTGCTTCTATGGCAAAGGGGGAAGGCGGTGGATTTAAGATCAGGACGATTTTTAAGACACTGTTAAAGTCTGTGCCGTTTGATGCATATCTTCTGATGACTGTGTTATCGTTACTGCATCTTAGCCTTCCGGCTCCGGTTGTATCGTTTACAAAATCATTGCAAATGGAAATGCCTTTATGGCGATGCTGATGATCGGTGTTGGATTTAAATTGTCCGGAAACCGGGAACAGATTGGGAAAATTGTAAAAATCTTGAGTGCCCGGTATGCGGTATCAATCGTATTGGCGCTTGCCTTTTACTTTTTGCTTCCGTTTCCGTTGGAATATCGCCAGGCGCTTGTGATTCTCTGTTTTAGTCCGATTGCCTCGGCAGCACCGGCATTTACCGGAGATTTGAAAGGAGATGTGGGGTTAGCAAGTGCGGTGAATTCCATCTCAATTGTAGTCAGCATTGTGCTGATCGTGGCAGTATTACTTTTGATTTTGTAAAAATAGAAGATTTTTGAAAGAGAAAAGAAGTGTGGACACTGTTTATAGAAGAAAACTATAAATAGTGTCCATTTATTATAAATAATGATTGGACGAAGACAATATAGAAACCTATACTGATAGTAGAGCGTGTTTCTTGAAATTTGTTGGTAAAATGCAAGAACAGACTCACAGAGAAAAAACCTGTCGGAGAGACAGATTTTGAAGAAACAGAAGAAACTAGGAGGGAATGAGATGAATTTAAACAGATTCAAAAGCAAAGCTGGCAGTAGGAGGTGCTATTTGTGGAGTGGTAGCAGTACTGCTAGCAATTTTGGGAAATCCCGGAAATATGGCGATCTGTATCGCATGTTTCATCCGTGATACGGCGGGGGCACTTGGGATGCATCAAGCGGCGGTCGTACAGTATGCAAGACCGGAGATTATAGGGATTGTATTGGGAGCATTTATTATTTCGGTTGTGACAAAAGAGTACCGTTCAACAGCTGGATCTTCTCCGATGATCCGGTTTGTCCTTGGTATTATCATCATGATCGGTGCGTTATTGTTTCTTGGCTGTCCGCTCCGTATGGTACTTCGTATGGCAGCAGGAGATCTGAATGCTTACGTAGGATTGATTGGATTTGTAGCAGGAATCGCAACAGGAATTGTAGCATTAAAGCAGGGATTCAGTCTTGGAAGAGCACACGAGACAAATAAGATGAATGGTGCCGTGCTTCCGGTATTAATGCTTGGCATTCTTGTGATGATTCTGATGGGATCTTCTCTTTTGATCGCAAGTGAGAAAGGACCTGGAAGTATGCATGCACCGGTGTGGTTAGCGCTGATCGGAGGAATTGTATTTGGAGCACTTGCGCAGAAAACGAGAATGTGTTTTGCAGGAAGTATCCGTGATATTATGTTAATGAAAAACTTTGACTTGTTCTCAGTGATTGCAGCTCTGTTTGGAGTGATGCTGATCTACAACATTGCAACTGGAAATTTCCATCTGAGCTTTTCAGGACAGCCGGTTGCACATGCACAACATTTGTGGAATATTCTTGGAATGTATATTGTAGGGCTGGCAGCAACACTTGCAGGCGGATGTCCGCTCCGTCAGCTTGTATTGGCTGGACAGGGATCTTCGGATGCAGCAGTGACAGTTGCAGGAATGTTTGTAGGTTCTGCACTCTGCCATAATCTGAAGCTTGCTTCTGCAGCAGCAGCGGCTGCCACAGCAGAGACGGAGGCAGTTGTCGGAGGACCTGCGATCCAGGAAAATTGCAGGGTAATCTGCATTGTTGTTCTGCTGATTATTGCATTTGCAGGAAATAAGCGAAAATAAAGCAGAAGAAATATCAGAACGAAGAGAGGTCGACAGTATGAAAGAAGTAGATGCAAGAGGACTTTCTTGTCCGGAACCGCTGATGATGACAGCAGATGCATTAAAAAATGAAAAAGGTCCGGTGAAAGTGCTTGTCAGTGAAGTGAATCAGAAGATGAATGTGGAAAAGTATGCAAAGAGCCATGGGAAAACTTACAAATCCAGAGAAATTGGATCAGAATTTGAGATCATTATCGAGTAAGGCGACGGAAGATACATACTAATTAGACAGTACAGAAAAAATATGCTCTGCCTGATGAAATATCATCATTGGGCAGGGCATTTTTTGTACTGGTTTTTGAAAAAGTTTTTCGGTTACATCTATACTTTGAATGACATATCATGTATAATAAATTTATTGTGGTGCAAAAAGAAAGGGAACTTTCCAAGGACACAAAGTGCGGAAGATTCCGCTTTAGGATAGTATCGTTAGCCGTTGATTTGATGGCAAGAGGCGGTTGACAGGAAGGAACGGGGTTGAAGAATGAGTGAAAAAGAACTGAGCGCGGAGGAAATCAAAAGAAATACATTGCCACTTTTACGGCATGCGGAAACCATTTATGTGTTGATGTCTGTATGCACAAAGATGCCGTATGTTGTCTGTGATCCGGAGACATATGACGATGAGGTAATTGTATTTGTCAATGAGCAGGCAGCAAAGCAGGAGGCAGTCCGTCTTCTGCAGCAGGGAGAACCGGTTCAGGTTGTATCAGTAAAGAATGAGTCCTTGCTGGCATTTTACATCAGCCTGCTTCCAATTGGGGCAAATTGTCTGAGGGTGAATAAAGGAACACAGATCGAGACGGTGGTTCAGTTAGATGACTGATCCGAAGACCAGATGGAGACCATCTTCCAGAGGGACAGATCCGTATTGAGAATCCGGAGTTACATTTGACGGCGCTGTATTTTGCACAGGAATTTCGCAAGAGAGAGAGGGCGGGATTACTGAAGAAATTAAAGAGTTAAATGAAGAGATGCTGGCACATTTCCGTAGGGGGAAATATATTGTTGCAGTACAGAAAGAAGGGCAGCAGATTCCGATTCTGAGAGAAAAGGATGGACAAATGTATCAGCCATTATTTACAGATATTCAAGAATTTAACAAGTTTAACAAAGAGAAAAACTTAAAGGCAGCGATCATAGAGTTTTCAAATCTGCCAAAATTTCTGGCGCCGGAGGCAAAAGGCGTGATCATTAATCCAAATGCAGTGAATATCAAATTGGATATGGCACGTCCAAAACAACCGTCAGAAGAGCAGAATCAGGCACAGGCAACGGAACAAAAACAGGCAGAAGTGTAGCAGACAGAGTGGTCAGTAAATCAGGAAGCAGTAGAAAATAGAAACAGATATATGGAAAAGAAAAGTACCTTTGGCGGACACAAAATACAGAGTGTCTTCCGAAGGTATTTTTATTGCATGGAAAATCTTCCGACAGACAGAAACAAAAGTGGAGGGTTTGTTTCTTTTTAGAAAGGGATGTTGATTTTTGAGTCAAATATGCTATATTTGTTACATTCAAAGGAGGAGAAGCGTATGAAAGAACGCGTGTTAAAGGAATATTTTTCCATTCCGAACTTAATGGGATATTTTCGGATTTTGTTGATCCCGGTATATTTATTCCTTTATATTCGGGCGGAGACAACGGAAGAATATTATATGGCTGCAGTTGTGCTGCTTGTTTCTTTCCTGACAGATCTTTTTGATGGAAAGATTGCAAGAAGATTCGATATGGTGACGGAATTTGGGAAGATTTTGGACCCTGTGGCAGATAAGTTGACACAAGGGGCGATGGCGATCAGTTTTTCCTATAAATATCCGGTGATGGGGATTTTGCTGTTCGTGTTTTTAGGAAAAGAGTGCCTGATGGCAATACTTGGCTTATATATGATGAAAAAAATTACCGGATGGATGGAGCACAGAAGCATGGAAAGGTATGTACAGCGGTACTTGATCTTGTGATGATCCTTGTATTGATTCTTCCGGGCATGTCGATTTTGATCGTCAATGTTCTTGCTGGAATTGCAATCATAGTCATGCTTAGTTCCTTGGCATTATATTTGAAGATGTACTGGAAGGTATGGAAGAGTATTGCAGGAGGAAACCAAAAAAAGGAAATAGAGAATGTTTCTGAGAAAGAGAAGGAGGATAAGAAAAAGCAGGAAGCAAACATTCAGGAGAGAGAGGAAGGGGAATCGAAGAAGAAAGGCAGGAGAGGTCGTATGTGGAAAATCATACTGACAGTATGTATCATTGTTGTAATTATTGCAGTTGTTCTGATTCCTTATTTAAAACAGCCTAAAATTACAGAAGAAACAAAGAAAAATTTCAGTGTAGAAAAATTTTATGGAGAAAGCGCATCGGGAGAGCGGGCGAAAATCATACCGGAAAATGAGGAAGCTTTGGAGGAGCGGATCCGCATGATTTCGCAGGCGAAGGAAGAGATTATTTTATCTACCTATGATATAAAGGCAGATATCAGTGGAAAGCAGGTGCTTGCTGCATTATTGGATGCGGCAGATCGAGGAGTGAAAGTATCCATCGTAACGGATGGGGTTCCTTATGTGACTTCCATCTGGGGAAATCCTTATTTTCTTGCACTTGCAGGACAGGAAAATGTAGAGATCAAAATCTATAATCCACTTCGTTTCTGGCAGCCGTGGAAACTCATGGGACGTCTTCATGACAAATATCTGATCGTAGACCGGTCAATGTACATTTTAGGAGGAAGAAATACATATGACTTCTTCCTCGGAGACCAGCAGGGCTATCAAAACTATGACTGGGATATACTTGTCTGTGTACCAGAAGGAAAGAAAGACACATCTTTAGGGCAGGTAAGAGATTATTTTTCATCTGTGTGGAAGATTTCAGACTGCAAGCTGTATGGAAAGAGCCCGATCTGGAAGTGGAATCCGTCGGTGAAAACGGCAGAAGGAGAATTGCGCAGACGTTACAAGGAGATTGCAAAAGAGCATCCGGACTGGATCATGGAAAAAGATTACACAGAAGAGACAGTAGAAGTGAAAAAGATGACATTGCTTTCAAATCCGACGCATGTCTATGCAAAAGAGCCGGTTGTTTTTTATGAGATGACGGAACTGATGAAGCAGGCAGATCATGAAGTGCTTTTTCATACACCTTATATTATCTGTAATGACTGGATGATGAGACAGCTTGTAGAGGTATGTGAAGGTGAAAAAGAAATCCGGATGATGACGAACTCTGTAGCGAACAATGGGAATCCATTTGGTGCGATGGATTATCGGAGAAATCGGGGGAAAATCATTGACACTGGTGTACAGATCATGGAGTATGACGATGGCGTTTCTTACCATGGAAAATGTTTTACGATCGATGGGCGTCTGACCGGAATCGGCTCCTTTAACTGGGATATGCGAAGTGCCTATCTAGATACAGACTGATGCTTGTAGCTGACAGTGAGGAACTGACCAGACAGATGAATCAGGCCATGGCAAAGTATGAAGAAAAGGCATTGAAAGTTGTAGATGAGAGTCAGTATGATCTGAAAGAAGGACAAAAGCCAAGGAAACTTAGCGACAAGAAAGCATTTCGGATCAAAGTACTCGATATATTTGGCTCCTGGGCAAGATTTTTAATGTGAATTAATTGACAATAGCAGAAAAATTATGTATACTGGACAAGACATGGAAGAACAGAGCAATCGGGTTCCATGCAAATATTTATTGACCACCCACAGATGTGGGGAAAGGCATACGGACAGCCGGGTCAACTGCCGATAGGTGATATTATTACCGTTATTGATTGAGTTAGAAGCTCAATTTTATAAGTTGGTTACTTTATAACCAGTGCGTGAATGCGTGCATCAACTTGTGAAATGGTCAATAAGAGTAGTAAAAGTAAAGTATTTGCTATATAGACTCTAAGCTTTGTTATTCTATTAAAAAAATGGAAGAGATTTCGATTACTGATTACAGTAGGAGAAATGTAGATTGAGATAGAATAAAATATAGATTAAAACGCAAGTAATGGAATGGATTCACATTATTTGCGTTTTTTTAGTGTCTGGGAAATTACTTTGGAGTTCTTGCAATCAAAAAGATACTGCGTGTGGGGATAGCGACTCGCAGAGAGCAGATCGGAAAATATGCTGGGGGAAAGGCAAATGGAAAATAAAATCAGATTGTATGGATTTAACAATCTTACAAAGGTATTAAGTTTTAATATTTATGATATCTGCTATGCGAAGACGGCGCGGGAGCAGAAAGATTATGTGGCATATATTGATGAGCAATATAATTCCGAGAGGCTTACGAATATTCTTGTAAATCTGACGGACATGATCGGTGCAAAATCTTAAATATTGCAAAACAGGATTATGAGCCTCAGGGGGCTTCCGTGACAATTTTAATCTCAGAGGAGAGCAAACTGCCAAGTGGCGAAATACAGCTTGCGCATTTAGATAAGAGTCATGTGACGGTTCATACTTATCCGGAATACCATCGGAGAGCTGTCTCGCTACGTTCCGGGTAGATATTGAAGTTGGAACATGTGGGGAGATTACACCGCTTTCTACATTGAATTATCTGATTCAGTCGTTTTGACTCTGATATTATTACGATGGACTATCGGATCCGGGGATTTACAAGAGACGTGGATGGGAAGAAACTGTTCATGGACCACAAGATTGCATCGATCCAGGAATACATTATGCCGGAGATTTTAAGAAGATACGATGCGATTGACATTAATGTGTACGAGGCAAACCTGTTTCACACGAAGATGATGGTAAAAGAGTTGGATCTTCAGGACTATTTGTTTAAGACAGATGTCTATGAATTACCGCCGACCAAAAGACTGGAGATCATCAATAGTCTGAGGCGGGAAATGATTGAGATTTTCAGTGGAAGAAATATTTTTTAGAGAGTTAGAAATATCTGGTCAGACAGCCGGATCATGGAATCGAAGTTACGAAAACGAATCCATGACAGGAGGATAAAAAATGGAAAAATTATCACAGACAAGAGCGCCGATCTACGAGGCGTTAGAAGCGTTCGAGAAAGCAAAGAGTTGTTCCCGTTTGGACGTGCCGGGACATAAAAGAGGGGAGAAGGAAATCCCGAGCTTGCAGAGCTTTTAGGAGAAAAATGTGTGGGAATGGATGTCAATTCTATGAAGCCGCTAGACAATCTGTGTCATCCAATCTCGGTGATCCGGGAAGCAGAGGAACTGGCGGCAGAGGCATTTGGAGCAGCACATGCATTTCTGATGGTCGGAGGAACAACCTCGGCGGTACAGAGTATGGTGCTTTCCACTGTGAAGCGAGGGGAGAAGATCATTCTTCCGAGAAATGTACACCGGAGCGTGATGGGAGCAATGGTGTTGTGCGGAGCGATTCCGGTATACGTCAATCCGGAGTGCGATGACAGACTGGGGATTCCGCTTGGGATGAGTGTGAAAGCAGTTGAGAAGGCAATTCTGGAAAATCCGGATGCGAAAGCGGTGCTTGTTAACAATCCGACTTACTATGGGATCTGTTCTGATTTAAGAAGTATCGTAGCGCTTGCACATGCCCATGGGATGCTCTGCCTTGCCGATGAGGCGCATGGCACACATTTTTACTTTGGGGATAATCTTCCGGCATCTGCGATGGCGTGCGGGGCAGACATGGCAGCAGTATCGATGCATAAGTCGGGGGAAGTCTGACGCAGAGCTCTCTTCTTTTGACCGGACCGGAGGTGCATGAAGGGTATGTCAGGCAGATCATTAATCTGACACAGACGACAAGTGGTTCCTACTTGCTGTTGTCAAGCCTTGACATTTCCAGAAGGAATCTGGCGCTTCGCGGGAAAGAAATATTTGAAAAAGTAATCCGGATGGCAGAGTATGCGAGAGAAGAGATCAATCAAATCGGTGGGTACTATGCCTATGGGAAGGAAATTTGCAATGGAGACAGCATCTATGATTTTGATATCACGAAGTTGTCGGTACATACAAGAGAAATCGGGCTTGCGGGGATTGAAGTGTATGATCTCCTGCGGGATGAATATGATATTCAGATTCGA
>ENA-OQIC01000663-OQIC01000663.1-human-gut-metagenome-genome-assembly--contig:-NODE-663-length-14397-cov-6.472390_pt1 | contig 14397 bp, 12 predicted proteins | sample MGYA00242572_ERZ504736 | MGnify/ENA primary metagenome ERZ504736 (study PRJEB26092, sample SAMD00036201) | human gut metagenome | host: Homo sapiens | study: EMG produced TPA metagenomics assembly of... | reverse complement strand
AAGTCCACGTTCATTAAAATACTGATGGGCGAACAGAAGCCGGACAGTGGAACATTGGATATCGGTGAGACAGTCCGTTTCGGTTACTATTCTCAGGATGGCCTGAAGTTTGACGAGCAAATGAAGGTCATCGACGTGGTGCAGGATATTGCCGAAGTCATCGAATTGGGAAATGGCAAGAAACTGACCGCATCCCAGTTCCTGCAACATTTTCTGTTTACTCCCGAAACACAGCATAGTTATGTATATAAACTGAGTGGGGGAGAACGCCGCCGCCTGTACCTGTGTACGGTATTGATGCGTAATCCCAACTTCCTGGTGCTGGATGAGCCTACCAACGATCTCGATATCATCACCCTTCAGGTATTGGAAGAATATTTGCAGAACTTCAAGGGCTGTGTAATCGTAGTAAGCCACGACCGCTATTTCATGGACAAGGTGGTAGACCACTTGCTGGTATTCAAGGGACAGGGAGACATTCGTGATTTTCCGGGCAACTACTCCGATTATCGTGACTGGCGCGAGGCGAAAGAGCAGCGCGACAAAGAGGCGGAAAAGCCAAAAGAGGAAAAGACCGCCCGCGTGCGCCTGAATGACAAGCGGAAAATGTCTTTCAAGGAAAAGAAAGAGTTCGAGCAGCTGGAACAAGAAATAGCCGGGCTGGAACAGGAGAAGGCCGATATAGAAGCCGCCCTTTGCAGCGGTACGCTGGGAGTGGAGGAACTGACGGAGAAATCCAAACGATTGCCGGAACTGAATGATTTGATTGATGAAAAGACCATGCGCTGGTTGGAACTGAGCGAGATAGAAGGATAGAATAACCGGAGGTGCAACAGTGTACCTGATGCCATATTGCTATATTCGTTTTGAATAACAAAACCATAATATAGAAAAGAAATATGGCATCCATTAAATTGAAATTCCGCCCATCGAGCGTAAAAGGAAAAAAGGGCGTATTAAGTTATCAAATTATTCATTACAGACTGACACGGCTCATCAAGACTTCTTACCGGATCATGCCTTCCGAGTGGGACGACTCCACCGGCAGTCTGCTTATTTCAACACAGTCTGAATGTAAAGCGCGTCTTCTGCTGATACGTGACCAGACGAATTGGGAGATGACGCGGTTACAAGGTATTATCAATGATCTGGAGCGGACCGGTGTGGAATACACCATTGATGATATCGTGGCTTCTTTCCGGAAAATCCCTTCTGTAGAGAGTGTGTTCAACTTCATGCAACGATGTATCAATAAACTGGAGCGGCAGAAAAGGGGACGGACGGCAGAAGGTTATACCTCGACAATGAACAGCTTTATCCAATTCAGAAAGAATGAAGATCTGAGTTTTGAAGCCTTTGATTCGGAGCTGATGGAGATGTATGAAGCCTATCTGAAAGAGAAGGGCTTGGTAAAGAACAGTACTTCCTATTATATGAGAATCTGGCGGAGTGTGTATAACCTGGCTGTAGAGCAAGGCTATACCACCGACAAGAAACCTTTCAAACATGTCTATACCGGCATAGACAAGACCGTAAAACGGGCCGTTCCCTTTAAAATCATCAAAATGATCAAGGAGCTTGATTTGTCATTCGAACCCCAGTTGGAGCTGGCAAGGGATATTTTCCTTTTCAGTTTCTATACCCGGGGCATGTCGTTTATTGATATGGCACACTTGAAGAAGAGCAACCTCCAGAATGGAATTCTGACATACAGCCGGAAAAAGACCGGGCAGCGGCTGACTATTCTGTGGGAGGAGCTGATGCAGGAGATTGTGGATAAATACAAGGATGACACTTCCGAGTACCTGCTGCCTATCTTGCGGTATTGTGACATAAATGACCGCAAGCAATATAAACTGAGGGCCAAGCAGATAGGACGGGGTTTGAATAAAATAGGCTTGCGGCTGGAATTAAAGGCGCCGTTGACTTTCTATGTGGCGCGCCATAGCTGGGCCAGCATAGCGCAGGACAGGAAGGTGTCTACAGACATCATCCGCGAAGGGCTGGGGCACGATAATGAAAAGACCACTCATATTTATCTGGCATCCATCTCCACTTCACAGATAGACCGAGCCAATCAGATCATTTTAAGGGGGTTGTAGGGGAAGTATTCATTCAGGCTGTAGGATGACAGCCTGAATGTTCTATTGGCTTGGATAAAATCAGATCATTTTCGGAGAAATATTTCTAGAATCCTAACATAAGAGCTGGGAGAATATTCAATATTCGGCAAAGTAATCAAAATATGCCTTGTTGGTGATAGATACAAAATATTGAATGACTTTTGTATGGGGAGATATAGAAATATGCAGAATGCTGATCTAAAGGATCGTGCCATTAGGAAATACTGTGTGACTTCGTGTGATATCTAATTTGGGATAATTTATTTTTTATCATGAACAAGTGTGATAGATCTGAAAATCAGCTGTTTGATAGCATGATTCGTTTTATAAAAATGGGGTTCTCTTAGTAAGAGATCCCCATTTGGCTGCAAAAATAGCTATAATTCCCAAGAAATGGAAATCTTTTGTTGCTTTAAAATGCTTTTAACAAGAAATGTATGAGAATTGTTCGTAAAAGGTTATGAATTACGATATGTATGTTTCACATTATCAATAAATTAAATAGAGAAGGGGATCTCTTACTAAGAGAACCCCAAAAATGAAGCTTCAACAAGCCTTCATTTTAGAAGTACAAATGATAAATAATTTATGTTTTGATGCAAATCTGTAATGATGCGGATTTGGGTACTGAATACTCCTTTCCGCAAAATCAAAACATAACGGGTAAAGCGCCTAGGTTACTGCCATGCAGTTCAATCGCTTCCTGCCCAGACCAGGGGTCAGATCTGATAACCACGTCACAGACGGGGGAAGAAAAAGAATATCCTGACCACAAGTGGTATTATATGTTCCTGCGCAACAGAGAGCTGAAACGCTATATCGAAATCTTTACAGGCAGGAGGGCTGTGATGATTAATACCCGGTCTGGCATAAGGGAAGAAAGATATTTCTGCTTCAAAGTGTTTTCATATACCTCTGCTGACCATAAAAGACGTTTTGAACGGTGTCCTTATAGCAAGGAAGAATATGCGGCCCGTCGGGAGTCCGCCTTTGCCGTAAAGGAGGCGTTCGCGACAGGCTCTGTACAGAAGTTGAACGCTTTGACGGATGAAAAGGAAATCACGGGTGATGGTTATCTGTTTGTATGTGCCCCGTTGGATGAATTGAATCTCATCCTTGCCCATCTGTTTCCCCGGCAGTATCTTGCAAAAGACCGCAATTCCTATAGCGTGGCTGTTATTCCCCATAGACAGATGGAAGAATTTATTTATCTGTATGAATCCATGCCTTATAACATTGAACTGATGGATAAGCCTCTTGAGGAGTATATTCAGAAAAAGCAGAAGATACGTATTACGGGTGGTGTTTTTCAAGGGAAAGAGGGATGCATCATGCGTCTGCATCGGAATACCAAGCTGGTGTTTGCTTTTGGTAATATGACGGTGGCTATTAGTTATCTTCAGGCTTTTCCGTTTGAGAAGGTGGAGTGATAAACTTACTTTATTTATGACAATAAGTGACTTTCTTGTACTGGTAACTATTGTACTTACTTTAGTAACAATTGCTGTATCAAATAATAAAAAAATATGGCTGTATAAGTTCTATAAGAGAGATTACTGTCTTCTTTTGGGGGCTGTCTTGTGTATACATTATTTGATAGGTTTCCCATGGTTTGAACAAAGAGGATGGATTATTCCTGAACTTGTGGTGAAAAATGGTATTCCTGCTAATATTTGGGCGTATATCATAGCTTTCTTAACTCTTAGCTATCTTATTTTTATAATTGGTTGGAGGAAAAATTTCCCTTGCAGTAAGCATGAGGACATAATCAGATATTACAAGGGGTTAATAAATGGAAATATATGTCTGCTTATGGAATATTTGGATGATTACCACAAAGATAAGATACAACAAAGAAATCGCATAGTCAATGGCGTAGCTAAGGATGAGGATAATAAGATGCCTTTTGAATCAAAAAGTAGTAAGCCGAAGAAAAAAACTCAAAATTTGAATGGTGAAGTTTTGCAGAAAGTTATTTTCTTACCGGAATTTATCGAAAAATCTTCTTCTATAAATCCTGTCTTCTTTTTAGAATGTGTGTATCAGTTGAAAACTGATACACTTTGTGGCGCAGAAGATAGTATTTTTTTTTATTTTCGTAATTTGTTGAGAACCAAATCCATGGGCTTTGTGAGAGAGTTGGTAGAGCCTCTTAATTATAAAGAGAACAGTAATATAGAATATGAACTAAGAGGAACTTTATTTTTATCGCTTATGTTTGCTTATATAGACTTTGTTACTAAATTTAAGATTTATAGGGCATTTGGGGAAGAAGCGTTGTTGGAAGCAAATATAGGAAACCGGATTTTCTCACTTGAAGTGGATGAGTTTCATAATCATGAGTATCACCAGACTTCTTGTTATATGTGCCTGCGTTTCTATGACATTTTATTTCATCGTTTATTTGCCTCATGTGATGAGAATAGGGAGGAAATACCTTTTATTTATCCTTATTACTTGAAATTGGTATGTGATTCTTTGCTGGATAAATATCATCAATATAGTGCAAGGTCGTATGCTATGAAATATATGGATGATGTAGTCGATTATATTTATCAATGGCTTGATTGTATTGCTCGAAAAGGAATAATAAGTTATACTTATGACCTGGTGAAGATATTGGTTCAGATACATAAGGAAAAAACAAAACATATTTACACTTTGGAGTCCGTTCAACAGTTAATAAAGGCATTTTTAAGATTTTCTAGAGATTATGGAAAAGAGAATGCTATGGTTGCTGTTTTTTGGAGGTATATAGAAGATTTGAATAGGCAAGAGCCTCAATTGCTTTATTTAGCATTGAAAGAGGAATCTGTATCCCGAGAAACTCTTTTTTATGAGGATTTTCAAAAACTTGTAAGTGGCAAATAATTAATATTCAAATTAGAATTTAAAATCGATCACTATTGGAACAACTAAAAATAAACATTAAAAGATAATCCCATTGGGAATAAAATTTATAAAAAAATGCCTTTGTATGGTTTTCTCTATAAATAAAAATGGTCTGCTAACGTAGTGGCTTATTTCAATGTTGTTTTTTAATATTGTCTTTGATATATTTAAGCACTCGGGCTATTTGGGGGATGTTAGTAACATGATACGTATTTTTACTTCATAATATAAAATTTTGCATTAAGGCGGTAAGTAATAAAGATCTTAAATCTTTATGAAAATGTTTTTTCTTTGGCGAAAAGTAAAGGTACTTACTTATAAATTTAAAGGCTATTTCCATAAGGTTTGGATACTTATTTTGTATGAAAATTATAAAATGAATAAGTTCATTTTGTTATGTTTCCTATTTTATGTAGCTATTCTGAAGAACGAAAGAGAGTATATAGTATATTTCAGTTAAAAGTTAATAAGAATTTTATTTTTAATCAAGTTTATGTGGCATACCTGCTTAGTAAATAGAGGGTATGCTGTATGGGTTATTTACGAATATGAGAATAGCACTGATTATATTTCCAATACATGCTAGTCATGGGTGTATTTTACAGACATATGCTCTATATAGGACTTTGAGGAAACTGGGGCATGATGTGTCGATAATAGACAGGCAGTGGGATAAATTATCTTTGAAAAATCAGCTCGTTTACGCTGTTAAATCTCTTATTATCAGTATTAAGAGGAAATGCATTAGACCATTGACAATTGAGGGGACAAGGAAGATTATAATGTCAGAGTTACAAACGTTTGTTGATAAGCACTTATCAAATCGTAAGATTTATTTTCGAACCCCTCGGTATGAAGAGTTACCGCATTATGATGCTTTTATAGTAGGAAGCGATCAGACTTGGCGACCTAAGTATGTTTCAGATATACTTTATTATTATCTTTGTTTTGTACCTGCGGAGGAAAAAGTGAAGCGAATAGCATATGCGCCCTCTTTTGGTACGGAAGAGTGGGAATACTCCGAACAACAAACTTTACAATGCAGGGAATTGGTGAGCCGATTCGATGCTATTGCTGTAAGGGAGGATTCCGGAGCTAAATTGTGTGGCAAATACTTGGGCATCAATGTAGAACATGTATTGGATCCAACCATGTTACTCAATAAAGAAGATTATCTTAGTGAAACAGGTATTATGCCTAGTGAACAGAATAGGTTGAGCTATTATCTGTTGGATAACTCTAAAAGTAAGATGCAGATAGTAGAAGAAATATGCAAAGAACTTCATTTGACAGTTCAACGCATCAATACGGAAACGGAAAATCATAAAGCAGGCATCAAGGAACGTGTAGCACCATCTATCGAAAAATGGATTGAGGGCTTCGTTAATAGTAAATTTATTGTAGCTGATTCTTTTCATGCTACAGTATTCGCTATAATATTCAATAAGCATTTTATTACAATAGCCAATAAAGATAGAGGGATAGCGCGTTTTGAATCCTTGTTAAAAATGTTCGGTCTAGAAAATAGACTTATCACGGACATAAGGCAAGTGACTCCAGAATTGGTGCATGAAAGTATTGATTGGGGGAAAGTTAATCAGACGATGTGGGCAAAGCAATCATCATCGTTGGATTATTTGAAATTTAATCTTGGAAACATATAAGTAGCTTATATATAAGGTTATATTTTATAAACTGTATATTTCAATTAAATGCCTGAAATTTCTTCTACAAACAAGCGAATTGCAAAAAACGCACTGCTGCTTTACTTTCGTATGCTATTTATGATGTTGGTAAGTCTTTATACTTCCCGTGTGGTATTGGCTACTTTGGGGGTGGAGGATTTTGGTATTTACAATGTTGTAGGTGGAGTAATAACTATGTTCAGCTTTTTTAATGGTGCGATGTCTTCTTCCACACAACGTTATATAACATTTGAACTAGGAAGAGGGGATTTCGATCAATTGCAGAAAGTCTTTCAAACTAGTGTGAATATCCATTTGTTAGTTGCACTGCTTATTTTGTTTTTAGGCGAAACGATTGGGCTTTGGTTCTTTTATGAGAAGATGGTAATACCTGCCTCTCGTATGACTGCCGCTTTTTGGGTATATCAGTTTTCGATAATCACTATGATGGTTATGATAGTGAGTGTACCTTATAATGCAGCGATTATTGCCCATGAAAAGATGTCAATTTTTGCTTATATTTCGATTCTTGAAGTATTGTTGAAGTTGGGTATTGTTTATTTGCTATATCTTACAAGGTCAGATAAACTAATTATGTATGCAGCTTTGCTTTGTGCTACGCAATTGCTTATCCGTATTGTTTATGGTCACTACTGTAGTTGTCATTTTAAGGAAGTTCGTTACTATTGGGGTTGGGATCTTAAGTTATTTAAAGAAATGTTGTACTTTGGTGGTTGGAACTTGTGGGGCGGTTTTGCTACAGTTCTTTTTTCCCAAGGAATAAATATTTTGCTAAACATGTTTTTCGGTCCGTTCGTGAATGCAGCCCGTGGTATAGCAGTGCAGGTGCAGGGAGCTGTCACCCAGTTTTCTACTAACTTCCAAACTGCTTTGAATCCACAGATAACAAAGTCGTACGCATTGGGAGATTTTACTTATATGCACAGTTTGATATTCCGTAGTTCCAAATTTACCTTTTTGCTGCTTGCTGTCATTTCTTTTCCCATATTACTTGAAACAGAGATGATATTGCAGCTATGGTTGAATATGGTTCCTGCTTATACAGTTGTGTTTGTTCGGCTTATGCTTTGCATTACTATAATAGATGCTATGGGAGGTGCATTTATGGTAGCAGCACAATCTACGGGGCGTGTCCGTTTCTACCAGTCTGTGGTGGGTGGTATACTTCTTGCTATAGTTCCGGTTTCTTATGTAGTTCTTCGGCTGGGGGCTGCACCTTGGAGTGTATTCCTTATTCATTTCTGTGTCTGTACTGTTGCATTTTTTGTTCGTTTGTTTATTATTCGTTCTATGATACATTTGTCGCTATATAGCTATTTCCATGCTGTCTTGTTACGTTGTTTATATGTGTTGCTGTTAGCAATGCCTTTACCGATTGGTTTGTTGTATATATTTCCTGCTACATTGTGGGCTGGGATTTCAGTATGTTTTGTATCTGTATTGACAATTTCTCTTTCTTCGTATCGGGTAGGGTTGGCAGAAGGAGAGAGGAAATTCATAAAGGAAAAGATACGGATGTTTTTGAGCAAAAGTAACTAATTGAATATGATCGATATAACGGATAAACAGTCTTGTTGTGGCTGTTCTTCTTGTGTGCAGAAATGTCCACGTCAGTGTATATCGCTGCATGAAGATACGGAAGGTTTTCTTTATCCAGTGGTAGATAAGGGGGATTGTATAGATTGTGGACTGTGCGAGAAAGTATGTCCTTTGCTTCATTGGGGCGAAGCACTTGTTCCGATGGAAGTGCTGGCTGTGAAGAATAAGAATCAAGAGGAGCGTATTCACAGTTCTTCTGGAGGCGTGTTTATAGCATTGTCACGTCAGATAATCATGGATGGAGGTGTGGTATTTGGGGCTGTCTATGATGCGAATTGGGAGGTAAGGATTACTTATTCCGAAACACTGGATGGGGTTCGTCCTATGATGGGAAGCAAATATCTTCAAGCACGCGTAGAAACAGGGTTTGCTGATGCTGAACGTTTTTTGAAGCAGGGGCGTTATGTTTTGTTTTCGGGGACTCCTTGCCAGATAGCTGGACTTCATAAGTATCTTCGGAAAGATTATCCTAATTTATTGTCTGTGGATTTTCTTTGTCACGGTGTGCCGAGTCCTGGAGTGTGGCGGAGATATTTGAAAGAAACAATGAGTGACTTACAATCCGCCCGTAGGGCGGCAGCTGGAAAAAATACAGTTTTCCCTTCTCTAAATGTCATGCCCACGATAGTGGTATAGAATTTAGAGATAAGACACTGCACGGCTGGAAAAAATACAGTTTTGTTGTCCGTGGAAGTCCGCCTTTAATGCGGACAAAAATTCAGTTTTGTTGTCCGATATACACCGTGAAAATCCTTTTATGAGAGGTTTTTTATCTGATATTTATCTGCGCCCTTCTTGCTATGAATGTAAGTGTAAGAATGGAGTGAGCCACAGTGATCTGACTATTGCTGATTTTTGGGGGATAGACCGCCTGATGCCTGATTTTGATGATGATAAAGGGATAGGATTGGCCTTGGTGAACACGGTAAAAGGAAAACAAATATTCAAACGATTATCCATAGATATAGCTTGTCTGCGTTATCTGATGTAGTGGCGTTAAATGGTGGCTTTAAGGAATATAGCAGCCACATCCTGCTCGTTTGGTTTTTTTTCGACGCTTTGCTGTTGGAGAAACAGTAGAGAGTATTGTGGAGGATATACTTCGTGTTCCGTTATGGCGAAGAGTAATGAGGAATATAAAGACATTTTGTAAGATGATAATTAACAGGAAACAATTGACTATTATTCCATTGTTTATTAGAAGAAGCAAAAAACGAGATAAATAAAGTGATATGTCATTAAAAGGGATGACTATGATAAGATAAATGATATTTCTAGTCTTGTGTATGCCATGGATATGTTTGAAGTCAGTTTATATTATTACGTTAAGGAAAGAAGAAGTTAAATAACGAATAGGTATTACACTATATAGTGATTCTATGCTTAGATGACAAGTCAAATAATTTATTCCTCAAACATTGTATTCTCAATTTGAGAATAATGCGATTTGTGAAATGATATAATCAGTAAAGGATGGGAACGTATGAGAACTATAAATTAGAGGGAATGTTGTAAACATATGCTTTTTGTTCTCTATTATTACTTTATTGCGTTATTTATTTAGACTTTTTGATACATATTTAAAGATAGTCCCTCCCCGTTAGTGTAAATTAGAAAAATTAGAAAATGAAAACAGTAATGCTCGTTTTTGGAACTCGCCCAGAAGCTATTAAAATGGCTCCATTAGTGAAAAAATTCCAAAAGTATTCAAGTGATTTCAAAACTGTAGTGTGTGTCACAGGCCAGCATCGAGAAATGTTAGACCAAGTACTTAAAATTTTTGATATCAAGCCTGATTATGACTTGAATATTATGAAACAAGGACAAGATCTCTATGACATCACGGCTCGTGTGTTGTTAGGAATGCGAGATGTGCTGAATGAGGTAAAACCTGATGTGGTACTAGTACACGGAGATACTACTACATCAATGGCAGCATCCTTGCGGCCTTCTATCAGCAAATAGCAGTAGGTCACGTTGAGGCAGGTCTCCGTACATATGATATTTATTCTCCTTGGCCCGAAGAGATGAATCGCCAAATAACGAGTCGCATTGCTACATACAACTTTTCACCGACACCATTATCCGAAAAAAATTTAAAGGAGGAAAAAGTTCATGGGAATATTTATGTTACGGGGAACACTGTAATTGATGCTCTTCATATGGTGGTAGAGAAGTTGAAAAATGATGTAACTCTTGCGGCAAAGCAGGAGCAAATGCTTGCTAAGGCTGGCTATGATGTTGCTAGATTGGCTGATGGTAAAAATTAGTTTTAATAACAGGTCATCGTAGAGAAAATTTTGGAGAAGGTTTTATCAATATGGTGACTGCTATCAAGAATTTGACAGAGAAATATCCTAATGTTGATTTTGTCTATCCAATGCATCTTAATCCTAATGTGCGTAAGCTATTCATGAGGTGTTTGGAGAGAATTTGTCCGATTTAGGTAATATGTTTTTTATTGAGCCATTGCAATATTTGGAGTTTATTTATTTGATGGAAAAGTCTACCATTGTGCTTACTGACTCTGGTGGTATACAAGAAGAAGCACCAGGCTTGGTAAGCCCGTACTTGTAATGCGAGATACAACGGAGCGTCCAGAAGCTCTTGAGAGCGGTACTGTTCGTTTGTTGGTACCAACCATGATTTAATCGTTGAAGAAGTTAGTACATTGCTTGATAACCAGTCTGTTTATGACAAAATGTCGAGAGCGGTTAATCCCTATGGTGACGGAAAAGCGTGTGACAGAATTGTTTATGCATTAAGAAATAGGTAAAACATTAAATATATTACGTTAAAGGCGCATAAGCTGTATCTTGAGAAATTGTTGAAAAGATATTGGGAATGTAGTTATGTGGAAATGTATGAATTTATTAACTGGTTGGAAGTATTAAGAGATAAACAATAGAAATAATACTTTATGAAAAATATGAAAAAGAAGAAAGTCATATTTTCTTATGACTATGAGCTGTTTTTCGGTATAATGTCAGGGACAGTACAGAAAACGCTCATAGAGCCAACAAATTTATTACTTGACTGTATGGAGTCGGTAAGTGCACGAGGAAACTTTTTTATTGATTATTTGATGTTTGAGTGTCTGGAAAAACTGAGTGATGAAAGAGCGAAGTCGGATTTGAAATTAATGAAAGAGCAGGTGAAAGATATGGTTCGACGTGGTCACCGTATTGAACTACACCTTCATCCTCATTGGATAGATGCTAAGTATAATGGTGATGGTACGTGGGACTATACTGACTATACTCATTACAGTCTGTACTCATTGGACGAGGATGTAAGGTCAAGAATGTTCAGAGATGGAACAATTTATCTTACTAAATTGGCAAGAGAGGTAGATCCTGATTATACGATTTGTGCATTCAGAGCAGGTGGATGGACTATTCAGCCTTTTTGTATTTTGAAAGACTGCTTTAAGGAGAATGGAATTGTTATTGATTCATCTGTTATGCATGGTATATGTCAAGATAATAAGTACTCAAAGTTTGATTTCCGTTATGCTCCCAACAAAGAAATATACAGGTTCTTGGACGATGTATGTGTCGAAGATGAAAATGGTGAGTTTGTTGAAGTACCGATTACGGTTTATAATAGAAACATACTAAAAAAAACAATAGAAAAGGTTATACGAACTTTTTCAATCAAGAAGAAGTGTATTGCAGATGGGACTCATCAACGACTTGATTTGCCAATAGAACCAAGACGTAAAAAATGGTTAAAATCAATGCCTACAGCATTCTCTATGTCTAGTCGGAATCCTTTTATTGCAGCATTGGCATTCAGGGCATCCAATAAATCGCTGATAACTATTATTGATCATCCTAAAGACTTTACGGAAAATGCCTTGTCAATTATTAAGTTGTATATGAAAAAGGCGGATTCGATAACATATCATGACATTAAACAAAAGCTATAATAATATGAACAAAAGGAAGATATGCATTATTATGCATAATGATTTAATGGATTATCCGCCAATGATTTCATTAATTGATATAATGAAAGAATTGGGAGAGGATATCATATATATTGGTCATTACACGGATTCGCCAACTACAAGAAGATTCGAGGAATTAGGGGTGAAGTTAATAAAATTAGGCTGTATAAGATCAAATTCAGACTGGACAAACTTAAAAATTTATAAGCAATATAAGAAAGCTCTTTCGGAGCAGCTTAAAAGCTTGAATCTTACATCTAGTGATATCATATGGTATGTTTATTCTCAAACATCCAATTTTATACACGATATATTATCTCGGTATAGATATGTCATTCATTATTTTGAATATGCACCTCAAAATGATAGTTGGAAATTCAGATTGCTCTATCCTTCTTACAATCAATTGGAATTTGTGAGGAAAGCAATTGGAATAGTACATTGTGAGTATAATAGAGGGCAGATTTATAGGGCTATAAATGGTTTGGATAAATCTCCATTTATATTGCCTAATAAGCCTTACGTGAAGGAACATTCTATGGACGAAAGTGGTATGCCTGATGATATAAAAAAACTAATTATGGACGTGAAGCATAAAGTTCAGGGCAAAAAGGTTATATTATATCAAGGCTTTTTTGCTTCTGTAGAACGACGATTAGAGGAATTTTGTCAGGCGATAAATCAGATGCCTTCAGATTACGTTATGATTGCTATGGGGAAAGGACCTAATAATTATTACGATGTATTAAAAAAGAAATATCAATCTGATAAAATTCTTTTTATACCCTTTATTATACCTCCTTTTCATCTATATGTAACAGAAATGGCATCAATTGGTGTGATGTCATATTCTCCACATCAGAAAACTCATGCGGGTGTAGTGAACGCTCTTTACTGCGCTCCTAATAAGATTTTTGAATATGGCAAATACGGGAAACCTATGATAGCCAATGATGTTCCTGCCCTTAAATATATTTTTAAAGAGTATCATTGTGGAGAGGTTGTTGACTACCCAATTACTCCAAATGCGATTTCTACTATTTTAGAGAAATTGTTTTCCAATTATGATATGTATTCTAAAGGGGCTTTGGAGTATTACCAATCGGTTGATTTAATCAAAATAGTCAAGGGTATTTTGGCTAGTATATAATTCTATAGAGTTATGATGCCATATATACTAGTATTTATGGTTTGTATTTTCTTAACTTCGATAAGTTCAAGGAAAAAAATCATTCCTTTACTATTATCATGTCTGATATTATCATTATTTGCAGGATTTCGTGACAAAAATATAGGATCTGATACCGATTTTTACCCTCATTGGTATATATCAGAAATTCGATATATTCATAATTTAATTGATTTAATTACCATTGAAACAGAGAGGAATTTAGATAAAGGTTATCTTTTTTTATACTGGATTGCTTCTTGGATTGGTAATCAATATTGGATAGGGCTTTTCTTGACAGAATTGGTAATATCTGTTTTTACTTTTCTTGGTTTTATTCGTTTAAGTAGATACTTTAAGGGTGGAATTGCCATTTTTACAATGGCATTTCTTTTGCTTGTTTTTAACTATACGCTTAATGCTATGCGTCAGGAATGTGCCATCTCTATATGTTTTTTTGCATTTTCATATTTGTGGGAAAAGAAATGGATTCCTTATTTATGTTGGACTTTTGTCGCATGTACTTTTCATTCAAGTGCAATTATAACTTTAGCTCTTCCTTTCTTAATGATGATTTCTTATATATCTAATGATAAAAAGAGGAATTTGTTGATATCTTTCTTGTTTTTGATGATGTGTACAGTAACTATGGCTTTTTGGACTCTTTTGGATATGATAGGAGATCTGGGATTGTTTAATGAGGCTTACACTATGCGATATGGCGAAGGAGGAGCATTCGAAGGAGTTGAGAGGCTCCCATACGCTCCTTTGCTTCTTTGTTTAGTATTCTACCTGATAATGTATAATTCATATAGAAAAAAAATTATGGACAAAAATATTTTTCTATTCCAATTTCTTATTACCACAATTTATTTATTGTGTTTGACATTTCAACTACTGAGTGTCTTTTTATATCGAATTGGATTGTATTTTTATATCTTAAGTATTTATTTTTTT
>ENA-OQIC01000661-OQIC01000661.1-human-gut-metagenome-genome-assembly--contig:-NODE-661-length-14405-cov-2.068007_pt1 | contig 14405 bp, 15 predicted proteins | sample MGYA00242572_ERZ504736 | MGnify/ENA primary metagenome ERZ504736 (study PRJEB26092, sample SAMD00036201) | human gut metagenome | host: Homo sapiens | study: EMG produced TPA metagenomics assembly of... | reverse complement strand
AACAAAACAAAATAAAAGCTGTACAACAGCCATTATAACACTTGCATCAATGTATGTTTATATTGATTTTCCATAACAGAGGGCATAAAGTATGTGGGGGTGAATCTTATTCTAAAATTTATACGTCGTTCCCACCATTAACCCTACTGTTCCCCGTATGGGTTCCTGAAGGTCTGCCCGATAACTTCTGTCTTTGAATATATTGATCCGGGGTTCCAGCCAGAGTCCGCTATGTGCCGATAGCCTGATTTCTCCCTGTAGTCCGATGCGTCCGTTCAAGATAATTGAAGACGATGATTCCGCTCCGGGAAAATAGCTCCCGATGCCGCCTGCCACGATCAGGTTGAACACGTGGCTGTCCCGATCGGAAAAAAGCCTTGTGAGGCTGCACAGATAGTCAATGTTGAGGCTGATATTAAAATCGCGGTTGCTACCGCTGTCTTCATTATCCAAAAAGGCGGTACTACTACCGGCACTGATCCGCATCCCGTTAAATTTGTCGAACCATTTACCTAAAGCGAATTCCGTGTCGAACAATACATTTCCGGTGTTTCCGGTACCGGCTGCCAGCGAGGCAAAACCTCCTTTAAGGAAAGTCAGGGTAGTGTATCCTGCCGGTTTGTAAGTAATACCTGCCATTAGTGATCCTGCCAGGTTATATCTTTTCCACGATGACTGGTTGTCCACCCGGTCCGGATAAAGTGCCAGTTGTGGCTCGATAAACAGGTTAAAAGCAGACGATACATTCAGTTTCCCTTGTAGTCCTGCCCTCAATCCGTATGAATGGATTGTTTTTGGTCTTTTACGATAGTGGCCTGATAACTGAGTCCGAGAGCGCCGATCACTTCGAATACTCGCTTCGGGTTGTATCTGGCGGCAAATGCACTGATATTGATCAAGTAGTCTACATTGGCTCCTGCCAGATGCATATCCGTATCTCCCTGTTTCCATTGTGTATATTCCCCTCCGGCCCGTAGTCCTATGACGGGGGTCAGCCAATTACCTGCCATGAATGATGCCCGTGGCCCGTGGGCGGTTTGTCCGCCTCCTACGTTAAACAGATAACCGATACCCGATCCGACAGAGAAAAACAGATGTTCCGATCCTCTCTTCGAATGGAACTTTTCTGCTCCCTTTCGTTTGGGCATCAAATATTCTGAGGCCTTTATATTGTTTTTTCCTTCTGTTGAATCTTGCTTTTGCTCTTGTGCTGCCAGAGTTCCGCATAAGATGAAACCGATTCCTAGCAGCAGGATTCTTTTATAGCTCTTTTCCATATTCTTCATTGCTTTATCGTTTTTTCTTCATTCAAGCCGCTCTCTTCCGTTTCGGTGTCTTCCGTTTCGTTTTTTTCTTTTGTTTTCTCCGCTTTTTCCTTCAGTTCTTTCTTTTCATCTTCCAACTGTTGCAGTAGGTCGGTTACGTCTCCGTCTATCTGCGCAATCTCTTTCAGTGACGGATCTTCGTTCAGGGCCCGTTTAATGAAAGCGTATGCTTCGCTCACTTTGTCCAACCTGTTGGCACATGCCGCCCTTAGATAATAGCTGAGTGGTTCATCCGGTAGTTCTTGTGCCTTTTCCCATGCTTCTTCATTTTGCTTCATGGCCATTAATAATACCACTTCATTTATGCCGCCTTGCGTTCCGAACCGTTCATAAGCATCCTCAAAATGCCCGTTGTAAGCTCCAACGATGGCTCTTACGTCTTGTGTCATGTCGTTGTCCGGCAGAAAGTCTATAATCGAGTCCGCCCGGTTATAAGCTCTTTCGTCCATTAAGGCGATTACCTGATTACAGAGTAGTTCTGTGGGAGCCGATCTGCTGACAAACGGTTCCAGCAATTTGCTGTCTGCTTTCTTTTGTTCTATCAGCAACGCAGCCAATTCGTTGGCCATAATCATAAATTTAGGATATTGTTCCAGTGCCTGTCGGCAGATCACTTCGCGTGTAGAGTCATTATCGGCATTCAGGTATATCCGCCAAAATTCATAGGGTACCAATTTTTTATAGTCCTGTTTATACATTATGCGTATTTCTTCATCGTTCAGCAATCTCATCACCGAATAGTTGAAACTATATTCCACCCGGCGCAGCCGTGGTAAGTAAGTCGTTAGAATGACATTCCGATATTCCGGTAGTCGTAGGATCCGGCTATACTGTGAGGCCATGTTGTCCGGATAGCAATTGATGATTTCCCGTAACTTGTCTGTAGGCAGTGAGTCGCGTTCCATCAATTCTGCTACCTCTTCCCATGAGGCCACCACTCCTTCTGTATATGTACTGTCTTTTATTGCGTTTATAGTACCTCCGTTCAGAAAACCAAAGATACGTTTCAGCGTACTGTCCGTGCGTTTTTGTGCCAGTTTCAGATTCGATTGATACGGACCTTCAGGCGAAGATACCCCTTTGACCGAAAACGACAGGAATTCCGAGTTCGGATCGGTTTCTATTTCCTGCAGGCGCAAGCGCATTTTCTCCAATTCTCTTTGGTTGTTCGGATCTTTTTCGTCTATCGTTGCCGAGTTGATCAGGAAGTTCAGCTTCACTTCTCCTCTGTCGCCTCTTTGTTGTTTTTGAGGTTTAGGGATGTATTTTTCATCTCTGATTTTCATGCCATCTGCTTGGTACGTAAAGAAACGCATCGGATTTACCGTACCTTTGGCTATCACTACCGTATCTTTGTATGCCAGTTTTTTATATTCTACCAGATACATGTAGATGTCACACCGGCATTCATCGTCCGGGTTATCCATATAGAGGGAGTCTACGTAGGCAATCACTTCATTCTTATCAATCTTTTGCGTTTTCTCCTGAAAAGCTGCTAACGGGTCTCTGCTCAGGTCGAATTCCATCATTCGTTCCAATGTGATGGCATACTCCTTTCCGGTCACCACTGCCGGGCGGAACAGGCTCTGTGTTTTACGGGTAATATTCACCAACATCGGTTGCACTACGATACGTGTATTCGGCTTATACATTTCTTTGGGAATTTTTACTTTAGGGTGGATGATGTATTGATTTCCGACGATTTCGATGTCGGTTGGTTCCGGTAGCAGTTTGTCCACCACTTTTTTGGCGGTGATCACCACTTCGTCAATCATCGATGCTTCGTATGAGATCACTACGTTTATCGTTGTTTTTCCTTTTAGTTTTACTGTTTTTGATGCGTAGCAAATCCCGAGAAATGCAGGGTCGTATTGGGATCTGCCATGATCTTGAACTTTCCGTCGAGGTCTGTGATGCCGTATACATCTCCCTTTTCATTCTGATCTCTGATTACGATAGAGATGGCAGGCTCTCCCTCGTCATCGATTACGCTTCCGCGTATTTCTACTTTCTGGGCTTGTCCCCATGCCGGAATAACGGCGTATAGGGCCACTATCCCCAATAGCAAAAATCTTTTGATATTCATTAGGGTTATATTTATTTGGCTATATAAATAAAAGATACACTTAGTTTAACTGGTATGGGGGCCCATCCCGATTCATTCGGTTCACCATGAGTGCTTCCCGGTTGGTAGCGCACCAACCTGTAGCGTGCCACACCCACACCGCCTGATACCTCAAGGTTCCAGCGACGTGACAGAATCCAGTTGTATCCATACGTGACACCCGCGGCCGCGGCATCTCCATAATATGCCCTGCGGTTTATTCCCACATCGAACATGGAATAGAATCCTGTGATACCGATGTAATGGCGTGCCAGCAGGTTCCGAAGCCAATATTTAGCTTCAGCTTGTACGCGTCCATGGCGGTAGAAAAGTTTATCTGTAATCTTCCAGGGATTAGCCGATGCCGAAATTTCAGCTGTCATCCAATCGTTTAATGGGAATTCCACTCCCAGATTGGGGGATGCCGCCAACCATTCCAGCGTATTAGTCTTGATGGCCATGCGTTGGGCGGATACTTGAAAAGATATTGCTATGAAAATAAAGAATATAGCCCATTTCCCGAATAGAGACGGGAAATTATATCCGGCTATCTCCCACAACAAGTTGGGGAAATCTAGTTTTAAATTAAATGTATTCATAAACGCGCTCACTTCTGTCTAAAGCGTGCTGTCGTTTATTCTTGTCACCGACAAATATAGAGGTTTTAATCGGGACTTTCCAAATAATCAAAATCTTTTTATCAGTTCTGATAAAAAGGTTTGCAGGTCGGTTTCCTGGTTCAGTTGTAATTTCTGCCGGAGCCGGCTCCGGTTGCTTCTCACGGTTGAAGTGGCTATGTATTGGAGTGCTGCTATTTCTTCGGTTGTTTTGTTTTCCAGTATCAAGCAGCAAAGTTGTATTTCTTTGCTACTCGGTTGCAGGTGCAAAGCATTGAAAGCAGCCCATAGTTTTAGCTCGGATGTCATTCTTGCCTTTTGTCGTTGCATGGTTCGTAGTATTTCCTGTAATCTTGCCAACATGATGGGAGGAAAGATATATGCCACTGCCAGGCTGGGCAGACTCATCAAATAAAGTTCGGATGATGTATAGACCCCGATGAACATATACAAAAGAATCGGGGCGAAAGATAATATCATTACGGTGTGTCGACTCACAGAGATAGAAGCCAGACCACAAGTAACCATACCGATCATCAGATCTTGCGACAAAAAGAAGCCGGTCTCTTCCGGTGGGAGGTAGATACGGCAGTACATTGATATTAGGATATTGCTTTGTATGGTATAAAAGGTGCATTTCAACAAGAAAGTTATCTGTTTCTTTTTCCGAATCAGCAGGTAAGTGAACAGTAAGAATAACCCCAGGGATAATATGTTACATAAAGCCAGTAACAGGTCTTTTCTGATCAGGTAGACACAAAGGTCGGCGATGATTCCGATACTAAAGCAGCCACTGTACCGTAATAGACGAAATAAATTGTTTGTCGCTTCGGATTTCTTATTTCTTTGAACTGTAGATATTTCTTTTGGATGTACTTTTTTGTTTTTGGCAAAGACAGGTATTTTGAATTCATGTTTTTTTAGGTTCAATATGTAATGTTTATAACGAGCCTACGTAGCGTATATATTCTGACGGACAGACTTTCGAAATGGCTTTTTTATCCCATAATAAATACAAAAAAGAATGAAAATAGAAGGGGGGAGGGTGAAGATCTTGAAAAAATGTACTGAGTTCGTCATACGTGTCATCAAGGCTCACCATATACCTGCTTTATCGGATGATCAATCACTTAACTTATGTGTTAAATCAAACATCAAGACATGAAATACTCCATTTACAACTTTTCCAGAACAACGATATTTCTGAGTAATCCTGAACTTAAATATCTTTTTAGACCGAAAGATGGCGAATGAATCTTTCTGTTTATTAGTATATTCCTTATAGTCTAATCCTTCAGAATTATAAATATCAGCCCACGACAATTCAGCAAAAATTCTAAAAGCATCCGCAAACAATGATTCGTCCTGTTCACTTATTTTCTATCAATCAAATCGAAATTTATTTTAGAATTTCGATATAAATGCTTCGTATCTTTATGCAAAGATAAAAAATAAAATTGAGACTTAGGGCAGAACGCAGTAATAAGACTGATGAATAGCGGTTTAGATAATAAAAAGGAAAAAGCAGCAAGCCATCTGAAACCAACAAAAGGCCAAGTGAGGACAGAGCTACATTACTATCTCGTTACTTTCTTTTGGCTGTAGATGATTTTTGATAGCATGAAAAAAGAAGAAAATCAGATTTCTTTGCACTGATTGGCAGTGTTTTGCATATCAAGAAACAACTCTACAGGTAATAATTTTGTCACTTAAAAAATGTAGAGTATGAGATCAACATTTAAAGTCTTATTTTATCTAAAGCGCAATGCTCCCAAAAAGAATGGGCTTGTGCCGGTCATGTATCATTTCTCCATTTACGATAATAATACTAAACTGTATTCCAGAGAGCAAAGTCGCAAGGAAGCATGCGCCATTGACATCCGGTTTTTACTAAATAAAAAATAACATTAAAAATAGAACGAAAAGAATGTTTTCGCTTGCGATCTTTGTCATCTAAAAGATTTTCTATAACTTGCCACAAGTTTATTACAAAGCAGAACAGTAGAAGTATGAACATAAAAGAGATACTAAACCAATCCGAAGGGCGTAGATTGGAATTTAAGGCAGAGTTGCCGGAGCATTCCGATTTGGCTAAGACGGTTGTGGCATTTGCCAATGATGCAGGTGGCGACCTGTATATTGGTGTGGCAGATGATCCTCGTGAAGTGGTAGGATTGGATGAGGACAAATTGGTGACTATCGAGGAGAAAATAAGTAATATTATTTTTGACCGTTGCTATCCTGCGATATTGCCGGAAATAAAATTTATAAGCGAAGAAAACAAACACTTGATTCAGGTGACTGTTTTCAGAGGTAGCACGCCACCTTATTATCTCAAAGAGAAAGGTAAGTTACAAGGGACATTTATTCGTGTAGGCTCGGCCAATCGACTTGCGGATGAAGCTATCATCTCGGAATTGGAACGTCGGAGACGAAACATCTCTTTTGATAGCGAAGTTATACCAGATAAGCCTGTAAATGATTTGAACATAGATGGTTTTAAGGCTATATTCAAGGAGAAAACGGGGGAAGAATTATCCGACCAAGCATTAAGGAAATTAGACTTGGTTAAAGATATGCAAGGAGCAGAATATCCGACCAATGCGTTGATTCTATTCTCGGACGACCCGTTGCGCAACTCGTTGTTTCACTATGCAAAGGTGGAGTGTGCTCGTTTTAAAGGTGTTAGTATCGATGATTCATAGACCAAAAGAGTATTACGACCAATATTGCCACACAAGCAGAGGAAGCATACAACTTTGTGTTACGCCATATCAATAAAGGTGCTTCGGTTGAGGGAGTGTACACAGTCTCTCGTTGGGAGTATCCTGTTAAGGCAATTCGTGAGGCGATTCGTAATGCGGTGGTTCATCGGGATTATTCTCTCACAGGAAAAGACGTTAAGATTGCGATCTATGATGATATGGTAGAGATAACCAGTCCGGGACTTCTACCACCATCAATCGACTATGCTGCAATGGAAAGCCGTCAGAGCGATGCACGCAACAAAGTAATAGCCCCTGTTTTCAAACGTCTTGGTATCATCGACCAATGGGGCAACGGCTTGAAGTTGATTGCCGATGAAATGAAAGAGTATCCAAACATCGAACTTCGTTGGAGAGAGGTGGGCTTGTCGTTTCAGGTACAGTTTGTGAGGCTGGATTATGTGCTGAACGCAGAGCGGATAAAGGATATACAGCAAGAGTTACAGCAAGAGTTGCAGCAAGAGTTGCAGCAAGAGTTGCAGCAAGAGCTACAAAAGGCGACATTGTATTCGGAGGTATTGCGTTGTATAGTAAGTAATGCTTTATCAAGGCAAGATATATCCCTTGCATTGGGACAAAAGAAAGTATCGGGACAATTAAATAAAGTTATTCAAAAACTGATTGCCAACAACCTGATTGAAAGAACTATCCCTGAGAAACCTAACCATCCTGCTCAGAAGTTTCGACTAACGGAACGTGGACAGTTATTTCTTGGTTTACTTGCTAAATGAAATGATTATGATATATAGCTATCTGCATTGAAATAAAACCTCGCTTCGACTATATAACCAAAGCGAGGTTTTATTATTCCAAAAACTTTTCTAACTTTGTAACGAAGTTGTTTTAAGGTACGCAAAGCACAGATTATCAATGCAGCTTTACTTTTGCCAAATCGTTACCAACAACATATTACTTCTCAATTACAATCTATCATTCAGATAGATACAAGTAATTTCTTATCCTCTGCAAAGATAAAAATAAACTATGAATGCGGTTTCTACTATTCATGAAAATCTGCAAATCTCTATGTTTTCATATATCAAAGTAGTACTGCAACTATAGATATTAAGATTAAATAGCAATACACCTTATTATTGATGATAAGTGTGTCTGATCAGGATGTATAGTCTTTACTTAATATTGCTTTCTATTTGCTCAAAAATCTTTTCTTTTTTGTGACGCATTACCCTATTTTTTTCTTTTGTGATAGAAGTTGTTTATTGTATATATATGCAAAAGGAATGTTTTTGAGAGTCTGAATAATATGTTATTCACTTTTCTGCCCATAGGAAGTGAATAACGTAGTTGCAAAGAGTTCGTTCTTTGCCGGCAGAAAGTTAATTCTTTGTTTATACGAAGTTAACTTCTTGTCGGCGGCAAGTCGGCAGATGATCGACAGTAGTCTTTTTTCTCCTTGAAAAGCGGCTGAAAGTACCGGATTTTCTCTGGTTACTTCTCAATTTTGATTGGCGCAAATCTGTGAAAATGTTTCTCTTTTGTGTCGATCTCTTTAATGTTGTCTCTGTGTTATGTGCTTTTTGCTGTCTTTATTGTAATATGTACTTTGTTTTTGTTTCTTTCTGTATTTTTCTAATGCTGATTTACGGGCTTTTCCAGCTTCCCAGTCAGTCGGGCAGGAAAAACAAATTCTATCGCAGGTAAGATATACAATTTGACAATTGTCAGATTCTTGCCTTATATTCCTAAGCAAGCACAAGTCCGCATTCGTTTCATGTCTTTCTATAATGTATATACTTTTCTTATCTGTCACATGGGGCGTGAGATGTCGTTTTCACCTTGTCCGGGCTGTTCAGAGACCCGGTTATGCGATATTCCGTGGTTTCCATGCCTACTGGGGAAGCCGGATAAGGTGTTTTTTACCTTTGGCGGGAGAAAAAGAAAGAGAGGTGATACTTCAGGAATCGTCCATTCCATCGGTGAAAAACCGGTATTGCACATTTGCAGCACCCCGAAAAGGGGAGGTGCTGCAAAAATGCAACGCTGATTTTTAGGTTATCTTCAGGGCGGAGGCTACATTTGTCCTACCCTTTATGGAGGGAGATGCAAACAAAATGTATAAGATTATTTAAGATAGTGAAATTGGGAAGCTGCCAACATAGTGATAGCAGGTGTTGTTTTACTTTTGTAAACCAGTTAAAAGTAAAGAAGAAGATGACATCAATTACACCACGGCTCAATCGCTCGCGCGAGGGGCGTGATGGCAGTTATCCGCTTGTGATACAAATTATTCGCCATCGAAAGAAGAGAGAGATTTATACGCCTTACCGTTTCTGGGAGGCAGAGTTTAACACCCGTTTAGAAATGGTGGAGAACGTCGGAGGCAATCGCCGTCGTCTGCTCATTGTCCGCGAAGCCAATGAATACCTTATATATATAAAGAAGGAGTTGGAGGCTATTTGCGGATCGCTTGAAGCGGATAAGGGGAGTGCTTATACGGTGGACGACATTGTGAACGTTTATAACTACCACAATGATCTGAGCCAGGTGTTGGTATATGCCGACTCGGTGATTGCCGGGCTGGAGAATAAGGGACGTCAGGTACGGCTGCCAATTATCGTAGCGCCCGCCGTGCGTTTGAGATGTTTTTGGATGGCAGTCCTTTTTCGTTTGAGGAGTTGACTCCCGAAGTGCTGGACCGCTTTGTTACCTTTCTCCGTGAGCGGGGCAACCGGCCCAATACGGTTTCGTTCTATCTCCGTCAGTGGCGTGCCATCTACAATCGTGCCTGCGCCGATCATGTGGTTTTTTCCGATCAAAAGCCTTTCCGACGGCTGAACCTCAAAGAGGAGGTGACATCCAAACGCGCCATCTCCCGGGAGAAGATTGCGCAGATCGAATGTGTCGACCTTACTGCTTGTCATGCTGATATGCAGCTTGCCCGTGACCTGTTCCTGTTTAGCTTCTATACGCGCGGAATGTCCTTTGTAGATATGTGCTATTTAAATAAGGAGAACCTGCAGGGAAATTATCTTCGGTACAAACGGCAGAAGACAGGGCAGGAGTTACAGATACGCATTGAAAAAGATTTGCGTGTGTTAATCGACAGATACGCCAGCCTTTGTCGGACTATCTGCTTCCAATGCTTCGAAACGGTGACCGTTATCAGGATTATCGGCGCAGGCAGCGGAGGCTTAATAAACTGATTCGTGAATTGGGCGACCGGTTACAGTTGGATATGCCACTCACATTTTATGTGGCGCGCCACTCATGGGCGACACTCGCTCACGAAATGATGTGCCCGTCTCGGTGATCAGCGATTGTATGGGGCACACATCGGAGAAGACTACCCGCATTTATCTGGATCGCATAGACACTAAGCGGCTTGACCGGGCCAACCGGTTGGTGATTAATAGTCTGCGGTAAAGAGGTGGAAAAGAGGGATAAAAAACTCTTTCTTATAATGAAAGAGCTACTCAAGAGATTCTTCTTATCTCAGATACATGTCGCAAAGATACGCATTAAATTATTAATTAAACAAGTATTATTTTAATTTTTTTTATTTCTAATGTAAAATATTTATTTTTCTTCTTTCACTTGGATAAAAACTCCCCGGTACACCTTCTTTCTGTCTCCCGACCTCTTCAAGAAAGCATACGATGTATGTCTACTGTTTCTTTTTCAACGGTTTTTCATCTGTCTGCCTCCACTGCTGCAAACACATGCCGTCACCTATTCACAATAATGATAATCTGTTAATAATCAATTAATAACAGATTGCATATTTCGTTTTGTGATGCTCTTTAACAACCTTTTTCTTTTATGTTTCTGAAAGCGTTTCTGAGTCAATATTAAGTAATGTATTATTGATCAATGTGTTACATTCATACACTTTTTCTTTGTTTCTGAAAATAAAAAAACTCAGAAACATTTTCAGATGGGATATGAAGTAACTTGCTGTATTATAAATGCTTATAATATTTATGAAGTCATTCTCCCTTTCATTATAAGAAAGAGCCGCATAATTATCAAACAAACGGCAAATATGAAAAAATACTATGCATATGGGTCTTAACCGTTACTTTCCTTGGAGCATTTCCTGCTTTGGCCGACGCCCAGCAATGGGGATTGACTGCCAATGGTCTTTATTGGGCGACAGCTACTCCGAATATAGGTGTGGAATATGCCTTCCATTCAAAGATGAGCATAGCAGGACTTGTTCAATATAATCCGTTTACTTACGCTAAAAACCGGAAAATGAAACATCTTGCCGGGCAGTTAGAGTATCGTTATTGGTTGAGTGATGTGTTCAAGGGGCATTATCTGGGTGTGCATGCCACGGGTGGTATCTTTAATTTTGGTAATCTCCCTTTGGGTATCCTCAAAGACTATCGTCTCGAGGGGCAATTGTATGGCGGCGGACTCACCTACGGTTACCAGTGGATCATCAGCAACCGGGTCAACATTGGCGTCGATATCGGATTAGGATATCTCTATGTTGATTACGATAAATTCTATTGTCCCACTTGTGGGGAACGTGTCGATCACTACCGGACCAATTATCTGGGGCCTACCAAGGTAGGTGTATCCATTATTTATCTGTTAAAGTAGGGGAGGACAGGCTATGAATATCAAACAGGTAATTTTCATAAATATCTCATTTTTCATCTCTCTAACAGTGTTAGCAGCAGATAGGCCTACACAGCCTGTCCGTACTGAGGTGTATCGCTTGGAGCGTCTTGACTCCGTTCTGCTGGTCGATCTGGCTGTCGACCTGACAGGGGTGCACCTGGCGCCGGACTGTACGGTCTATCTGTTTCCGCTACTTGCTTCGGAGAATACCGGTGATTCGTTGTCTCTTCCTCATTGTGCTCAACGGCCCCCAAAGCGATCTGATGTATCGCCGGCGTCGGGCTTTGGGTACAACTTCGGGATTGGAGAAGATTACTCCCTACACCGTGCTGCGTGAGGGAGACCATGCTTTGCCTCGCATCCATTATCGGACTGAGGTGCCTTATGCGGCATGGATGGACGATGTTAAAGTATGGATGCGCGACACGAATTGCAATTGTGATGCCCGTCTGGTACCTTTTGCCATGCATACGGAGCATATACCGCCGTTGGTTGTGGAACGGGTGGATACGATTGTGATACATGACACCATCCGCTTGGCTTCTGTTGCATCCGGACAGTCGACCGTAGCTTCGGATATTCCCCTTCGTAAGAAGGTGACCCGTATTCAGGCCGGTTATGAAGCTGATATTTATTTTCCTACGAATGAAATGCGTATTCTTCCCGATCATGAGTTGAACCGTGCTTCATGGATGCATTTCGTTAACCAAGTGGATTCTATTGAACAGGATAACCGGAATTCCATATCGGGAGTTACCGTTACCGGTTACTCTTCTCCCGAAGGATATACTTCTAATAATGAACGTCTGGCTGAAAAACGTGCCAAGGCCCTTCAAGCGTTCCTGGAAAATAAATATGGCGAACGTATGGAGGTGGCAGTCGAGTGGGTCGGTGAGGATTGGAAACAGTTTGAGAAAGATATAGAGGTTTCTGACCTTCCGGAACGTAATGAAATTCTTTCAATCCTGCGTACTGTGAGTGATAGCAATCAACGGAAGAGTAGGCTGAAGGCACTGAATAAGGGGAAAACATTCGAAATTCTGCTTCGGGAGTATTTTCCGAAACTCCGTCGGGTGTCATGCCGTATTAGATACGTAAAATAAGAATATGAAAAGAATGTATTACATAGGATATATGCTCTGCTTGTTGCTTGCCGGTTGTGTAGTCGGTGAGAAAGCGGACGGCCTGTTGGAGCAACGTCTGTCTGATCGTACCCTTTTGGTCTATATGGGAGGGGATAATGATTTAGCCGACGAGACCGACGAAAAATTGTCAGCGTTAACAGAGGCGTGGGACAGGTTTCCGGGGCATCTATTGATTTATCAGGATAAAAAAGGAGCGGATAGTACCCGCTTGTTAGAGGTTTGTTTGGATGAACAGGGAGAAAAGGTAACAAAAATATTGGCTAAGTATAAACAGGAGAATTCAGCCGGTGCCTCCGTGTTTGCACGGGTTGTCAATGAGGCTATGGCCCGGTATCCTTCCGTTGATCCGGGATTGATCGTATTCTCCCATACCAGCGGATGGTTACCGTCGGGGACGGCAGTGGTTCCGGCCGGTATTACCCGCTCGGTTATCAAGGACAATCATTACGAGATGAGTTTACAGGATTTTGCTTCAGCCATTCCGGACGGGCAATTTAATTTTATCCTTTTTGAAGGGTGTTTTATGGCCGGACTCGAGGTGGCATACGAACTGAAAGATAAAACGCAATATATTGTGGGTTCATCAGCCGAAATGCTTTCACCGGGTTTTACTCCCGTCTATCAACAAATGTTTCCGTTGCTTTATAAAAAAGAAGCGGATCTTCCGGCAGTGGCTGCTGCCTATTACGATTATTACAACAGTATGGAAGGCGACAATCGTTCGGCTACCATCAGTGTGATTCAGACGTTCGGCCTGGAAATGTTGAAAGTTCAACTTCGGGCGGCCGAGAGTCGTGTGGAGCGTTGGGAATGGATAGATCGTAGCGGATTGCAGGCTTTTGACCGCTTATCGGACGGGCGGCACCTCTTTTATGATGCTTCGGCCTATATAAAACGGATTGGAAGTGTTGAAGAATCTGCTGCTTTTGACGAGGCTCTGGAGCAAGTTATCATTTATAAAGCGGCCACGGAGAACTTTATGCCGGAGAGTGTAGGGGGATTTACCATTGACGAACATTGTGGCATGACGTTGTATATACCCGATGCTACTGTTCCCACATTATTGACCGAAAGAAAGAAACTGAAGTTAATGCAATAGTATACATAGTTCAAATTAATTAGTGAATGGTAATAATAAAATTAAAAAACTGATGGAAAGGAATATTTGATTAACGAAACAGACAGTGACGGTTGACAGATCGATGGAACAGGGAGTATCCGCATTTTTCTCTCTGCTTTTTTCCTTTCACAGTTCGAAAGAGAAAAAAGGAATATCCAAAGCGGATAAAAGTATAAACTATTCGAACTTATATCTATAATTAAATTTTTTAGTAACATGAAATTAAACAAATTGTTTACGTTTACATTGGCAGCCCTTGCGATGGCTGCATGTAGTAATGATGACGAACCGGGTATTGATAAAGGTGGTCAGAAAGGTGAATTGATTGATGCTATCAGCATTGCTTTTACCAGTTCTTCAGCTCCTGCTACCCGTGCAGACAAAGGTGAGATAGAAGGAACTGGTAGTGAAATGATGTATATGTAGCCTATCTCTTTGCTAAAGAGAATGAACCCCTGCATGAAGGTGCAAAAGTGGGTGACTGGACTGTAAAGCGTGTAGCTGGTGATGCTAATGCGGAAGATAAGGATGTCACAACTGCAATCACAGGTGGCGATGTGGCAACTCCCGGGACGAAGAAAAATATGTGTACGTTCAACGGTGTACGCCAGGGAGATAGTGTTTATGTGGTTGTGAATGATCCTCAGATGACCCTTGCTACCGCTCAGACATTGGCGCATCAGGGTGACAAGTCGGAAGCCGCTATCCGTGCGTATATCTCTAATCTCTCTAAAAGTTA
>ENA-OQIC01000660-OQIC01000660.1-human-gut-metagenome-genome-assembly--contig:-NODE-660-length-14419-cov-2.423454_pt1 | contig 14419 bp, 15 predicted proteins | sample MGYA00242572_ERZ504736 | MGnify/ENA primary metagenome ERZ504736 (study PRJEB26092, sample SAMD00036201) | human gut metagenome | host: Homo sapiens | study: EMG produced TPA metagenomics assembly of... | reverse complement strand
AATATTACATAGGTAAGAAACGATATGGTATGGCAGTGAAGAATGACGGAAAAGCAAGAGGAAATATAAGCCTTGGAGACAAATCTCCTTCTATAAATGGTGTGCCTGCCACAGCAAAAGTGGTTGCTTCTTTTCATACACACACTCCAATGACTGAAATAAAAGGTAAGAAAAGAAAGGCAGGTCCATCTAAAGAAGATAAAGAAAATGCCGATAAAAATAAAATACCTATTGATATATTAGTTTTCCGTTGCATTTTAGGAAATCGTAATTTATTAAGTCAGCTATATTAATGCCGCCAAGATAATATGACAGCATAAAAATGTCTCGTATCCGAATTAGATTTTTTTCAAATCAGTATCTCGTGTTGCTTTAATTTCATCTATTTATATGATGCAAAAGGGTATGTGACGTAGGTGATAAATCAGCATTGTAGAGCAAATCTCATGATTGCTCTTACAAAGGATAGCCTTATTCTTATTGTATCAGAGCGTAATTTCTCGTTTCTTAATTTGCTATTGAGATAAGAAGTGTCTGCTCTTTTAATGATATATCCATTCTTGAACTCTTGTATGGAATTCACTGTTAGATCAGTCACTATATAGCGAGTTTCACAATTGTGCGAAAGAGCTATTCGTATTTTATGTGTATTGTCTCTTAATATTTTTCCAGGGACAATTGTCGGAAATAGATTTGCCATAATTTGTTCTACAATAAATTGATAATGTAAATGTGTCTTCGGCAATTAAATAGCCTCAGAAGTAACAGCTCTTTACTGACTATTACTAATTGATAATGAAATAGTTTGCTGAGTATTAATGCTGTTTTTGTTTAATATAAGATAAATAGGGAAATCCCTATTATTGTTTGGGGAAAATCTATCCGGCAGCGTGAATACCTTGCTTATCTTTGTAACGTGAATAAAAAGATTAAGAAACCAATAAACCACGGAAATATGAAAAAGATTGTGTTATTATCGCTGTTTGCCCTGTGCCTCCCACTGCTTGTGATGGCGCAAAGCAATAATGACGACCTTTATTTCGTACCTTCTAAGGAAAAAAAGCAGGAAGCCAAAAAGACTCCTGTGAAGAAGGAACCGGAAAAAAAAGTTGTTACCACGAACATTTATACGTCTCCGGGTACTACGGTAGTAGTTCAGGACCGTAAAGGAAACAAACGCGATATGCGTGATGTGGATGAGTATAACCGCCGTTACGATGCCAAAGATAACGAGTTCGCAATGGAGGACGATACATTATACGTAAAAGAAAAAGCTGTCTCCGATCCGGATGGTGAATGGGTGAACGGGTTCAATGGCTCACAGGATGACTACGAGTACGCTGAACGCATCATTCGTTTCCGTAATCCCCGTTTTGCGGTAAGCATTAGCAGCCCGCTTTACTGGGACATTGTTTATGGAACAATTCCTGGGATTGGAATGTTTATACAGACGGTTTCTATGCTTATGCATTCCCGACATTTACCAACGCTTATGGTGGGATTGGCGTTACAACTCTTATGGTTCCGGATGGGGCTGGGGATGGGGCTGGTCTTCACCTTATTATGCTTGGGGTGGCTATTATCCGGTTATTGGGGTGGCTATTGGGGTGGTTACTGGGGCGGCTGGTATGGCGGCGGCTACTGGGGACACCATCATCACTATCATCGGATGGGGTGGCGGAGGACATTATTGGGCGAGTCATAATACTTATACCAACCGCCGTTCTTATGGTCCTTCTCGTGTTAGCACCTCTTCCAGAGTAAACGCCTCTTCTATACGGCGTACAGATTCTTATACTCGTTCAGGTAATAATATCTCTCCTTCGCGTGGTGGTGATAGCCGTATGAATTATGGCTCACGTAGAGTAATAAGTGTTCGAGATACAGAACGTCCTGATGCAACAACCCGCACGGATGCTTCTTCATCAAGAAGATCTACTTATACTCGTCCAAGTAGTACACGTAGTAGCTCTAGTTATAATAGTAACGTTCATCCGAATCGTTCTACAAACTCTGGAACATATTCAAGAAGTACTAGTAGGTCTTCTTCTACTTATACTCGTGGAAGTTCGACAACAACACCTTCTCGTTCTTATTCAAATGAAGGTACCCGTCGTTCTTATGGCTCTTCTTCATCTTCTCGAAGCTATTCCTCAGGTAGTTCTACTCGCTCTAGTAGTAGTTATTCTTCCGGTAGCAGAAGTAGTGGTAGCAGTTCTCGTTCGACAAGTGGTGGAGGTAGCTACAGCAGAAGTAGCGGTGGTCGAAGATAAGAAAATTGTGAATTGAGATTTTAAAAGAATTAGGATATGAAAAAGATAATAATAGTTTCTGCATTAGTTCTTTTATGGACTGCAGGAGCAAATGCTCAAACTGCATATGATGCTGCAAAATTGGTTAGCAAAGATTTAAATGGAACAGCTCGTTTTGTTGGTATGGGAGGTGCAATGGGAGCATTAGGAGGAGATATATCTACTATGGGGACAAATCCGGCTGGCATAGGTATTTATCGAAGTAATGATGTTATGACTTCTTTTAGTTTTTCTACTTATGGGACGGAAAGTAAATATGGTGGAAAGACATTTGATAATAATAATAATCGATGGTCTTATGATAACATTGGAATTGTCTTTGCTTCTAAAATAGGTAATCACACTCCATTACGTTATGTGAATTTTGGGTTTAATTATCATCGTGCAAAATCTTTCTATAAAAATATGTTTATGGAGGGCGCTTTGAATTATTCGCAAATCGATTATATGACTGGACAAGCTAATGGGATGTTGGCCAATGGCGTGAGTCTTAAGGAACTGTCAGATAATAAATTGAATCCTTATAGTGATAATGGCGTTGGCTGGTTAGGTGCTTTAGGCTGGGATGGGCTTTTGTTCGATTTTAAGAATGGTGAGTATATTGGTGTCTTGCCACAAACTCCATATTCTACTTTTCGTTCAAGAGAAAAAGGGGGAATTGATCAGTATGATTTTAATATAGCCTTTAATATTAGTGACAGAGTTTATCTGGGACTGACAATTGGAGCTTATGATGTAGACTATACTAAATCATATTACTATTCAGAAGACTATGGTGATAAACAGAACTATAATATAGGAAGTATGAATCGCATTAGTGGTTCCGGTTTTGACTTTAAGATGGGAGCTATTATTCGTCCGTTTGAAGATTCTCCTTTTCGGATCGGTCTTGCAGTACATACACCTACTTTTTACAGATTGACGTATACAACAAGTGCTTATTTGGAATCTAATATCTGGATGCATAATAATGATACAGGAAAAGATGAACTTCTTAATAGTTATTTTGACACTTATAAGGAGTTGAAAGATATGAATCAAAATCGGGAATTTCGTTTAAAAACTCCCTGGAAATATAATGTCAGCCTTGGATATACTGTTGGACAAAATTTAGCCATCGGTGCTGAATATGAATATGAAGATTATTCTTCTGTGAAGTTTCGTTATCCAGAAGGTGATAAGATGGAATTTGAGACGAATGCAGCAAAGATGGTTATGAAGGGAGTTAATACATTTCGCATTGGTGCCGAATATAAAGTAATCCCTCAATTTGCTTTTCGTTTAGGATACAATTATAGTTCATCTATATTTAAGAATGGTGCTATAAAGTACTTACCATATAATTCTGTTAATACAGACACTGATTTTGCTAATTCTAAATCACTTAGCAATTATACTTTAGGTATTGGATATCGTGGGACTATGATTTATGCAGATCTAGCCTATAAATTCTCTTCTTATAAAGAAGACTTCTATCCTTTCTATAATGAGTTTAATGATAGAGGCATTGTAACTCCTAATGTAACTAAGATAACTAATACCCGTAGCCAAGTATTATTTACTTTAGGTATGCGTTTTTAAATAAGATTTCCAAGCAATTTAAATTATAACTTTTGTGTGTATAGAAATCCCTGAAGGACGATGCAGTGTTCTTCGGGGATTCTTGTTTATAAAGATTTAAGTGAGCATAATGAACTTATTATTAGAAAATTTGTTTTATGTTAATATATGAACTCACTGATATCCAATTAGAATTTGTCTTCATTCTAACGAAGATATTGTGATTTATGTAATTATGAATGTAAGTGAGTTTATTCCTTAATTTAAATAAGTCTTTTTCTTTTGAGTAGTGTTATTGGAATATTTAAATTTTAATTTGGAAAAATATGGAGAGATGATTTTATGAAAACCGGTTTTGCTTGGTATTTCATTTGAATAGTCTTTTACACTTTTTATAATGTATAATTTAATTGTTTTGGAGTATGAAAAAACTTGGACTTTTACTAATGCTATTCACATTTGCCGCTTGTACTAATGATGATTTTTCTGTATTACAGGAAAATGAAGAAATTACCTTACCCACTGCTGTAACTAGGGCCTCTGGAGATAAACTATATGATTTATTAGGTTATGGATATGATGTGACAGGATTATACTTTACTTCTGCTTCTGCTAAAAGTAAAATAATTGATATAGTTGCACTGAGAAAGGATTATGAGGAAAGGGTCGATATTGCGCTGTACCTTCCAATTATGCTAGAATGACTTCGGGTACTACGGCACAAGACTATACTCGTAATGTAACTTCTAAAGTAAAACTCGGAGGAGCATTATCTTTATTCTCGGGTTCTTTGAGTAGTTCTTTTAGTAGCACTCAACATTATACATCGAAATACTCTATAGCTGATTATACGTCTTTTATTAGGAGACGTAGACTTTTTCTTACTGCTTCGACTGAGTTACTATCTAAATATTTGACAAAAATGTTTGTTGATGATTTATCTAAACAATCTCCGTCTTTTATTATTCAACATTATGGGACACATGTATTAACTGATATTACTTTGGGAGGAAGAATAACAGTTCTATATAGAAGTTCTATTAATACATCAAAGAAAACAGCAACCGTAGAAGCTGGATGTGCATCGGGTATAAAAAATATGTTTAATTTGAGTGTTGATGGGCATTATGATCAAACTTTGGTTAAGGATAATTCGGAGCAGGAAATTGTTTATAGAACAGAGGGAGGAGATCCGAGTAGAGCTTTAATAGGGCAACTTAATTATGATTCTAAAAATCCATCCGTAATTGATATATCATCATGGCAACAGAGTTGTGATGATAATAATATGACTTTAGTTGATGCAGAACCTGGAAGTCTTATTCCAATTTATGATTTGGTATCTGATATGGGTAAGAAAGAGCAGTTGAAACTTGCGGTGGAAAATTATTTGAAGGAGCATAGTTATGTAGACATTGATGATTCTAGTAAAGGAGGAGCTGTACGTAATAATTCCCGGGGGCATAATACCAGTTCGTATGGTAATTCAACTCGAGTTATTGGGGCTAATGGAAATAGAAGTACTTATAGGAGACCATAACCTCTTGAAATTATTGCTTTTATACAGGGCTTTTCTATTTTTTGAGGTAGAAATAGCCTGTATAAGTTTATTTTTATCAGTATTCTATCTTATCTTCTTTTCCATCCACTCCTCAAAAGCTTTGATTGCTTCGTCGTGGAGTAATACTTCGGATGGCAGCTTGCGGTTCTCCGGTTTCAGTTCCAATTCATCGTAGATAAACGAGTCGTCGAATCCGATGTTTTTGGCATCTGTCTTGTTATTGCCATAGTACATCTTGTCTAATCGGGCCCAATAGATGGCACCCAGGCACATGGGACAGGGTTCGCAAGAGGTGTAAATCTCGTAACCGCTCAGGTTAAAAGTTCCCAGTTTTGAGGCAGCCGCGCGGATAGCGCTTACTTCTGCATGGGCAGTGGGGTCGCATGAGGCTGTTACGCGATTGACGCCTGTGGCCACTATTTCTCCATCTTTTGCAATGACAGCTCCGAAGGGGCCTCCTCCGTTTGCTACATTTTCTCTGGAAAGTTCGATGGCTTTCCTCATTAGTTCTTCTTTGGTCATGTGATATAAAAAATCTATCGTTAATATTGTTATACGTTTTTTGCAAATATAAACAATATGAACGATAGATTGTTTCTTCCGGCAGAGAAATCAGCTTATTCTTTTTGAATAGTCGGACTGTTGATGCCGTCGGGCGGTATATGGTTGCCATCCGTCGGACTTCCTGTTACCAATACCAGCACAGACCGAAAGAGTAGGGATAAAGTTCGGGACCTTTTTTGTGTTCGAAGAGGCTGTAGGTAGAGTAGCGCAAATACACTCCGATGTCACCGTAACCTGCTTGTGCCAGGAGGTTAATGCCTACCGGGTGGACATTCAGGCCGCTGTCCAGATTCTTTTTATGTCCGTTGACCTTTGCTTTCGACTTGGCTCCATGACGGATTTCCGCTTCAAGTCCGGCTGAAAAGAATAGAGGACCGTGAGCATTGCTGTGGCTGAATCTTTTTTGCCATTCCAGGGCTACCGGAATGCGGAAGTAGAAATAGCGTAACCGGCTTTTGGTATACACTTCCTCGTCGGGAACACCCGGAACAATGCCGGTGACTCCATCTATTTGTCTGAAGGCATAGTTGTTGCCCAGGCGGAAAGAGCGGTATCCCCAGCCTAAACCGGTCGTTATGCCCCATTGGCGATCACGTGAGAGTGTCAGGGAGCCTTGAAACAGATTGAAACCGATTTCCCAGGACTTGTTGGCGTTTATATTCAGTCCGTCTGGAGTATTGAAGTTGATGCCGTCAGAGAGCCGTGTGTATCCCATATAGAATCCGGCAATATGCGGGTCGAACCGATAATGGTTCTTTCTTTTGACGAAGGGGACGGTGAATGCCGTGCGGCGTTCGGTAGTTTGTCCGTCCGTATAGATTCCCTCAAAAATCTGATCGTTCTCTATCGTATCGCCGTGCGAAGACTGTTCGTAAAGTTTTACCTTTATTTTCCCTTCGTTTTCTTTAATCAGGATTTTGCGTCCGTTGACGTAAAGAGTCGTGTCTTGCGAAATGCCTTCTTGAGCCATTCCCGCCATCGGGATCAGCATAAACAGTAATAAATAAATGTGTTTCATATTCTTATAATGTTTAGTTTTTTTCATAAATAACATGGTTACCAGATCGTCTGCATCCAACTCGCCCTCGATGTAAATCAGGGTAGCCGAGCCTTTTTTACCGGTTTTGAACAGGATGAACCGGTTGACATCTTCTTTTAGCTGGGGCAATTGATAATAGCCGGACTGGATTTGTCCGCCTGCCACCACTTCCTTCACTTTCTTTGCCTTCTTTTTGTCAGCATCCAGACAGTTGAGAATGGTGGGCAGTGCTTCTTCAACGTCTTTAAAGACAAGGCTTTTATAGAGAGTCATCTGGTAGGTTTCCAGCATTTCGTTGGACAGCTCTACCATAGTCACTCCTTTTTGTTTACCGTATTTCTGGAATACGGAAGCTATTTGTAGTCCCTGTTGTGCTCTTGCCATGCCGGAGGCGACAGTAAGTAGCAGGATAATCCATGTGGTGCGAATGACTTTATTCATACTTCGTTTCTTTTATTATTTTCTTTTTTTATTCGGAGAACAGCGTAGCGAATACTTCCTCCTCGCTGATACTGACATCACGAAACGCGATCATGGCTTGTTCGCGTACCAGCTTGGCATCGGTATAGCATTTCCCGTCAATGATTACATAATTAGCGGTTGAGGTGTTGAAATGTCGGTTGAGACCGGCAATACCCAATATAAGCAATATTCCGGCAGCCATTCCGCTGAATATGTAAAGTAGACGGCGGCGCAGAGGGACAGAAGTTTTCGGAACTTCGGGGACGGCAGTCTTGCTCTGCCGGTTCTCTTCGTTGAGGAAAGCAAACATCGGGCGGTACATCTGCAGATGTTCCGGTATGATGCCCCGGGTGAAAAAACGGCGGAGCTCACGTTCTTCTTCGCAGGTGGTTTCCCCTTCAAAATACTTGTTCAATAATTCTTCTATATTCATGCTTCGTTTCTCCTTTTTCTTTGTTGTATGGTTTGCAGGTAAATGTCTCTTACTTTTTCCGTGCCCTGGATAAATTGCTGCGGATGGCTTCGGAGCTGCATCCTGTTATCTCGGCGATTTCTTCGGTTTCGTACTCTTCTACATCTTTCATCCGGAGGATGGTCTGTTGCAGAGGTGGCAGTGTACTGATGATATGTCGCATCAGGCTGAATTCGTCTTTCTCTTCAAGCAAGCGTTCGGGGGTGGCGACCGGACTGGCAGCCTGTACGCTGTCGAGCGATAGGTTGTCGGGATGTTTCCCTCTGAGGATATCCATGCAGGTATGATGGGTCATAGTCATGGCAAGGGCCTCAATGCTATGGTATTCGTCCAGTTTCGGACGAAGGTTCCATAACTTCAGCATCACTTCCTGCACGGCATCTTCGGCATCCGAGTGGTCATCTGTCAACTTCCGCGCATAACTAAGCAGTTTGTCGCGGAGTGGAAGAACGGCTATTTTGAATTGTTTTAGTTCCATTTACATAAGCAAGACGGAGAAGGAAGGAAAACGTGACATGGAAAAGATAAAAAATGATGAACGATCAACAATAAGTAGTGTCCTGATAGGTGGAATGTAGTGTGAGGTAAGACGATCTCTATCGTTTATGGTTGATCGTTCATCGTTCATTATCAGATCTTTCCCAATATTTTATCCATCACCCAGTTGGTCGTTGTGGCACTTTCGCATCACACGAACAGGTGGATTTTCCAAGAAGATGGTCTACTACGGCTTGAATCAAGGGCTGCTGTACGTGTTCAGGGTTTTCTACCACTATTTCTTCACGTCCTCTTTCAGTATGGAGGCAATCGGGTCATAGGTAAATACGGAGAAGCAGATCATGCCTTTATCGCCGATAATTTCGATACGGTCTTCGCGGGCCGAATCATGGGCTACGAAGCACCACGAACCGCTCCCTACCAATCCGTTGTCGAACTGGAAACATGCGCTCAGTGTATCTTCTGCCGGATAGAGTCCGCCACGGTTGCTTTTATAGCCACTGGCTTCGAGTATGCAGCCGAACATCTCCTGCAGAAGGTCGATCTGGTGTGGTGCGAGGTCATAGAAGTATCCTCCTCCGGCAATATCGGCCTGTACACGCCAGGGCAGATTCTCTCTGTTATAGTCCAGATCGCGAGGGGGCTGTGCAAAACGGATCTGTACGTTGATTACATTGCCGATCGTACCTTTGTCCACCAGTTCCTTCACTTTCATAAAGTAAGGCAGGTAACGCCGGTAGTAGGCTACAAAACAAGGGACTCCCGTCTCTTGTGAGATGCGGTTGATGCGGGCACACTCTTCGTAAGTCTGTGCCATTGGCTTTTCGATATAAACCGGTTTTCCGGCTTTCATGGACATGATGGCATAAGTGGCGTGTGAAGAGGGCGGAGTGGCTATGTATACGGCATTTACTTCCGGATCGTCTATTAACTCTTGTGCGTCGTCATACCACTTCGGTATGTTCCGCTCTTTAGCATAGGCTTTGGCTTTTTTACCGTCACGGCTCATGACTGCCACTACTTTGGAGCCTTCTACTTTCTGAAAAGCAGGTCCGCTTTTGTATTTGGTCACCTCTCCGCAACCAATGAATCCCCATTTTATAATCTTATTGCTCATATCTTTTTATTTATCGTTCCGCAAATATACTCAATCTGCCGAAAGCAAAGAATGATTTACAGTTATCCTGATAGAGATCGTTCGCGTTCGTTCCTTAGTACGATGGTATCGGTTGCACAACTCGTACACGACCAGTTGCTCAACTCGTACTGTACCAGTGTACAACTGGTAACTGTTATCTTTAAAAGAGACGGGAGGAGGGAAGAAAGCCGGTTATTGTTTCCCGTAATATTTGCGATAAACGGACTGGTATTCTCCTTTTTTTCGGAAGTCGGATAGCCATGTATTCAGGCTGTCGAGTAGGGCGGGAGATTGCTTGCTGACTCCCCATGAATAGAATTGTGTGAAACTGATGGCGGTATTGATATCGAGCTGGGGTAGCGAGTCCACAGCCATCCGGGCGATGCCCTCGTCACATACGGCATAATCGATGTCTCCGTGAGCAACCATTGCGATCAGTTGCTCGGAACCATATTTCTCTATTTCGTTAACATAGATCGTATCGCCTATTTCATTGCTCAGGTTGCGGATACGCAGGATGGAGGGAGATCCTTTGACGACATTCAATGTTTTGCCTGCCAGGTCGAGTTGGCTTCTGATGGCAAGTGAATCGTTTTCTCCGACTTTGCGTTGCACCAGGACTTGTTTGCTTAAAATGATAGGGGAGGTGAGGAGCAGCGAGTCTTTCAGTTCACTCGTAGCCGGTATGCCATAAGCCACTACATCATACGTTCCGTTGGCCAGCCCTTCCAGCCGTTGATTGAAGCTCATCACCGGAGAGACCTGTACCTGTAAACCTTTGTCGCGCGCAAACGCCTCTATCAGTCGTAATGGAATCCCGAAACCGTATCTCCATCCACATAGAAGCTGATGGAGTTGTATTCTGTTGCAGCATGAAGAATGCCGCTTTCTTTGATCTCGGCATAATCCCGCGGATGTCCTTTGGGCTTCTCTTTGCGGGGCCAACAGGTGACAACGAGGCTGATATCAGTCCCAATACGACGTATTTCAGATACTTAGGTCTCAGTAGATTCATGGCGGCAGTTAGTCATAGAAGTTCCAGGAAACACCAATCTTAAACAGGCGCGGGTTGATGGGGTAATGGGGTGACAAGAAATAATTCGAGTTACCCATTCCCTGATTGACGTGGTACATCATCGCGAAAAGGCGCGTACGTTTCAATTGCAGGTTGGCATATACATTGATGATCGGATAACCGCCAATCTTTACCTGGTCGTCTTCCGGTTGCAAGTGGAACTGCTGGATGGCGGGAGTATATGCCGGAGCATAATATTTGGTGAAATAGCGTACGTCGCTCCCAATTGTACGTGAAGCACTTTCTTAGCCAGTGTTGTCTGGATATAGAGGTTATGGTATAGTGAAAGTTCGGGCAGGGGCAACACGGTGTTGTTGCTCGACTTCTGCCAGGTCACTTCATTGTCCAGATGAAGAATGCCCAGGCGGAAGTTTTGTGACAGAGTGGCGGAAAGCACTTGGATATTACCTCCATTCTGTTGGGGCAATGCTTTTTGATTGAAATACGTATAGTTCTTGATGTTTTCCACTCCGGCTTTCAGGTTGGTTTGCCAATGTTCTATGTTCAGCTCACCTTCCAGTCGGGTACGGAATTCTTTTTCCATATTGTCATTGTCCCAATAGAAGTACTTGGAGTGATAATGACGCATATAGAATGCGGGAAGAGTGTTACTGATGGATCCGCGGGCAATAAAGCTGACCGTGTCTTTCCATAGGCGGAAGTTCAGGTCGAGGTCGGCGTTGACACGGAATTGCCCGATCGCTTTATCCAGGATTCCCACTTCACCCATGGCGCGGTAGTGGAGCGTTTTTCCCTGGCGTTTGGCCAGTTCACCTCCGACAAAGACTTCATGTTCGCTGTATTTATCCACGCTTACAGAGTCCCGGTCCATAAGCCGGTAATTGCTTAACTTATGCGAGATGAAAGCTGTCAGCCCGGCTTTGGCATATTTATTGAAACCCTCGAGCAGTGCGATTCCCAATGTGTTTTTGACTCCGATATAACTGGTAGAGTCATTCACCAATTTGTTTCCGGGTTGGATATAAGCCTCCGGATAAATTTTGTACAGTTCGTCCTCCGAAGTAAACTGGTGGCGGCTGCGTTCCACTTTCATCGTGTGGATGAAACTGGTGACCGGAACGAACTCTGTCTTTTGAGTGTTGGTTGTGTCATCTTTGGCTTTCTCCACTTCACGCGTGAATCCCAGTTTATAGCGTTGGGTGAGGAATATGTAAAAGTCTTTGTTACGATTGGCGCTTTTGCTCAACAGGGTAGGGATATTCTGCGATTCGTATTCCTTTTTTCCCTCCGCCATCTCTTCCGGACGGGTGATGTAACGGTCGTCTGTGATACCGCCATTCTCGTTCATCTTCAGATAGTTGTTGCTGTACAGTAAGTGGCTTCATAGCGGTCGCCAATGTAACTTCCGAAAAGTGCGGCATTAAAGTAAGAGGTATTCTGGTTGTTATAATATCCCCGTCCGTACAGGTAATCGAAGTTGAAACCAAATGCCAGCCGTTTATTCACATTAACAGAAAAGTAAGACTTAAACCGTTCTTCTCCATTGATCTTATTACCGGCTTTATAGTAGGTAAGATTGGTGAAGGGCACGTTACTGTTGGTGAAGTTGAATTCGTCGGGACGTATGAAGAAGCTTGAAAAAGGTTCCATAAAGATGGTCGGTTCCGCGTCCCGACGTTCAAAGAAGAGGCGGGACAGACGGGGAGAACCTAAATTGCCCAGATAATTATAATGTCCTGTCAGACTTCTACCAGGTTGGTGTTCTGAAACATGTGGGTTGCGGTATCAGCCGGGATTCTTTGAATCGTCCCCAGGTTTTCGCTGACGTGCCACATATAAAGTGTCGGAGGAAGTCCCTGTATCTCAACGTCTGTACTATCTTCCTGAACCCGCATGGCCGGGTCTATCTGGTTGCCGTTGGCATCTCTGCCGGTACGGGGATCAACTTGTTGTGTAGGGTTGAACTGTGCCTGTGCGGTCAGCAAACCTACAACAAGGAGTATATATGTAAGTAGGATTCGTCTCATAATTAGCCGCAAAGATACTTATTAAAATGAGAATTGAGAATTGAAATTTAAAAATTATCCGCTATCTCTGCCTGTGGCATAGCTAATAATTTTTAAATTCCGATTCTCAATTTTCAGTCAGTTTAAGCTTCTCTGATCAGTTCCATCCCTTTTTTGATGGCCTCTTCGTTCATCGGGATCAGGTGATGGTGGCGTTCGGGCAAAGTTTTCTTCAAACCTTTCACTACATTTTCTAAAGTGACAATGGGGCGAAGTTTCAGCAATCCTCCCAGCACGATCATGTTGAATGCTTTAGCATTGTTCATTTCATTGGCCGCATCCATTGCATCGATGCGGTACACCTTGATATCCTTGCGGGTAGGCGGGTTGATAATGCCGTATCCGTCGTAGATCAGGATACCTCCGGGTTTCACACGGCTTTCGAACTTTTCCAGTGAAGGCTGATTCAGAATGATAGCTGTATCATATTTGCTCAAGATCGGTGAAGAGATCTTGTCGTCACTTACAATGACTGTAACGTTGGCTGTTCCGCCACGTTGCTCAGGACCATAAGCCGGCATCCAGGTCACTTCTTTGCCCTCCATCAGTCCGGAATAGGCTAAAATCTTTCCCATACGACAGTACACCCTGTCCACCGAATCCTGCTATAATTATTTCTTCTTTCATCTTAATGATATTAACTTATTATTTATCTTTCAAGTCGCCAAGAGGATAGAAGGGGAACATGTGTTCTTCCATCCATTTGTTGGCTTTCTCCGGAGTCATTTTCCAGCCGGAACTACAGGTCGAAACGATTTCTACCAGGTTGGAGCCTTTTCCGTTCATTGAATTTTCAAAAGCTTTACGGATTGCTTTTTTAGCTTTCCGGATAGCCGGAACGGATTGTACCGACTGACGGGTTACGTAAGCTGTACCTTCCAGTTGGGCAGCAATCTCAGTTATCTTCAACGGATATCCGTGGAGTTCCGGATCACGTCCATAAGGACAAGTGGCGGTTTTCATTCCCATCAGGTAGTAGGAGCCATCTGCCTCCAGTCATACCGTAAATGGCATTGTTGATAAAGATAATCGTAATATTTTCACCACGATTCAATGCGTGGATAGTCTCTGCCGTACCGATGCAGGCAAGGTCGCCATCTCCCTGATAGGTGAACACCAGGCGATCCGGCCAAAGACGTTTGATGGCAGTGGCAAGTGCCGGCGCACGTCCGTGTGCAGCTTCCTGCCAGTCAATGTCAAGGTAATTGTAGATAAATACAGCGCAACCTACGGGTGAGATACCGACTGCTTTGTCTTCCAGTCCCATCTCCTCGATTACTTCGGCAATCAGTTTATGTACAACGCCGTGGCTGCAACCCGGACAATAGTGCATGCCATTGTCGTTCATCAGAGTCGGTTTCTTATAAACCAGATTCTCGGGCTTGATTATTTCTTCTTTCGTCATAACTTCTTTTTTTATCTTTAAGTGGCCGGGCTTGCTTGTTCTAAGTTCGGGTGTCTTAAACTACGCAGACTTAAAATGCTTCAAGGCCCGGATACTTATCTGTTGGTGAACCGTATAAAAAACTCCATCAGCTTGACAAAAATTGCCGCGCCGCATACGTAGATAAACACCTTAAAGTCGTCCTTCGCAACGAAGTAGGTGATAATAGCTGCCAGAGCCAATATCATAAACAGTCATGTTCAATACGTTTCTTATTTTATCGGGATTCATCGTACTGTATGTTATTTGATTAATTGTTCATTTCAA
>ENA-OQIC01000659-OQIC01000659.1-human-gut-metagenome-genome-assembly--contig:-NODE-659-length-14421-cov-1.901847_pt1 | contig 14421 bp, 31 predicted proteins | sample MGYA00242572_ERZ504736 | MGnify/ENA primary metagenome ERZ504736 (study PRJEB26092, sample SAMD00036201) | human gut metagenome | host: Homo sapiens | study: EMG produced TPA metagenomics assembly of... | reverse complement strand
TGCTTTAAGATACGAAAAAAATATTTTGGTTGTTGAAGAAACTACATCTGCTGGTGGATGCGGCTCCTTCAACGCGGCTTCTTCATGTCCTGCGTCAGCCTGTCTTTATGACAGTGCGGCGTGGGGCTTTTTTATTGCCTGAAAGGAGTATGAGAACATGAGTCTGAAATATACCTGCCCCAGCTGTGGAACCCCATTGGGTTATGAGGGATTGTGTTGGAAATGTAAGTGCGAGCAAGAACGGCAAGCTGCTCTGGCCTGGACGCCGGAACAAATTGTCGAAAAACAAAGAAACTTGATACAGAACATCCAGAGGCTGGCTGATATGGAGGACCCAGAGTTCGCCGACTTTTGGCAGCTGCTTGGCTACCATGATGTCATCACCCCAGAGATTCAGCGGATGGCACTGGCCGCAGAGGTGTTTTGGCCCTGTGAGATCTATTATCACGCTCCCGCCGATGTGCGAGATGGTCTGATTCATGCGCTGTTGTCCGCGGAGTATTCCAGCGCGGCCTCCAACCTGATGAGTTGCCTTTCTATGCAGGGAGATGACAAGGCAATGGAGACTCTGCTGGAGCTGGAGCGAAATCCCCGGCCCTGGCGCAAGGGCCTCTATGTAGACCCATCCAGCTATGCGCAGATCGGCGGCTGGACCTTCGACAAGGAGGGCCAGAAAATCCAACTCAACTTCGACACCTGCTATCCTATGGTCAAGGGAACCACTGGCGAGAAATCTCCCGTCCGCATTGGCCGAGAACGGAAGATACCTGTCCCCACTGCGGCGGACGCGTGGTGGATATATTGGTGCTGGACGGCGGGATGAGCGTCTGAAATTTCTGGGGTTGGATGGTATCCTGACTGCCACCTGCTGCCCCAGCTGCGTGGGATTCCTCAAAGGCCCCGCCTTCAACCGGTTTACCCTGGATGGCGGCGTGGAGGTCTTTCCCTCTGAGCTATTTGACGGCGCGGAGAAGACGGATTGCTATGTCAGTCCCGAGGAGTACAAGGCCCTCACGGAAAATCCCTTTGTGCTGGGCGAAGCGCCTGTGTCCCTGTTTTACGGTGCGGCCTGCCAGGATGTGAATACCATCGGCGGCTTTGCCAATTGGGTGCAGGACGCGGAATATACGACCTGTCCTCACTGCGGCAAGCCCATGAAGTATCTGGCCCAAATCCAGTGGGATATGGTGTTTGACTGTGCGGAGGGCACGCTCTATGTGGAATTCTGCCCGGACTGCCATATCGTGTCCATGCTGCATCAGCAGACCTGAGAGGAGACGCTGCTATATGTGCGAGCACTGCCGAAACATTCAAACATGGAGAAAATTTGATGCCCCCAAGGACTACCTGGCCTGTATTGCTTATATTCAGCAGTTGGTGGGACAAGGCCAATTTGAACTGATGGCAGAGGAGTCCACCTGCCCGCTGGAGAAGGTAAAGACTGAGGATGGATGGGCAGACGAAACTATGGCTCACATGATCCAGTGCAAGCACTGCGGCCAGATCTTCACCTGTGTGGTCAACACCTGGCGAGGCAGTGGACACTTCAAAAAAGGCAAGGGATAACACAGAAAAGGCGGTGAAATGATGAATCAGACAGAAGAAACAAAACTGCTGGAGCAGATTGAGAAGTGGAATGATGCGGACGAGTTCTCACGATGTATTGAGGCCATCGAGGCTATCCCGGAACAGGAGCGGGGCTATTTGATGACCGTCAAGCTGAGTCGGCTTACAGCAACCTGGCGGTTCTGGGAAATCACGGAGTGCATGGGACCGACGGTGAAGTGGACGGGGATCTCATCCGACACGCCATTGATCTGCTGGAGTCCGTCCGCACCCAGGGAGAGAACGACCCTTACTGGAACTCCCGGATGGGCTATTCTTGCCTGATGGCATACAGCTCCGCAGCCACCGCCTATGAATACGCAAAACGCTGGCTGTCCCTGGCCCCGGATGACCCGGATGCCCAAGAGCTGGTGCGGGACTGTGAGAAATATCTGGAGGAGGAAAATTCCTTGGAACTGGATTGGAAAGAGCGGGAGGAGATCATCCGGCGGGAGACCATCCCCCTGCCGATGATGACATCCTCGGCCATGTGAAAGTACATATCGACCAGTATTTTGGTGTCTATACCCAACTCCTCACGGACGACAGCGATCCGGATCACCCTCTGGAGATCGCCGTCATCCTGCCTCGACCGGAACATGACTACTACACCCTGGTCACTGTGGGCCTGAGCCGGCATCGGATGGATTTCTCGGAGGAGCGTCGGGAGGAAAAACTGGAACGGGCAGAGCTGCTCATCAACCTGCCCCGAGACTGGAAGCTGACAAAGGCAGACTGCCGGAGGAACAGTGGAGCTGGCCCATCCGGATGATGCTGGCCACCGCCTACTTCGCCATGGAGGACCCCGAGGTAGGGCTGGAATCCAGAACTACACTTATGGAGGGTGAGGATGGCATCCCCTTTGCAGAGAATACGGACCTGCGGGGCGAGATCCTGCTCTATCCCGGTGTGTTTGGGGAGGAGTCCTTTTTCTGCCGTCTGCCGGGCGGCGAGGAGGTCAACTTCTATCAGGTGATCCCCCTCTACTGGGAGGAGCTCCAATACAAGCTGGAGCACGGCTCTGATTCCCTGCTGGACCTCTGCCAGATGAGAGCCTGGAGGTCATCAATCCACACCGGCTGAATGTGGTCACCGACCGAGAGAAAATCAGCTACGACCCGGCGGAGATGGACAATGCCGCAGACCAGATCAAGAAGATCCAGGAGCTTCACTTGCCAGTGGACGAATTGGACGCCTGCAATCTTGAGTGGCTTTCTTCCTGGGCTGGGCTATGAAGCGGGGCCAGATGAGTAACCCGTTCATCTCCGGGTATCGAGAGATAGTGGAGGCAGTCCAGTCCGGAAAGGAGCCTGATCTTCGGGTGTTCATCCTGGACAACCTGGATGGGAAATTGTCTACTCAGTTCTTTGACCGGAGAGGCTCCGGTTTTGCTCAGTGGTACGCCCAGGACAACCGATCCAACCCCTATGTCTACCGCCGGGATTGCCGGAATATCGTCTTGGCCAAGCTGCAAGACCGTGTCTGGAACAGCGCTACGGAAGAAGAAGCGGCCTACCTGCTTCTTCCATATACAGAAAAGAACCGTCAGAGTGTGGAGCACCTGCTGGATGAGCGGTTTCAGCAGTATCTGGAAGCGGAATTTGTAGATGACCCCGAGGAGCGGGTGGCACGGGCAGCGGAAGGAAAACCGGCTGTCATTCCTGACTGGGACGGTCCCCTGTTCTGCTATGCTTCCGACCGCGTCGCCCAGGATGGGTGTAAGGTGCAGATCATGGACCGGCTGATCCCCGAGCGTGAGGATATGGGTTGGGAGAGCGGTTGGGCCTTCTACTCTGGGGACGAGGCGATGTGTACGGTGAAGGGATGAATACTATGAGTTGCACTGCGGCTTCTATGATATTCGGGACATCTGCCGCATCGATCCAGACATTATCCCGTTCCTGAACCTGCCCTATGGTACCATGCAGATGCGCGGAGAAGATGGAGCGTGGTATGAGGTGATACGCGACGACGAAGGCGAGGAGGAAACCTAAATGAACATCGAACAGATCACAGCATTTTTGCAAGAGCATTGGTACATTGCCTCGGTGCTCATCGGAGCCGTGATTTTAATTGGGGCGATCCGCAACTGGAACTGGCTCTGCGACCCCACTGGTACGCGGGATGCCCACCGCCACAGCAGAGGATACCGGCGTGTGGTTTTCTTTCTGCTGGGTGTCCTCCTGATTGTGGTGAGTATCTGGGGATTTGTGCTGAAGTTGAAATAGGAGGAGCAATCCCATGACCCAAGAAGAACAAATCCGACTCTATCGGCTGATGGAAAAACTCAACTGGTTTTCCACCAAGAGATGCACTACCTGAATAGAGATATTGCGGAAAAGACCGCACGGGAGTGTTACCCGGAGATTCGGGATTTTACATACGATATTTTGTGGAACGACCTGCCCAAAGAGATCCAGGAGCAGCTCATGGACGAGGAGGAATCCCTATGAGTACGCTGATTTGCTCTTTTGATGGCCTGCACGACAACAGAGTCCTGCGCTACTGCGCTGACTTTGAATCCCATTCCCTGCACATGGATACCAAGACCGAGGCCGGAGAGAAAGTATCCGTTCACTTCACCGGCCTGCTGGCCCACTGGTTTGAGAATGTGATCCAGGACAACATCCTCTTTGGTATGGACGAGATCACCGTGGACGGTTTTTTTGAACAGTATAAAGACCTGCTGGACGGTACCATCCCTTACAGCTTTCCCGCCTGCTGCAGTATCGAGGAACTGCGGGAGCGCATGGACCGGGAGCACATCCGGGTATTTGTCATCGACTCTTCCCTTGGACTATGCGGATTTGTGCTGGCTCAGGAGGTGGAACTGCAATGTCAATCACTGCTTATAAAATAGAAGCCGTCGGCCATGACCGAACCGGCAAGGACTTCGGTTATGTGAATATCATGTACCGATACGGCAACAAGCAGTCCTGTCCCCGGCCAGATCAATGTGAAAAGATAGAGGTCATGTGGGCGGATGAGAGCGTCTATGGGCCGCCCGCACCCGGAAGCAAGGTAGGCGATTTTATCATGACATGGCTCATGGCTCCTGGAACTGTGGGGTGTTCACCCACCGGGAGATTGCCCAGCGGCTGATGGATGCCTTCACTGGCCTGAAACTCAAGGAGCTGGCGTGGTTCGAGAACCCCAGGGAAAAGACGCTGAAAAACGGAAAGCCCCGTGCGCGCCGGGCCAAGTGGCTGCCGGAGCGGGAGGTAGATCTGGTGTACCTCTACTCCGACCACTATCTTGACGCAAGAAATCCGACTCCCACCGAAACCGACTTCTTCACGGTTACAAGGATGGATGCCTGGGGCATGAGCACCTGGTTTATGTGTACCCCACAGGCCGCTGAAAAGCTGATCGCCATGGATTACGATAATCTGGCTATCCAGGAAACCACCATTGTGGGATAAGAGGAGAATACGGCATGATTGGAACAGATGAAAACCGGGCGGTGCTCTATGTGGAGGTCATCTTCTGGAGCGGCAAGCGAAAAACGCCCCCCAGCCTGGTCAGTGGAAAGTATTGTCCCCATTTTGTGGTTATTGGAACTACGGAATATCTGTGTATGCTTTCTGGACGGAACCGAGTGTACATTTGATACACCGGCCTTGGGAAATGCCCAGCCCCTCTATCCAGATACCATTGACTATGCTCCGCTGGAAAACAATGCGGAATTTTTAATCTATGAGGGAGCCAATGCCGTTGCAAAGGCCGGGTGCTGGGCCGGACCGTTCCCTATCAAGTGAAACAACAACGAAAGTAGGTGCCTTATGTACCAAATTGCATATATTGGCCGCTGGGAGACCCTCCCGGAAACGGCTGCCGCCATCTGTGACCATGACACTTCCAAGCTGGAGGCGCTGCTCCAAGGCGGTCTGGATTTAGATGTTCCCATCCAGCTCAGCGAATACATCAAGCTGATGCCATTGGAGATTGCGGTTTTTCGGAATGATGTACCCATGATCCACTTCCTGCTGGAGCATGGAGCCGATCCCGGTCTGGCAGAGGAACAGCCCCTGCTGCTCACCGCCGCCCGCTGTTGTGGGCCAGAGGTGGTGGCGCTCTTTGCTGGACAGGCCGCAAAACTCAGCTCGAAGCAGAAAGAGCGGGCCTTCCAGGAAGTACGCTGGGGAAAGCGCCCGGAGAATATCCAGGTGCTGGAGCAAGCTGGGATCACAGTGGACAAGTTTGGCGGCGAGGCATTCCGGGCCGCTGTGTCCGAGGGCAACACCAAACTTGCCCGGCTGCTTCTGGAAAAAGGGGCAGACATCAATTATCACAAGCCGGACATGGTGTTTCCGAACGCCCCCACCGCTGTCACCGAAGCGGCTCGGCATAAGAATCTCCCCATGGTGCGCTGGCTCATTGAGCAAGGAGCCGACATCACCATTGCTGACAAATACGGCGACCGGCCTTACACCGTGGCGGTGCAGAACAAAAATCAAGAGCTGGCCGACTACCTGAAAGCCCTGGAGCCGGAGGAATGGCACAACGAGCAGGAAAAGATCCGGCAGCTCATGCCCTACAAGCTGCCCGCCAAGCTGGTGGAATACTTGAAGACCGGCCCCCTGCGGCTGGAGTTCCCGGATCAGGAATGGGTGAAGTGGGCGGAGCTCTACTCCTTCATGGATGTGCAGGAGATGACCTGGAAACGGAAGAAGCTGCTCTCCCTGATGGTGCAGATGGACAACTACAGCGACTATCTGCTGCTGTGGAGCCCCAGGGACAAAAAGCTGTGGTATCTGGACATCGAGCATGAGGAATTCCACCTCTGGCCAAATGGGATGACTTCATCGCAGATCCCGGCCGGTATCTGAACGGGATGATCGAGGGTGAGTTTGAGGAGTAAAGCCATGACATCAATAGACTTTCTGAACAAGGTACATAAAAGCCTGGACTCGCAGGAATACAGCCTCTCTTATTCTCCGGCGAAGTCCAAGAATTATATGCTGTACTGCAACGGCAACTTCATCGGCGGCCTGTTCGATGAGGAGCTGTGCTTCGTCTACGCCGACAGCGTGAGTGAGCTGCTGGGGCAGCCGGAACCCGTCTACCGTGGCTACTCCAGTACCGCCCAGCACAGGATGCTGGTAATCCCGGAGGAACACTGGGCGAAGGCGCTGAAACTGCTCTATGCTGAGAAATTTGACTGGAGCCGTTTGGTGTACGACATCACCTACACCAGCATTGGCGCGGCTGTGGTGGAGGACTTCTATGACGAGAATGTGGTATTCCTGCGCTTCTGCTTTGAAAAGGAACTGCTGAAAAAGAACCCTCTGGACCGGCAGGGCCGTATCCTGCGGATGGTCTATCTCAATCAGGACCTGACAGAAGCGGGCAAATATCTGTTCCCCAGACTGCTGCAAAAGTTCCTTGTTTTTACAGATCGCAAAGGAAAAACCAGTCTGGAAACCATGCTGCAACGGTGGTACACCGCTCTGGAGAAGGAGTACCGCAGCCAGATAACGGGATAAGGTGGCAACAACATGACAGAAGAAACAGAACCTATATCACCCATCTCAAGGTCACGGATGTCCCGTGGCACCGGCTCACCACCGCCTATGGCCGGGGGACGGATTTTCCCGCACACCTGACAGTGCTGGAGCAGATGCGTGATTTGGCGTCCGTCAAAGAGTCCCTCTACGAGCTCACCACCAACATGGAGCACCAGAGTACCCTTTGGCACGCCACCCCCTTTGGTATGGTGTTCCTGAGCCGAATTCTGGAGAAGGCCCTCGCAGACAGCGGGCAGAACCCCGCAGCCCATTTCCTGGCCGGGGAGCTGCTGGACTTCTTCTCCTGCATCCTCCAGTGCTTCCACGACGGGGACGAGATGGAGCACGCCGAGGCGCTGCCGCTGTTCTCCGATCTGCTGAAGGAAGAATACCTGTGGTCGGAGGAATACGACGAGGAAGAAGATGAGATGCGCTACGAGGAGGACGAGGTTTTCCCGGATGACCTATTTTACAGCTTCTATTACTATTCCTGGCAGGCGGTGCTGGCTACCGGGATATATTGGAGCAGGTTTCGGAGGAGTTTGCCGGGCCTGCCGCCGCAGTGCTGAAACTGCTGTAAAGGAGGATACGCAATGTTTGAAGAATTCTATGAGATGTACGAGCCCGAGGAGCAGGAAGTGGTCGCTCTGATCAATCGCTGCATTGGGGGCGGATTTAACTGGAAAGGCAACTTTTGGGAAATGACTGTTGTGACGCTGGGCATGGTGTTCTGTGACACCGGCAAAGTCAGCACCAAAGAGGAGCGACTGGATTGGCCGGTCACCGATGAGGAACGCAACAGCGATAAGGCTGGGGACGCTTTCAAAACGAGCAGATCTGCCGCCTGAAGATCCGCCGGATGAAAGAAGAATGGGCAAAAGATCTGGTGGCATGGCTTGGTGTATCTCCCAGGTGGTCAAGGCCCATGAGGACTGCCCGGAACTCCAGGCCGTTCTGGACGAGTACCACAAGCCGGTGGTGATCCAGGACGAGGTGCTGGGTGAGCTGAAGCTGGACAAGGACTATGATACCTTCGAGGGCGAGATCCAGTGGTGCGGAACGGATGTGAGCCTTTCTCTGGAGGTCAATGCGGAGAGCAAGCCCTCCTGGACCCGCGCCCGCAGCGCCGCCAAGAAGCTGCTGGCCGACTGTGACACCTGGGACAAGGCCATGCGGGAGCTTGCAGCAAAGAACCTGACCGAGTTGGCCAACAACTGGCTCTCCCAGGATGAGGGAAACCCCCGAAATCCGGAAACAGACCCAATCACAGAGGAAGAACTGGCCCGACGGATCAGTATGACCAGCCTGTCCGTCACCTCCGGCGCAGCTTCACCGCCTGGTTTGACTGCGACGAGATGTTCACCGACCATGCGGTGACGGTCTACGGCTCCTTGAAAAAGGGCCTCAAAGCTGCCAGTATTGAGGGATAGGAGTTGTCTATGGAGAAAGCGACTGCTGTTAATACCTGCTTAGGTGTTTTGAAGGGACGGGACTGCATCTATCTGGATCAGGTGAAACAGGATGGACTGAACAATCTGACCTTTACGGGGGACATCAATGGCCATCTGGTCTCCCAGCACAGGGACGAAAAAGACTGGTTTCCCTACACACTCACCTTCCGGCGGGTGCTGGCCTATTTTTCTTGTGAATTGGACACCTATAAAACATGGCTGGGACTGAGTATATAGCTGGCAGCTCCTTTGATTTGATCGAGGACAGCACCTGGCTGAAGTCTTTGCCGGTGCGGGAAGACTTTGACAAAGGCATCTATCAGCACTACCGGCTGTTTACATATGATGATGTTTACGACATCATTGCAGTTTCCTATGAGTTTGTGGCAAAGTTGTAAATGTCTGAAATCTGGTAATGGAGGTAACCAACATGATTAAAGAACGCGTCCCCATTTCTGGCGATCTCCAAAGCAAGGTCAAGCAGCTGATGGAGTACGCCGATGGTACGAGGGCCGCAGTGTGGATATTTCCATTGCGGAGAAGTATTACGCCGATCATGGCGTCCCGATGATGAAGACCACCCAGCGGTTTTACCGCAAGTATTTCGGCCTGTGCTGTGAGTGGTACCTGGCGCAGAAAAAGCTGAAATGGGCGGCGGATTTTGAGTTTGCGTTGTTCCCTTACCTGGTCAACGGGATCAAAAACCATTTGGAGGACGCCTATTTCCGGGATATGTCCGGCTGTGAGCTGGCGGAGATCGAGCAGGCAGCTGGTCAGAAGTGCCAGCCCATCGGTCATATCGGCTACTACTACCCAGCGGAGGTTTGGATCTCGGAGTATGGGAAACTGTATGCGAAATATGAGTATCAGGATGAGATCGAGTGCTTTCCAGATGTGTTTGCCCTAATCGAACGGGAACTGCGGCAGTGCAACTTTGATTCCGCTGCCATGAAAACGGTTGAGGCACTGGACGGAAAACTATGAAACAGGATTTTACTATTTGGCGCAATCAAATATTGCAGAATCCCCAGAACATTTCACCGCTGAAATTCGGAATATCGCAGGATGAGATCATAGAAATCTTCGGGAATCCCGATGTCGTTTCCACCATGAGAAGCGACGGGAAACCTTTGATCCTCAAATATCATGACATTGAACTGCATTTCGATAGAAAGGCCCCTCATGGGCTCTACTTAGTTTATAGCGACGACGAGATCGAACTGAGCATAACAGATCATCACGAAGAACCGCTACAACCAATCACCAGCACAGAGCCGGTGGACAATGAGTTTTTCCTTCAAGATGAGGCCGTTTATTTCTCCGGCCTATATGAAAACAGCCTGCTCAATGGTGTTGCGCCCAAAGACTTCTGCTACTGGCATTACTGGGGCAAATCCTCTACGGCCTGCTTTCTCGGCGGAATTCGCTGCGTGGAGCAGACCCGGCATCGTTTCGGGTGTTAAACTATGCCTATGCCATGGATAAAACAGCCGTCTACACCACCAGCGGGAGAATCCCAGGTGCAGATCTGGCAGACTTCCAGGTATTAGACAATGGCCAGAACGATTCGGGTGCGCCCCAGGGATATGCAAAGGACAGCCGACAGGTCTACTTCCACAACGGAGACGGCAAGGTGAAGATCATTAAAAGCGCGGAAGTTTCCTCTTTCCTCTCGTTGGGCGACACCTATTTTGCCAGGGACGAGAAACGGATCTATGCTTACGGTAAACAGCTTCCCAAGGCGGATCTGCCTCATGGGAATTGCTCAGTCACTGGTATTCCCGCGATGCCAAGCGGGTGTACTACCTCAACCGGGAGATCAAGGGGGCGGATCGAGACAGTTTCACCGTATGCACCCCGCTGGACGCACCTCCGCTCGCTGACCATTTGGCCCGCGACAAAGATCACTTTTACCAAAATGATGAGATGATTGAAGAACCGCTGTGGCGGGAACAGCTACGCAAAATGACCCAAGAACCGTAAACGGAGGAAAACAGCTATGGATTATTTGAAAATACTGCATGAAAAGCCTGATTTGGCGGATGAATTTGATTCGCTGTTTGACTTCTTCCTGCTGGATGAGTTGTCCCCGCGGGATGACGCAGAAGGCCGGTGCACTTTTTCAATGCCCGGCATGGCCTTTGCCAGGGATGGCTCCGGCGGAGAATACCACCTGTTGGAAGATGGCTCCATCGGCTATTACAGCAGCGAAGGGGAGGCAGGCCGTCTGGCCGAGAGCATGGATGACCTTTTTTCCCTGCTTGTGAGCTGTATCTGCTGGCACGACTGCTGTGACACAAAGCAGTATGTAGATTCCAAAACACTGGAGGAGTATGGGCAGAGGCAGCGCAACTGTAACTTGGAAGATATGGATATGGACAGTTTGCAACGGGTGTCTGATGCCCTCGGTATCCCTACTGGTGAGCCGCTGGCTCCGGTTCTGGAGCGGTTCCGCAAAGCAACCCAGCGTGAGCCTGTGTACCAGTGTATATTTCACGAGGACGATGGAAGCCTGACTGAATCATACGGTTTGATGTTTGAATGAGAAAGGAGAAATCACGATGAAAGCATTTGACCCGAATTACAAACTGCTGGACGAAATGTATCAGGACGATTACTATCCTGCTTTTCTGGTGAACAAGGTAAAGGACGAGCTTCAGAAGGTCATCGACCTGTTGGAGAGCGGCGAAACCGACACCGATGCGGTGCAGGAAACGCTGGACGAGGCGGTCTGCGGCATCAACGATCTTCAGGAGGAATTTGACGAGAACGACAGCGAGATCGAAACGGTGGCGCGGGAATGTATTGCGGCAACCGTGGCCTACATTCTGGAGTGGTTTGGCATCCCCATTGACACTGAGGAGGCCATCCGGGAACGGGACTGGTGAGCCCTATGGCAGAAAAAGAACTGGCCCTTTGTGATGAGTGCGGCAGCCTGTTTTTCAAAGGCTCCTCACAGATGATGGGGCTGTGCCCGGAATGTGCCCATATTCTCTATGGCTACCCGAATTGTGACCATCATTTTCAGGATGGCCGGTGTGTGAACTGCTATTGGGACGGCTCGGAGAGTGTGTACATCAAGAAACTGAATCAACAGGAGGAAACTGATATGCCTACGACCGAATGGCTGAACAAATACGAATCCATCAAGGATAAACTGACCTGCAAAGTTGACTTGGAGGCCCATTTTACAGAAAAAGTGATTGGGAATATGGCGGTGGATGTGCTGGACATCGGCACCGTCCATTTCCCCACCGGGCAAATCTTCGCCTGTGATCCGCTGGTGGAGCTGGAGGACACTCTGCCCTTCCTTCAAACGATCCCCGCCGGAACTTATCCCGTGAAAATCTGCGTGGTGCCCAGCGAACAATACGGCGACCGCTACGCCTGCGTCAAGGTGGAGGTCAGCGGGAAAAGCCTGTCCGCTATGAGCTGGGCATGGTGGGCAACGAGAATCTGGACGCGGCACTGGGAGATGATGACTACTTCGGTTTCGGCGTAGATGCCGGAATGGGGTGTATTGCAGACATCCAGACCCAGGCGGCTTTCAAAACATACTGGGCCAAGCGGCTGGAGGAGGACCCGGACATCGACCCCTACAACGACCTGTTCTGCGACTTACTGGAGGAAAACGCCCAAGCCCACCCCAAATATCAGGGGGACTGCGGCGACTGGCTCAACTGGACCGTGCCGGACACGGACTGCAACCTGCCCATCTTCTCCTCTGGCTGGGGTGACGGTTACTATCCCGTCTACTTCGGCTATGACGCAAAGGGCGAAGTCTGCGCCGTGTATGTGCGCTTCATCGACATTGAAGCCAGTTATCGAGAGCAGGATTAAAAATGTGACAGAACAAAGGAGAGCGCCATGAAAGCCAACGCCGGAGAGGTCTATACAGTCTATAACCAATATCTGAAACGCTACACCGCCTGCCAGGTGGCCTATATTGCGCCGCCGGACACGGTGAGCAAAGAATCTTGGGCGGTGGTCCTCTCTCTGGATTGGGTGGGCGACGCCCCTCTGACTGCGGAGGAACTGCCCCATCTCCGCCCGCTCTACAAGGACTTCATGTACTGGTCCCGCGACCTCCACCTGCTGCGGGTGCGTTGGAGGTCCCGCCCCAGTACACGCTGGTTGGCACACTGCCGCCCTTCACCGACCAGCCTGCCGCTCCTATGGAGGCTGGAGTGACGGCTATGATGTGTACCTCCAGATCCGGTGGCAGGCCATTCCGGAGGAACGGCGGCGGGCCTTCAAGGAGGCCATGGAGAGCGAAGAGAAAACGGAGATCGGCGGTATCCCGGTGAAGGTCAGCAGCCATCGGGTGATGGACCAGTACGCACCATTCGATTCGGCACTGGAACTAAAGGCTCTGCTGCCTCTCCGAACTCATCTGCCAGCGGTGGCACCCGGATCTGCTGGAATTTCTGAGGGGGAATCCCTTTATCAGTGAGCTGACCCTGCTGAACCACGGTCAGAGGACACTTGATCTGCGGGGCACCAGCATCAGAAAGCTGATGCTGGACATGACCGGGCTGGAGGAGCTATGGCTGTGTGAGGGAACGGAGCAGCTCCTGTTCCAGAACAAGGGCTCGGACGCCTGTACCATCCATGCCCCCGAAGATGGCAGCGGCTTGACCTCCAATTTATCGGGGAATACTGCCCGCACACGGAACTGCCGAACTTACGGGGCTGCATGGCATCGAGCTGAAGGACTTTGATCTGACCGGGCTGGCTGCTGTCCATCCCCATCTGAAGGAGCTGCGGCTCTGGGCGCGCCGGGAAACCTGCAAAACTTCTCCGCTGTGGGAGCGTTCCGGGAACTGACGAACCTCTCCACCTTTGATCTGTTCGGCTTCGGGGCGGACGACATCCCCACCCCGGAGCAGATGCCGGAGCTTCGCTGGTTCTGGATGACCAGCCTGCCGGAAGATGCGGCAAAAGCGGCAAAGCAGCTCTGGAAAAGCAAGCCGGGAATGGATCTGCGGATTACCAAACCCCGGAAAACGGAGTGGCTGGCGCAAAACCTGGACAATCCCTTCCGGGGCTGGGACGGTGCGGAGCATATTCCTGCCGCCGCTGCGAAAAAGGCAGCCAATCAATACCGCAAGACCCGCTCCCAGCTGATGAAGCTGGCCGCTGAGCCGGGCGAGGCGCCCAGGCCCAGGCGCTGGAAGCCGTGGCCGCCTACACCCAGACCTTCAACAAGATGGGCTTTATCGAAACCGAGGAACGGGATGAAATTTACATGGCCTGCGGGGTATCCTGGATGCCCTGCCAGGTGACACGCTCCAGAAAGATTCCCTGATTGAGAAGTTTGAGGAGCTTCGAGATTTTTGAGGAGGTTGAAAAACAATGGATACAAGAATCACAGAACTGTTGGAAGAGATAAAAAAGGCAATCGACAAGGCTGCCACCACAGGCGACAAATATCAGTTTATAGATCCGGTCTTTGATTTAACTGATGAACTGGAACAGTGCGAAACACCTTTTGATGCTGTAAGACCGATCTTGGAACTGATTGAATCTTCTCCCAATATTGATTTTGGCGGTCCTGGGCCGTTGGGTAGCTTTATGGAGAAGTTTTACCATGAAGGCTATGAGGAAGAATTGGTCGCATCGCTGAAAAGAAAGCCAACTGAATACACAATTGCTCTCATGTTCCGCATCATTGCAGATAAGAAAAATCCCAATCTGAGTGAATACAAACATCTGTTAAAGACACTTGACTGCACCTCTGAAATTGATACTTTCTGGTTGGATGAGATTGCAAAACTGTAAAGGATTTGAACCCATTTCGGTTTCGGCTGTGAAAGCAATTTCCTGAAAGGAGTGGAGGCGCATGAGCCGAATCATTG
>ENA-OQIC01000658-OQIC01000658.1-human-gut-metagenome-genome-assembly--contig:-NODE-658-length-14437-cov-1.817540_pt1 | contig 14437 bp, 21 predicted proteins | sample MGYA00242572_ERZ504736 | MGnify/ENA primary metagenome ERZ504736 (study PRJEB26092, sample SAMD00036201) | human gut metagenome | host: Homo sapiens | study: EMG produced TPA metagenomics assembly of... | reverse complement strand
GACCATACATGGAATTGAGATGTTTACTTTTTTGGATATGCCAGAAAACCTGTATGAGATGCTGGCCCGGACAGCGGATAAATACTGAAAAATGCGGGATATATGATAACTGGGGCCATAGTGAGACATATGCATCCTTTGAAACGCAGGGTAGATCAAATGGCCGCATGGCTGGAAGGGGAGGCCGGGGTAAAAAAGGGTCGCACGTAGGTATGCTGTTACACAACAGCAGGGAGTTTTGCGTGACCTTTTATGCATTAGCAAAAATGGGAGCGGTTTCAATACCATTTCCCACTAAGTACAGGGAACCGGAATTAAGAGCTTTGGTTGGGAAAGCGGATTTGGATGTTTTGATATATCATGAACAATTTGAAGAATGGGTACAGGGCTTTCCGCTGGAACATGTGAGGTGTTTTCGGTCCCAGGATGAAGAAAATGGATTCGGATTCAGGCATCTGCTGACAGATGAGTGGATAGGAAGAGAATATACTCCTTCCAGGGGGAAACTTGAAGATCCAATCATCATTATGTTTACTTCCGGCACAACATCTCAGAGCAAAGGGTGGTGCTGCGCAATTACAACGCGGTTCATGCAATTATGACGTATTGCAGGGTATTGGATATTAAGCCTGGGGATAAGACTATTATACCAGTACCTATATATCATATTACTGGGCTGATTGCGCTATTAGGACTTTTATCTATGCGGGAGCTCCTTATATCTGTACCGCAGATATGATGCCAGACGTATACTGGAGTGTATCAGAAAGGAAGAAATTACTTTTATGCACGGCTCCCCTACGGTCTATGGCAAGATGATGGACTTTAAGGAGGAGTATCCGGAGCTTCCGTCTTTGAAAGTTATGGCCTGCGGCAGCAGTTATATGCCAGTAGAGAAGATGAAGGAGTTTCACAGATGGCTGCCTGATACGAAGTTTCAGGTGATATATGGTATGACTGAGACATCTTCTCCAGCCTTATATTTCCAGGAGACTCGTCTGTCAGCGAGTATGCAGGGGCGGCGGGATGGCCTGTGCCAGGTATTCAGTTCAAATTCCTGGATGATAAGGGAAGGAGCTTGGTCCCGGACAGGGTGGGCGAGATTTGGGTACGTGGGAGTATGGTGCTGGAACAGTATTACAAGATGGAAACAGGGCTCATAACCTCTGACCATTGGCTTAATACCGGAGATATGGGATATTACAATGAAAAATATTACGTGTACATAGTGGACCGTAAAAAGGATATGATCAACCGGGGCGGTGAAAAAATATGGTGTACGGATATTGAGGATGAAATACAGAGGATTCCAGGCGTCAAAGAGGTGGCTGTAGCCGGTATTCCCGATGCAATTTATGGGGAAGTCGCAGCGGCCGTGGTGGTGGCGCATCCCGGGACCGCCTGAGCCGGGAACAGATACAGGATGAACTGAAGGACAGGGTTGCAAGGTACAAAATCCCCCAAAAAATTCTGTTTGTGGATGAGATACCTAAAACGCCAGGGCTTAAAGTGGATAAAAAGCATATCAGAACAATGTTTGGAGGATAAGGATATGATAAAAGCAAATTTTGTGACAGCCCGGGAAGCAGCTGCCATGGTGAAGGATGGAGATACGGTCTGTACCGTAGGTATGACTCTGGTCAGCGCCAGCGAGAGCATATTAAAGGCTCTTGAGAAGGATTTCATTGAGACAGGGCACCCCTGCGGTATGACGCTTTTACATTCGTGCGGTCAGAGTGACCGAAAGGATGGTATCCAGCACTTTGCACATGAAGGAATGATAAAGCGCATCATCGGTTCACACTGGGACTTCAGCCCAGGTGGATGGAAATGATTGCTGGCAACCAGGTGGAGGCATACTGCCTTCCCCAGGGGCAGATTGCTCAGCTCTATCACAGCATGGCCTGTGGCCTTCCCGGTAAGATGTCCAAAGTGGGGCTTGGACCTTCATTGATCCCAGATATGAGGGCGGTAAGATGAATGACAGGACAAAACCGCTGGAGGATATCATTGATATTATGGAGTACCGGGGAGAAGAGTATATGTTTACAGGGAGATCCCCATTGACGTATGCATCATCCGGGGCACTGTCTGCGATGAGATGGGTAATCTGACCACCACGGAGGAAGCTATGAAACTGGAAGTCCTTCCGGCAGTGCTGGCAGCCAAACGGTATGGCGGGAAGGTGATTGCCCAGGTCAAGCATGTACCCAGACGGGGACCCTGAATCCAAAGGACGTGACAGTTCCGGGGGTATTTATAGATGCCATCGTGGTGTGTGATAATCCGTGGGAGGACCATAGACAGACATCTTCCTGGTATTTTGACCCGTCCTACTGCGGACAGCTTCGAGTCCCTCAGGGCAATATAGAACCGGCTCTGTTTAACGAGAGAAAATTTATAGCCAGAAGAGGTACCATGGAACTGTACCCGGGAGCTGTAATTAACCTTGGAACAGGTATCCCCAATGATATGGTGGGAAAGGTGTGTAACGAAGAAAGGGTGTCGGAAGATGTGATGATTACGGTGGAGTCAGGCATCTATGGAGGCGTGCAGGCAGGTGGTATAGATTTTGGTATCGGACAGAACCTGTATGCATGATAGGACATCATGAACAGATGGATTATTATAACGGTGCCGGAGTCGACATTACCTATATGGGTCTAGGGGAGCTGGACGAAATGGGAAATGTAAATTCCACTAAAATGGGTCCGCGGTGTACAGGGCAGGAGGTTTTATCGACATAACACAGAATGCGAAAAAGGTGGTCTTTCTTGGCACATTTACTGCCGGCGGAGCAGATACCGGTTTGAGAACGGCAGACTGGTGATTCTGGAAGAGGGTAAGATACGTAAAATGGTTAGGCAGGTAATCCAGATATCGTTTAACGGACCTTTGGCCAGGGAAAAGAGGCAGCCGGTCTTTATTGTTACGGAGCGGGCTGTATTTGAACTGAGGGAGGAAGGCGTGGTTCTTACGGAAATAGCCCCGGGGATTGACCTTAAGACACAGGTGCTTGATATGATGGATTTTAAACCGATTGTCAGCAGGGACCTTAAGGAGATGGATAAGAGGCTGTTTATCCAGGATGGACCCTTTGGCCTTAAGGAACAGATGATACAGTGTTGACGCACAGTTTAATGCCCGGAAGCGGGATTGGACAATAAAAGAAGGGAGTATTTTTGATATGAAAGATTTTAAGGTAGCGGTGATTGGAGCAGGCCTTATGGGAGGCGGAATTGCACAGACATGCGCCCAGGCAGGGTATGAGGTGGTTAATATTGATTTCTATGCACCAGCTCTTGATAAGGCCAGGTCTAATATTGAGAAGTTGTTTGACAGGAAGATAGCCAAGGGAACAATTACAGAAGGGGAAAAGGCCGAGATTATGGACAGGCTGACTTATAGCTGCGATTTTGGCGATGTGAAAGGTACCGGTATTGTGATTGAAGCGGTTCCTGAAAAAATGGAGATCAAAAGGATACATTTAAGAAGGTGGACGAGCTGGCTGATCCGGATACCATTATTGTGTCCAATACATCTGCATTAAGTATATCCGAAATTGCATCCGCTACCGGGAGAGCGGATAAGGTGATGGGAGTTCATTTCTTTTATCCGGCCCCTGTTATGAAGTTGGCTGAGTTAATACGGGGTATCGCAACATCGGATGATACATATGGGAAGGTCAGGGCGTTTGCCATTGATATTAAAAAGGAAGTGGCAGATTGTCCGGAGTTACCGGGCTTTATAGTAAACCGTATTCTGGTGCCAATGATGAACGAAGCGGCCTTCCTGGTTATGGAGGGATGTAAACCTGAGGATGTGGATAAGGCCATGAAACTGGGGGCAAATCACCCTATGGGGCCGTTGGAGCTGTGTGACTTTGTGGGGGTGGATATTATGCTGGCTACCATAACCGGGTTGTATAACGGCTTCAGGGACAGCAAATACAGACCGTGTCCCATATTGGAGAATATGGTGAAGGCAGGACATCTGGGGCGCAAGACGGGACAGGGATTCTATCAGTATATCTAACAGGAGGATAATGGAGATGAACGATATAGTAATAGTAAGCGGAGTCCGGACGGCAGTGGGAAGCTTTGGAGGAAGTTTAAAAGACATATCAGCCAGGACTTGGGTGCGCTGGTCATAAAAGAGGCTGTTACGCGGGCGGGTATCAGCCCGGAGGCGGTGGATGAGGTAATTATAGGACAGGTAGGACAGATTGCAGAGGATGGGTTTGTGGGGAGGGCTGTATCCTTAAAGGCGGGACTTCCCCAGGAGACAACGGCTTATTCTGTGAACAGACAGTGTGTTCAGGGCTTCAGGCCATAGCTGAGGCAGTAATGGAGATACAGACAGGGCAGGCTGACGTATGTGTGGCCTGCGGTACTGAGAACATTTCCAGACTTCCATATTATATAAAGGATGCCCGGTGGGGAGCCAGAATGGGACATAAGGTGTTTGAGGACGGAGTCATCGACATCCTTACCTGGCCCTGGGCCCCTACCACAATGGCGTCACCGCTGAAAACGTGGCGGAGCAGTATCATGTAAGCAGGGAAGAGCAGGATGCATTTGCACTGGAGAGCCACAGAAGGGCTGTGCAAGCCATCAAGCAGGTAAGTTTAAGGATGAAATCGTGCCAGTAGAGCTGAAGGACAGGAAGGGAAATATTACTATATTTGATACGGACGAAGGGCCAAGGGAGGGCTTGACTATAGAGAAGCTTCAGAAGCTGAAACCATGCTTTGTTAAGAGCGGAACCGTGACGGCCGGAAATGCGTCCAGCCTGAATGACGGAGCTGGGGCTGTGGTAATTATGTCAGGTGAAAAGGCAAAGGAGCTGGGATGTAAGCCTCTCCTTACAATCAAGGGATATGCTGTGGCCGGTAATGACGGAGCTGTTATGGGATATGCACCAAGCTTTCCAGCGAAAGCTGGCTGCTAAACTGGGCTTGGATCTTACATCCATTGATATGGTTGAGATTAATGAAGCATTTGCCAGCCAGGCTATGCTGTGAGAAGGGATTTAGGGTTGGATCCGGAGAGGACGAATATATATGGGGTGGAATTTCAATCGGCCATCCCATTGGCGCTACGGGTGTGATTCTTGCGGTTAAGGTAATGTATGAGCTTCAGAGGACAGATAAGAAGGATGCCATGGTGAGCATGTGTATTGGCGGAGGACAGGTATATCTATGTACTTTACGAAGCCGGAATAAGCGTGATATAATAAAGTTCCTTGGTGTGTATAGGAAGGGTGGAAATTATGCTATTGCCTCGGGAAAAAAGAATTCTGGAGATACTGTATGCAAAAAAGCAGGGATATACATCTTCTGAACTGGCTGCAGCTCTGCATATCAGCCTGCGTACGGTAAAAACTGATATCAAGAGAATCAGAGAGGAATTAGAAAAGACGGGCTGTGAGATACTCACAAAAGCAGGAAAGGGTATATGGCTGTCCTATGACAGTCAGGGAAAGAAGTACCTGGACAGTCTTTTGCTGGGAGGTGAATGTGCTTCATCCATGGATCCGAAAACCAGAAAGTATTATATTGCGCTTCAACTTTTGGACAGCGATACATATATATCCACTGAATCCATATCAAATTCCATGTATATCAGCAAAGGAACCGCGACCAACGACATTAATGAGTTGATTCCTTTCTTTGAGAAGCAGGGTCTGACACTGGAAAAAAGGGTGAAATATGGAATACGCCTTCTTGGAAAAGAGAGTCAGTTGCGCATTGCAAAGGCATCTGTAATCCGTAAGATTGTGGTGTACCAGGGGAGCCAAGTATCCCGGAAGCTGCAGCCATTTTTTGAGGATTTAAATATTGACCATATTAATGCTATCCTACAGGAGGCAGAGGAGCATTTTGCTTCATCCTTCAGATGCTTCCTACTCAGACTGCTGATTCATTGTTCCATTATTGTGAGAAGAATCCGGAAGGGAAAAGTGTGCGCCATAGGATGAGACGGAGCTTAGGGCATATAGTGAAATGAAGGAATGGGGCATCTGCAGGTTTATAGCAGATGCCCTGGAAAAGAGCTTTTCTGTCCATATGACGGAAGGAGACCGCTCTTATCTTATGATGAATCTGCTGGGTACAAGGATGCAGGAACATATCCCGGCAGAGACATATTCCTGGGGGGATGATGGAGCGGACTCCGGACAGATACTGGAGCAGTGGGAGGATATACTCAGACACGCCGGAGATATGTTTCGTGAGAATCTGATAGGAGATGAAACGCTTAAAATTGCCATGTTTCTGCATCTGAAAGCCATGTTTAACAGATTGCAGCACCAGATTCATCTGGAAAACCCCATGAAGCGTATGGTACGGGAAGAACTGGTATATGAGTTTGAGGTAGCCACCTATGTGGCCAGGCTCATTAAAGAGGAATTCCATGCGGATCTGGGTGAAGATGAAATATGTGATATCGCGCTCTATCTGGGGGCCAGCCTGGAACGGGAACGGGCCATGAGAAACCGCCAAAGTCCTGTGGTTACCATTGTCTGCGGTTCCGGAATCGGTACTTCACAGTTTTTTGAGGCAAAGCTAGGCCGGATTTTTCCAGAGATACAGGTGAGAAAGATAGTACCTATATCAAGGGCCAGGTATGAGATTGGAAAGGATACGCAGGACTTTGTGCTGGCAACGGTTCCGCTGGAGCTGGAGGGCATAGAGGTGCTTAATGTATCTCCCATGCTGGGAGAGAGGGACGCCCTTCTGATTGAAGAGCGAATTCATCCGGAGCGCAGACAGTTGCTGATATCAGGAAAAGAGAAGTATCCGGCCTTGTTTGCACTCATGAGCGAGCGTATATCAATCTTTAAGTGTGACTGTCGCTCGCTGGAAGAGGTAATAAGCCTTATGGGTCGCCGTCTGATTCACGAGAAATACGTAAAAGAGGGATTCATTGAATCTGTGCTTAAGAGGGAGGAACTTGCCCCTACATCTATCGGCGACAAGTTTGCGGTTCCCCATGCCTTTGAGGGATATGTGCTGAAAACAGGAGTCGGTCTGATGACACTTAAAAACCAATTGTCTGGGGAAATGAAAAGGTGCAGATTATCATGATGCTGTCCATTGATATAAGAGAGCAGGAGCAATTCAGGGAGATATTTTCCGAACTGGCAGCAATCACAAAAAATAAGTGGGCCATTGAACAGATTCTTAACGCTGAACGCATCAGTGATATTAAAATAAGGAACTAAAAAAGATTCGGATTGAATTCCGGATCTTTTTATGTGCGCCCGGCGGGCGCACGTTCTAACGGGTGAAAGTCCCTGACCCGCCCGGCAGTGGGAAGGGTGCAGCCAATGGCAAGGGCGTCATCGTGAGGTGGGGTCTGAAGGAAGCCGGAGGCAAACCACTGGCCTGTAAAAGTTGTCCGGATAGGCTGTGAAGCGTGGATGAGGTTGCCTAACAAACTAAAGTCCAATAACTGCACGGAACGCCAGCAGTAAACGGGGCAGGTATAAGTGGGAAAGAACGTGTGAGTACCCGGGGAGGTCTCACGGACGTGAAAGTGACGATAAAACATTCGCTGTCACGGAGTAAAGCTTGCCGTGAGAAGTCAGCAGAGGTCATAGTACCGGGCGGTCGCAAACGCACCGGGAAGGACTGAACAGTAGGAGGTGTCGTTACCAAATGGAAACCGGACATGGAATTAAGTACAGACAACTTCATATTGAGGACTACCTGCGAGAGATACCTGCGGAACAGGGAAGGGAAACAGGAGAGTACGCCCATGAAAGGATTACCGGGAACCCCGACACCAACACGGACTTTCGGACGGACAACCTGCTAGATACGATTCTTAGAAGCGACAATCTAAATGCCGCCTATAAGAAGGTCAAAACGAACAAAGGCGTTGGTGGGATTGACGGAATGCAGGTGGATGAACTTCTACCTACCTGAGAGAACACCAGTCCGAATTGGTCGAGCAGGTGAGGGAAGCAAATACAAGCCAAACCCAGTCCGAAGGGTAGAAATACCCAAAGAGGAGAAAGGCAAAACAAGGAAGCTGGGGATACCCACGGTGGTAGACAGGGTAATCCAACAGGCAATCGCACAGGAACTGACTCCCTTATATTGAAGAACAGTTTTCTGACAACAGCTTCGGATTCCGTCCCGGCAGAGGGGCGCATGACGCACTGGAAAGATGCAGGAAATATATCAACGAAGGATATGTCTGCGTGGTCAGCATGGATTTACAATCCTGCTTTGACACGGTGAACCACAGCAAGCTGATAGAGGTGCTGTCGAGGACGGTGAAGGACGGTGAAGGACGGGAGGGTAATCTCGCTGATACACAAGTACCTGAAAGCCGGAGTAATGGAGGACGGAGGATTTCACGCAGCGGCCGAGGGCGTGCCGCAGGGCGGACTATGCAAAGCTCAGCATAGACCACCCTATGCAAAGCAGAACACTATGCAAAGAATGTACTGTTTTTCCTTATAAATAAAAGATTCTCTCAGATTTTACTTTGCATAGTATTCTACTTATAGCCATTACAACTTGGACAGCCACTCCATTAGGTCACCGTTTTCGCTCCAGTCCGGCAGATTGGAATCTACCAGATCCGGATAAGCGTTCTCCAGGGCCTTTCGCTTCAGCTCCGTATCGGCCCTTGCGTAAATCTCTGTAGTTTTGATATCGCTGTGGCCCAGAAAGTCACGGATATAGATTAGGTTTACACCTGCCTGCAGCAGATGGACCGCCTTGGAATGGCGCAGCATATGGCACTTTACCTTCTCCGGTACTTTATCAGATATTTCGTGTGCCATAACGGCGTATTTGTTGATGATATAAGCAACTCCTTCCTTCGTCAGCCGGTTGTGCTGTCTGTTCGTAAAAAGCGGGTAACTGGCTTTATGTGCCAGATCCAGCCTGTTCTCGGAGATATATGCTTCTACGAGCGCAGCCGTTTCTTCTTTACCGGGATAGCCAGTACTTTCTGATAGTGGTACAGGGATTCCGGTGATTCCGACTGGGCATACCGAAAAAAGGAATGGATTGCTGTCAGCCTCAGGTTCCTCGTGGAAACTGAACTTTTCCGTTCTGTTTCCAGCCAGTTTAAGAACCGCCCGACCAGATCGGAGGAAAGGTTCTTCATGGTGATCTTTTCCGCTGGGATGGCTTCCTCTTTTTCACAAAAAAGAAGGAGGAGCTTAAAAGTATCTCTGTAGGATTTTATCGTGTTCCTGCTGACATTCTTCTGGACAGGAAGGTAATCAGACAGGAATGCTGTAAGGTGCATGGAGAAATCAGTCGGTTTCACGGGCAGTTCCCTCCATTTCCGGTATGATATCCTGATAGCACTTTTCCAGCTTCACCCGGATGTCAGGAAAGACATCGGCTGTCCATCTAAGGTAATACGCTGTTTCATGGAAGGTCTGGTGCCACAGATAAGTGCGCATCATAGGGATCAATACCATGAGGTCCCGGTTCTGCTGTGCCCACTGCTTCAGACGGTAAATGCAGTAGCGTGCCGGAAATCATGGACTCTGGGGCCGTCCCCGGTATGGGGGATGCCGGCCTTCCAGAGAAAGCGCCGGAAGTTTTTATAGATATTTCCCAGTGTCATCGGCTTTCCGCCGTAACCCGGGAAAAAATATCCGGAAGGCTCTGGAAAAGGATGGACCTCCCGGCATACCTGCGCAGCCTCAGTGTCATGGATTCCGGCATCGGGACCAGGCGGCTGTTATGGTTCTTTGAATCACGGACCGTCAGTATCCCCTGATGCAGGTCAACATCCCGCACCGTGAGCAGCCGGGCTTCCGAACACCGCAGCCGCAGGAAAGGAGCAGCCTGAAGAACTCTGGCATCACCAGATGCCTGTAAGGGACTTCCGGGCACAGGCGGCACTTATCTGTTTCCGCAAAGAAACGCCTGAGTTCTTCAGGGGTATAAATATGCGGCACATACTGCTGGCCGGCGGGATAATAATTCTTTGGGAGTATCCACGCGCTGATCCCGATGCTGTCCAGGTATTTTGAAAACTGGCGTACCACCGAAGCCGTGAACAATGGTTTGCGGCCGATTCGTGCATTGTCCTGGCGCACCAGCCGGTCACGGCCTCCCTGGAAAGCTGCCACATCCGGATATTTTGCCGCAAGGTAGCTGTCAAAACGCTTTAGTATGCCAGGCTCTGTGTTGTATTTGTATCCGACGGACCGTTTGAGGGAGATGAAGTTTTCCATTTCTTTGCGGAAAGGGCCTGTAAAAGTGGGTTCAGCCAAGATGGATCACCTCCTCAAAGTCCAGGGGGCATTCCGCCAGCCGTTCCATATCCACCTTGAGATATACGGCGGTGGAATTCGTGTCCAGGTGTCCGATGATATCAGAAATGACCGGGAGAGGGGTGTCCTTCTCCAGAAGGACGCTTGCCATGGTATGGCGGAGGCTGTGCATCCCCCGGTGTTTACCGCGCATGGGATATGGGCTTTTACCATATATGCCTGATCAGCTGGTCCAGATGGTCCCCTTCTGCAAAGGGAAGGAACGGGGCCGTATGACGGACAAAGATACGGCTGCTGTCAACCTTCGGCCTCCCGTATTTCAGGTAATCGATCACTGCCCAGCCCACATCCGGGACAAGCGGCAGTTCCATGGGCTGCCCTGTTTTGGACTGGGTAAAACAGAGTTTTTTCTCTGTCCAGTTGAAGTTTTCAAAGCACAGGTTTTTGATGTCTGTGCAGCGCAGCCCCAGACGGCACGCAATCAGGATGATGGCATAGTCGCGCTTGCCTTTCGGGCTTCCCCCGGTCAATGGCCCTGACCAGCTGTTTCAGTTCTGGGTCCAGACCGAAGGGATGGCAGTCTGCTTCCTGGCTTTCACCATGGGCATTTTTGCCGCAAGGTCATCCGGCATGATCCCTTCCTGGTTCAGAAAACGGAAAAAGGCACGCAGGGAACAAATATGCTGCTCCACTGTTTTGTAGGAAAAACCTGCCAGTGTCCTGATATAGGCATTGACCGTATCCAGAGTGACTGCTGTGAAATCATCCATCCCCTGTGCGGCCAGATAATCCATCAGGTAGGAAGACTGCTTCACATAATGCTCCGTAGTCACCTGTGAATAGCCCTTTTTCTCACAGGAACTCTGGAATCGGCTGCGGATATCCACAAAAAACGGGGTTGTCAGTAGTTCCTTATGCTTGAGATAACGCCGCAGCACCGCATGGTGGAGCTGGAAATCCCCAACCATACGGACTACACGGATTTCCTGTGTTTCTGCCTGCGGCAGTGTCCTTGAGAAATCTTCCTGCGTGATCCCGAAGAACTCTTTCAGGAAGTCCATGCCAAGCTGTTCCGTGTAATAGCATTCACCCCTATCTTCCGCATAGGCCATCAGCTGGTTCCGACGCCGGCGGTAAAAGGTCATGCTCCCTTTGGTATAGCCAAGCCGGAGCAGTTCCTGTTCCAGTCCTGAGATCAGGTCTGGTAAGTATGTTTTGTCCATAAAGGCACCTCCGATATGATATATTCGAGAATAACTCTCATAAATATCTTCGGAGACTATGCAAAGCAGCGCAAGAAAAAATGGCTTGGAACAGGGATTCCATGGATTTACTTTGCATAGTTACTTGCTTTGCATAGGGAGGCCCGCTAAGTCCCTTGTGTGGAAATGTCATGCTGAATGAGTTGGACAAGGAACTGGAGAGCAGGGGACACAAGTATGTGAGGTATGCGGATGACTGCCTGATTCTGTGCAAAAGCAGGAAAAGCGCAGAGAGGACGATGGAAAACATTGTGCCATTCATCACAGGAAAACTGTTTCTGAAAGTCAATCTCCAGAAAACGACAGTGAGCCACGTCAGCAAGATAAAATACCTGGGCTACGGCTTTTACCGGCATAAAGGGAAATGCCGCATGAGGATACACCCGAAGTCGGTGGCAAAAATGAAGAACCGGATACGGGAGCTGACAACCAGAGGGAACAAATGGAGCAATCAGGAGAGGGAAGAAAAACTCCGAAGCTATGCAAGGGGATGGATTAACTATTATCGATATGCAGACATGAAAAGCCTGATGGAACAGACGGATGAGTGGCTGCGCCACAGAATCCGAGGGGTGTACTGGAAACAATGGAAGAAGGTACGCACAAGATATAAAATGCTGCGGGCGTTACATTTACCAGAGTGGAAGGTGCATGAGATGGCGAACTGCCGAAAGGGAGTGTGGAGAGCGGCGGGAATGCTCAACTCGGCACTCACCAAAAGAATCATAGTGGACAGACTTGGTTATCCCGATATGGCTGCCCACTATCTGAAAGTCCGAGTAAACTATTGAACCGCATAGTACCGAACGGTACGCTACGTGGTGTGGAAGGGGAGGTTAAAATCTCCCCTATCCGATTTCTGGGGCGGTTTTTTGGAGATGGGGGAGTTTTCTTGAATTGGCTAAGGCCCCTCCTGTACTCCAACGGCTCATGTTTCCAAGGGATATCTTTATCCGCTATTCGTTATACCATACCAGATATTCATTCAGTATGTCAATGAATTCCTGGATGCTTACTCCTGTCCATTCCCGGTTGTAAAGCATCTCGTTTTTCAGACGGCCAAACAGCCCTTCGCAGGCGGAATTGTCAGGGAAGCATCCCTTTTTGGACATGGAACGCTCCAATCCGGCCTTCTCCATGCGGCTTATCCAGCCGGGCCAGCGGTAGTGGCATCCCCTGTCAGAATGGACTATGGGATGCTCCGTCTCCCCCAACTGTGAGATTGCGCCATCCAGCATGTCATTCACCAGGCAGCATCCGATGCCGTGCCGACCGTCCAGTATGGCAGCATCCCATCAAAACAATCCACAATCTGGGAAAGACAGAACCTTCCGGCAGGGATGGCGAATTACGTGATGTCGGTAAGCCATTTCTCATTCGGCTTTCCCGCATGGAAGTCCCTGTTTCCCGCATTTGGCACAGAAAGCGAGATTTGCCCTTGAAAAGAGTTATAATTCCGCCTGCTCTTAACCCTGACCACAATCTCCTCTTCCGCTATGATCCTGCGCACCACTTTCTCGGAGATGACGGTTCCCTCGCGGCTGAGCAGAGCGTGTATCCTGCGGTACCCATAACGCCCGCTGTTTTCATTGAAAAGGGCGGAAATCCTTTTACGGATGCCGGAATACTTGTCCTGCTTTTTGAGGGAGGTTTCCCGATAATAATAACTGCTTTTTGGCAGTTTAAGCCGTTTTAGCAGCAATGGCAGCGAATATTTCCCTTTCAAGGCATCAACAATCACTGCCTTCTCCCTGTTTTTGAGGGTCTCCGTGTTGATGCGGGGTCTTTTTTAATACATTGATGGTTTCCTTTAATATGTCTATTTCCACCTGCATGCCATCCATCCGGGCAAGCAGCTGCTGCATTTCAGCATTAGGGGGAATTTCGCGTGCCTTCCGCAAGGATTCCGGGTTTTATGTTTTTGTCGTTCATCAGTGCGACAGTGCCTCCTTGGAGATATTTTTTCCGCCAGGCATAGATGCCTGCCCGGCTGCAGCCAATCTCCTCTGACACATATTTTATACTTTCTCCAAGCTCAAAGCAATGGTGGATTGCATCCATTTTGACTTCGACGGGAGGGGGGCGGGGATGTGCCGCTGTATTGGTATTATCCAATGCCTTTCGTGGTGGCTTTTGAACACCCTCGTTTTCAATCCATGTATAGAGTGCCCTCCTGGTTGGATAACCCAGCATACGGATTGTGTTGGTTACAGAACCGCACTGGTGATAAACCTGTAATGCAATGTATCCTTTGAATATCTCCTTGAAATGCATCTCATCTGCTTTTTCAAAATTTGATGCAAAAAGAAAGTACTTGAAACAGCTTTCAAACATGATGCGGAAAACATCCTGCACTATTATATCTGTTATTATCTTTCTATTTATCCGGTCACACAAACCATCCGCTAATAGATTCCATATCCCGCCTCAGCAGCTCCATCTGCCTGCCTTCAGGCGCAAGTTTCCTCAGCGGCGACAGATTGTAATAATTCTCAATGACAATCCAACCTTCAATCCATGTTCCTTCAGGAACCTCATCTGTCCCTCAAGTCTGTATTGCCCCGGCCCAGCAGCCGATCGCCCGGCCCGGCTTCTCCGTCTTTTGTGTGAAGCACGCTGTCCATCAGGGGATACAGGTGTTCCAGCTGTTCACACTGGTCCATATCGAAATTGAACTTAAAATTCTGGGTGTCAAAATGGACCTTAAGGTTATCCGCCCCAATATCCCTCAGCAGTTCCTCCTGTTCCTTCCAGCCCAATGCATTCTCCGTGAGAATCAGTATCCCCTCCGGAGCCGCCAGCCTGCAGGCGTAGAAAGGGCCTCCCTGGTATGTTCCACATGACGTCTGCATGTAATCAGGTTCTCAATAAAGTTGGGAATCATGATTCTGTCAATTCCCATCCTTTTTGCCGTCTCAATC
>ENA-OQIC01000656-OQIC01000656.1-human-gut-metagenome-genome-assembly--contig:-NODE-656-length-14456-cov-1.708842_pt1 | contig 14456 bp, 16 predicted proteins | sample MGYA00242572_ERZ504736 | MGnify/ENA primary metagenome ERZ504736 (study PRJEB26092, sample SAMD00036201) | human gut metagenome | host: Homo sapiens | study: EMG produced TPA metagenomics assembly of... | reverse complement strand
GAAGCAAGCGTCGTATTGATTAGACGGCAATTACGTAATACGAGATTATCCACATAGCACAAACCCTGCAGACTTTCGATCGTACAGTTCTCAAACGTGACATTACGGGAATTCCAAGCCAAATACTCGCCGGAAATGAATGAATCACGTACTGTCACATTCTCGCAATTCCAGAAGCAATCCTTGGAAATCAATCGAGAATTTGTGATTTCAATATTACGTACGCCATCAAATGGATAATTGCCAACCAAACGCAGATTATAGGCTTTAATATCGGAACAATTCATCGCCAGATAATCGCCACGAGCGCTCACATTTTCCAGTGAAACGTTCGAACAAGCCCATAATGTTTCCTCGGCATTGACGAAATCAACATTCCTCAACGCAACATCATGGCACCGGCGGAAATTCTTCGGCGCTTCAAATGTGCAATCCTCAACACGAATGGTATTCGTATACCACACGCCCGCGCGTGCCATCTCGAACCATGTGCAATCCTTTGCCAAAATATCCGAGCAATACCACAGCGGATACTTCCATTTGAACGAGCTCGACCTCAGTTCGATGTCATGGGCATGCTTCAACGGCGATTCGCCATCGTCGAAATCGTATCGACGTACCGGCGGTCATGCGCGAAGAACTCCGCGCGCTCGCCGGTGAGGACGGCCTGGCGGTTTCGGACATGTCCTGCTCCGCAGCGGATGTAAATGTATCTGGAGTGTTATTCACCGTATGCTCCTTCATGCTCTGTTGGAAGAGAATAGGAACTTCAAGTACTTGAAGTCAAACGCATGCCCATGTTTCGCTGGCGGGCGAAGCGGATGAGCGATGGAACGCGTTATAAGCAATGTCGATATGCGTGCGGGTGTTTGCGAAACATGACTGTCGGTACCATGAATTGAACGATTAGACAATTGGGTGGTTACAAGGCATTGTGGTCGCGAACGGGCTTGCCACGTATGGCAGGGAGGAATGCGGATGAGCCAGCGGAATGGGGGGGGGTGAAGACGCGTGCGTTCAAAGCCGCGTTCCCCAGAGTGCTGCCGATTTGCATCAGCTTCTTCTTTCTGGCCATGTCGTACGGAGTGCTTATGGGAACCGCGGGTTTTCGTTCCTGTGGCCGTTGTGCATGAGCGCATTCATCTACACCGGTTCCATGGAATTCGTTACGGTGAATCTGCTGGTTTCCGCATTCAATCCGTTCGCCACGCTTATGTTGGCGCTGATGATGGGAACAAGGCACCTGTTTTACGGACTGTCCATGCTGGGGCGTTTCAAGAACATGGGGGGCGAAAAAACCGTATTTGATTTACGCCATGTGTGATGAGACGTTCGCGGTCAACAACAGCGCGCAAATACCGGCGGATGTTGACCGCGGCTGGTTCTATTTCTTCGTGTCGCTGCTGAATCAGGTTTCCTGGGTGGCTGGAGCGACGCTCGGAGGCATTGTCGGCGGGCGATTGACGTTCGACACCACCGGTTTGGATTTCGTGATGACCGCATTGTTTGTGGTTATTTTCGTGGATCAATGGTTGACAACGAAACGCAAAAGCCATATGGCGGCGTTGACGGGCATTGTGGTGCCGGTGATTTGCATGGCGCTGTTCGGTGCTGACAATTTCATGATCCCGTCGTTGATTGCCATGCTGGTGATGTTCATTATGTTGCGTCCGTATTTGGATGATTTGAAACCTGATGATGTTGGGAAACGTGATGATGCTGATGGTGCGGTCGAATCCGCTGCGGATCGTAACGAAGTAGGGGAGGCGCGGTCATGATCATGACCACATGGCAGGGCGTCGTCACTGTACTGATGGCGGTGCTTGGCACCATCATCACCCGTTTTCTGCCGTTCGTGCTCTTTCCCGAGCCAAAGAAACCGCCGCACATCATCGACTATCTTGGCAACGTGCTTCCGTACGCTATGACCGGACTGCTGGCGGTGTATTCGCTGAAAAACGTCAATCCTTTTGCTGGAAGCCACGGCATTCCCGAAGCGATCGCCATCGCCGCGATCGTCGTGCTGCACGTATGGAAACGCAACATGCTGCTCTCGATCGCCGGCGGCATCGTCGTGTATATGGCATTACTTCAGCTTGTTTTTGCATGATTGTCTGTTTTGTAGGATTGCCCAAATCTGAAGTGAGTTTTATAGGGATTTTCCACAGTTGTTATTGCTGATATCCCATATCGTGAGAAGAAATGCGTTGATGCGATTGACGCGCCTACTCTTTTTCTTTAGCCAATAAGGAGCTGTGTTGAGCGGCTCTGGCTGTATAGAAGAGTTATATCTAACGAGAGAGAACAATATGACTAGTGCAGCAAGCACTGCCAATGCCGCGGTTCCAGCGCCCGGCAAACTGGAGTTCAAGGATGATTACACGCCTGAGGAAGCGGAACGCGTCATCCGCAATTCGAAGGGGCTCCCTGTCGGTGTGAAGCCGAAGATGGTGTGGACGTGGCCGAAGGCCCTGCTGTGGGCCGTCATCGCCATTGTGTGCGCTATTGGTTGGGCTATTCTGGCGGTTTCCCGTGGCGAGCAGATCAGCGCCATCTGGTTCGTGGTTGTGGCATTGTGCTCCTACGCGATCGCTTACCGTTTCTACGCGTACTATATTCAGATCAAGATCATGCGTACCGACGATGCGAACGCGACGCCGGCCGAGCGCGTGCATGACGGCGCCAACTTCGAACGTGCCGACCGTCGCGTGCTGTTCGGCCAGCATTTCGCAGGCATTTCCGGTGCGGGCCCGCTTGTTGGTCCTATTCTGGCCGCCCAAATGGGTTATCTGCCGTCCGTGATGTGGATCATTCTCGGTGTGATTTTCGCCGGCGCCGTGCAGGATATGCTCATGCTGTGGATCTCCGCCAAGCGTCGCGGCCGTTCCTTCGGTCAGATGGCAACCGACGAAATGGGCAAGTTCGGCGGCACTATCCTGTCGATCTTCCTGATCGTGATGACCGCCATCGCCATGGCATTCCTTGCGCTCGTGGCCATCAAGCCATGGCTTCCTCGCCGTGGGCCGTGTTCTCTATTGGTATGACCATTCCGATCGCCTTGATCATGGGCTGCTTCCAGCGTTTCCTGCATCGTAGCGTTATCGAAACCACGGTGCTCGGCTTCGTGCTGCTCGTGATCGACATCATCGCTGGCGGTTGGATCTCCAGCGTTCCGGCAATCGCCGATGTGTTCACGTTGAACGCCAAGGAACTGGTTATCGCACTGGTGATCTACTCCTTCGCCGCCGCCGCGTTGCCGCACTGGCTGCTCGTCACCCCGCGTGACTACCTGTCCACGCTGATGAAGATCGGCACGCTTGTGCTGCTCGTGCTTGGCATTCTCATCGCCAATCCGTCCGTGCAGATGCCGGCTCTGACTGAATTCGCGTCCACCTCCACGGGACCGACCTTCGCAGGCGACCTGTTCCCGTTCCTGTTCATCACCATCGCGTGCGGCGCTCTTTCCGGCTTCCACGGCGCAGTGAGCTCCGGCCTGACCCCGAAGCGTGTGGAGAAGGAAAACCAGATCCGCATGATCGGCTACGGCTCCATGCTGGTTGAATCCTTCACCGCCGTGATCGCACTGATTGCAGCCATCACCATTTCCCAGGCGTCTACTTCTCCACGAACATGTCCGCCTCGCAGATCTCCACCGCTTCCGGCGTGACCCTGACCGCCACTTCCACTCCTGACGAGCCAGGCTGAGGCCGCGGTCAAGGCCGTGGATTCGATGAAGGTTTCCGACATTGAAGGCAACCAGATGAAGGTCACTTGGGATTCTGTCGACGAGAACGGCAATGCCAAGACCTATGAAGGTGCCGACGCTTTGAAGCAGGCCGCTTCCGACATTGGCGAGAACACCATCGTTTCCCGCACCGGCGGCGCCACCACGTTCGCTATGGGTATGGCCAACTTCCTCAAGTCCTACCTCGGCGGTCATGACTCCATGGCCTTCTGGTACCACTTCGCCATCATGTTCGAAGCGTTGTTCATCCTCACCACCGTTGACAACGGCACCCGCGTGGCCCGTTATCAGATTGGTGAGTTGCTGGGCAACGTGCGCAAGCTGAAGAAGTTCGCTGATCCGACGTGGAAACCGGGCAACATCATCACCACACTGATCGCAACCGCCCTGTGGGGTGGCCTGCTGTGGGTCGGCGTGTGCGATACGAATGGTGGTATCAACGCCATGATGCCTATTTTCGGTATTTCCAACCAGCTGCTTGCCGCCGCATGCTTCATGTTGGTCACCGTTTGCGTGGCCAAGCTTGGCTATAAGAAGTACCTGTGGATTCCTGTTGTTCCTCTCGTTTGGGATGTGGCCGTGACCTTCACCGCCGACTTCCAGAAGATCGTCGGACCGATCAGTTACTTCGCCACCGCTTCCAAGTATCAGACGCTGATCGATGGTGGCACTTTGGAAGGCGAAGCGTTGGTCAACGCCAAGGCTGCACTCTCCAATGCGTACCTTGACGGCGTGCTCTCCGTGTTCTTCATGGTCATGATGGGAGTCTTCCTGGTCGTCGGCATCTACCAGACCGTGAAGATTCTTGCCAAGGGCAAGTTCGGTGTGGAAACCACGTCTGAGGAGCCGTTCGTGGAATCCGAATGGTTCGCACCGTCCAGCCTGATCGCCACCAAGCTCGAAAAGAAGGTGCAGCGCGAATACGCGGCCAAGAGCTATGAGCTGGCGCAGAAGGAACAGGCCGCAGCCTGATGCAGGGATTCACCACCATGGTCAGACGAATCTGGTCCGCATTATTGAAAGCCAAGGCCGGATTCGTCTGGTATGTGCGCGAATTCAGCGGAGAAGCGAAATACGACCACTATCTGGAGCATTTCGCAAGCGAACATCCCTGCGAAACCCCGCTGACCGAACGCGAATACTGGCGCATGCGAGAGGAATACGATCGCAAGCATCCCAACACCAGTTGCTGTTGCTGAAACTAACGGCCATACATAAACAATCCCCGTCTTTCATTTCGGAAGACGGGGATTGTTTTTCTTATATTTATGTTGCTTGCTTGCGATTATTCCTATACCGAAGATATTCGATTGCATGTTCCGCAATCAATATTTCGCAATCAAGAAGCGAGTCCCATGCTGTATTTCAATGTCATCACACGAATTGCGGACTGCGTTACTTTGTCTGCAAAAGCGGAATCAGCCGCGGCCTTCGCATTCAAACCATCCAAAACCTGCTGAACATAATCGAAAGCGCCAATGCAGGCAAGATCACCGCCGGCCTCAACCAATCGCACACCCAAATCACTCGGCTGAATGCCACCCAACGCAGTGGCGGACAAAGAATCCGAAGTGATGACACCTTGGAATCCGACCGTATTGCGCAAATAATCCGTTACCAAAGCGCTGGAGAACACGGCGGGATTATTCGGATCAATAGCCTGATAGGTGGCAAGCGACATCATCACCATGGAAGGGTTCGCCTCCAACGTACTGTTGAACGCGCCGATTTCCGCACCGTCCAACGTGGTGGTGGTATCAAGAATGCCGTCGGCGGTGAAATCGGTGTTGCCCGTCACCGAACCCAAACCAGGATAGTGCTTGATGGCGCTGCCTACACCCGAATCCGCCATGCCCTGAATGAACGCCTTGGCATGGTCGGCATTGCCGTCCGCATCAAGACCAAATCACGATACAGTGCGCCGATCGGGCCATTGGAAGCCCTATCTACCGTTACCGTGCCCACCACCGGCGCCAAATCAACATTGATGCCGGCCGACTTGAGTTGGGAACCCCATACGGCAGCCGATTGACGAAGTTGATCGGTCGACATTGTTCCCTGATCGGTGGCGGAAGCATCTGGTCGAACCATCGCCTTGAAGATGCTGCACCAAACCACCTTCCTGATCAGTGGTCATCAACAGCTGATTATTGGCCGGCGCATACGATTGCAATGCGGATGTGGCTGCGGCGACACCGGCCGTTCCCGAATTCCAGTTGCCGATGATCAACACCGATCCGACATGCTGGTTCACGATAAGATCCTGCAATGTCGAAGGATCGGATCCCGCATACAGGGGTGCCATGACGAGCTGACCGACGCGCTCTGCAAGACTCATGGCATTGACTGCAGCCACGGCTCTGCCATGCGGCGAGTCGTCCACCACGCTTGGCACGTTGGATTTGTCAAGCGCATCATGTGATGCATCGGACTGCTGCGAATTGGATTGCTCGGATTGGTTGGAGCCAGCATTCAAACTCGCGCTGGATGAACACCCAGCGAACGATAGCGGCAGTGCGATGGCGCACAGTGCGGCAGCACAACGAGCGAAATGAACGTGAACTCTCCTCATAGTGTCATTATCTATCACATGCCGGTGATGGCGAATACGATCGCATAAGAAAAGAACGGGTGGATTCGTGTTCGTGAATTGCGTAAACATTAGGCTAGCGGCATAAAGCCGTTCCGTGCCTGTCGATAGGCTATTAGTATGTCTTTTTTTGATATGTTTGGTCCCATGTTCGACCCGGAAAGCGGTCCGAACCGCTCCCAAGGGCAGCGTGCCAATAAATCCGGCAACGATGATCCCATCATTCTCAATGTCGAAACCGATGGTGATAACACCGCCCGGTCTTCGGCGAACATGCCTCCAAGAGGTCCGTCCGGTCCGCGTATCACACGCCAGCCGAACCGTCCGCGCAAATCGTCGAACGGCAACAAGATTCTAATCGGTGTGGTGCTGGCGCTTGCCATCATCATCGGCCTGTTCTTTGGCTTGGCGCAGTTCATCACCGACGTCATGTGGTATGCGCAGCTTGGCTCCAAAGCGTGATTTGGACGCAGTTGGGTACCAGGGTAGGCCTGTGGGTGGCGTATGCGCTGCTGATCGCCGCGGTCGGATTCCTGTCCGCGTCGCTGGCGATCTGGGCTCGCCCCGATGCTGCCGATGGTTCCACGATTCGTATTAACGGCGACACCATCGAAGTGGGCAAGGGCGTGAGCTCAAAGAGTGCACGTCGTGTGGCTGTGGTGATTTCATTGATCGTCGGCTTGATGTTCGGATCGCAGTTTAATGCGAATTGGTCTGAAATCCTGCTGATGTTCAACGCGCAGAGTTTCGGCACCACCGACCCGCAATTCGGCATCGACAACGGTTTCTATGTGTTCGTATTGCCTGGCTTGAAGCTGATCATGTCGGCAGTGTCGTTGCTGCTGCTTGCCGGCATCATCTTCTCCATCGTCACGCATGTATGATGGGCGGCATCCGAATCACCATGCCAGTGCATGGTCGTGGACTGTTCCACATCACCAAGCGTGCGCGTAGACAGATCGGCATCTGGCTGATGCTCAACATGTTCGCATGGGCGACGAATCAGGTGCTTGGCGTGTTCTCCCACCTCACGCAGGAGGGTAGCCGCATCACCGGTGCCACGTATACCACGGTCAACGCCACGATTCCCGTCACCTTCATCATGGCTGCCATCACCGTCATTCTCGGTGTGATTCTCGGCGTGTGGATCATGAAGTCGCATGCGTTGGAAGGCCAGGCTCCGATTGCGGTGCGTGCTTCCGAAGCGCTTAAAGCGTGGAAGGTGCCGACCGTGGCCATCGCATCCGCCATTGTGGTGAGCTTGGTGCTTACCGTGGCATGGCCGATGCTGCTGCAGCGTTTCCGTGTGAATCCGAACGCGCAGGAAATGGAATCTACCTATATCCAACGTAATATCGACGCCACCCGTGAAGCATACGGTCTGAACAATGTGAAGACCGAACAGTATCAGCCACTACGGAAGGCGAGGCTGGTGCGTTGGCTGATTCCGCGGAATCGACCGCGCAGATCCGACTGCTCGATCCGCAGATCGTTTCCCCGACATTCAAGCAGCTGCAGCAATCCAAGCAGTATTACACGTTTGCCGATACTCTTGCCGTCGACAAGTATGAGGTCGACGGTGTGAGCCAAGATACGGTGATCGCAGCACGAGAACTTGACCTTGCCGGTCTTGACAATCGTAACTGGGTCAACGACCATACCGTATACACGCACGGCTATGGTGTGGTGGCCGCCTACGGCAACAAGGTGACGGCCGACGGCCAGCCGAAGTTCTTTGAGGCGGGTATTCCAACCCAAGGCAAGCTCACCGAATCCGAACAGTACGAGCCGCGTATCTACTTCTCGCCGAACGCTTCCGAATATTCGATCGTGGGCGCTCCGGAAGGTACGCAGTCTTGGGAGTTCGATTACCCGACCGGTTCCGAAGGCGCCACCAACACGTTCGGTGGCAATGGCGGCCCGAAGATCGGTAATATCTTCTCCCGACTGCTGTATGCCATCCGTTTCGGCTCCGACCAGATTCTGTTCTCTAACCGTGTGAACTCCGAATCGCAGATCCTCTACGATCGTTCCCCGAAGGAGCGTGTGGCCAAGGTCGCGCCATACCTGACGCTTGACGGCCGTGTGTACCCGGCGGTCGTGGATGGTCGTGTCAAGTGGATCGTCGATGGCTACACCACGTCTGACGCCTACCCGTATTCGCAGATGACCGATCTGGCGAAGCCTCCAAGGATTCCACTACGGAATCTTCGGCCACGGTGAGTGAGCTGCTTCGAAGAACGCCAACTACATTCGCAACTCCGTGAAGGCCACCGTCGATGCGTATGACGGTTCCGTGGACCTGTACGTGTGGGACGAATCCGATCCGGTGATCAAGCATGGCAGAAGATCTTCCCGGCCAGTACCACCAGTTGTCGGAGATTTCCGGCGATCTGATGAGCACCTGCGTTACCCGGAAAGCCTGTTCAAGGTGCAGCGAGAACTGTTGACCAAGTACATGTGTCGAGCGCCAGCCAGTTCTTCTCCGGTGAGGATTTCTGGCAGACTCCGGTCGATCCGACCGAATCCCAGCAGGCTCAGGAACGTGACATTCTGCAGCCGCCGTACTATTTGACGCTGCAGACCGGTGGATCCAACGAACCGGTGTTCTCGTTGACGTCGTCGTATATTCCCGCAGGCACGTCAACTCGAGAGATTTTGACGGGATTCCTGTCTGTCGATTCCGATGCGGGCCACGAAAAAGGCAAGATCGGCGCGAACTATGGCACGCTTCGATTGCAGGAGTTGCCGAAGGATTCCAATGTGCCAGGCCCCGGTCAGGCACAGAACAACTTCAATGCGTCGGCCGACGTGTCGAAGGAACTTAATTTGCTTGAATCCGGTTCCACCAATGTGCAGCGAGGCAATCTGCTTACACTGCCGCTCGGCGGCGGATTGGTGTACGTGCAGCCGGTGTACGTCAAGTCTTCCGGTTCCACCAGTTTCCCGCTGTTGAAGAAGGTGTTGGTGGCCTTCGGCGACCAGGTCGGATTCGCCAACACGTTGGACGAAGCGCTCGATCAGGTGTTCGGCGGCAACTCCGGTGCATCCGCTGGCGATGCTGAAAACGTCGACGGCTCGACCAGTGGCAAGACTGATACGTCCGATACCAACGGCGATGCCTCCACCGATGGTTCTTCCGGAACCGATGGCACGGATTCGTCATCTGGAACAGACTCGGGCAATGACAGCAGTTCCGGCAATACCGGTAGTAGCTCCGGCACGATGAGCAACGGTCTGAAGAGCGCGCTTAACGACGCTTCCCAGGCAATGAAGGATTCCGACGCGGCTATGAAGAAGGGCGATTGGTCCGCTTATGGCGAGGCGCAGAAGAAACTTCAGGAAGCGTTGAACAAGGCGCTCGAACTCGAGCAGTAGTTTCCGCACAAGTTCCGTACGATTGCTGTTTGCATAAGGCGGGAGACTGGTTCCATATGGGGAACCGGTCTTCCGCCTTCTGCATATGCCCGGTATGCTCAAAAACATGATCGAGTATTCCTACCGCATCGCGACACAAGACGACATTCAAGCAATCACCGACATTTACAACGCTGCAGTCATACGAGGTGGATCATCGGCCGATATAACTCCACGCACATACGAACAGCGCAAAGCATGGGTTGAATCGCATCATGATCCGTATGCGGTGTTCGTTACGGAAACGGTAGATGATGACGGAGAGAGGCGGATCATTGGATTCAGCGCGCTTTCCGTTTTCTACGATCGCGCAGGATACGACGGCGTCACCGATCTCGCCTATTATATCGATCCGCAATGGCAGGGCAGGGGAGTCGGTACATACACACTCACCAAACTGCTTGAAGAATGTCGAAAGCGTAATATGCGTAAGGCATGCGGCATTATTTTCGCAGACAATGCCGGTTCGATCGCACTGATGAAACGGTTCGGTTTTACACAGTTTGGCCTCATGCAACTGCCGCCACCGATTCCACCGGCACCATGCGTGACATGAGTTACTGGTATCTCGACCTGTAAGTACAATCTTTGCGGTTATCAAGACGAGACAACGTGACGCAATATGAACGCGCACAAACGTATGTATGAATGAATGGAACGATTTCAATGGCATCTGATTTCTGGTTGATCGCAGGACTTGGCAATCCGGGATCCAAATACGAAGGCACCCGTCACAATATGGGATTTATGGCGGCCGATCTGTTGGCCGAACGTTGGTCGGTCAACTTTTCCGACCATAAAGGGCTTGCCATGCTCGGCAAAGGCGTGATGAACCTGTCTGGCCGTAACGTCAAATTCTTCCTGGCAAAGCCGCTCACCTACATGAACGAGTCAGGTAATGCGTTGGCTTCCATCAGTGCCTACTATCAGATTGAACCAGACCATATTGTGGTGATTCACGACGACATGGATCTTGATTTCGGACGTATCAAAGTCAAGGCAGGTGGCTCCGCAGGCGGCCATAACGGCATCAAATCAATTGATCGTGCTTGGGAACGCCAAAGTATGCCCGAGTGCGCATGGGAGTCGGTCATGCGCAACGCGGCGCCCACGCCCACGACAACACGGTGAATTGGGTGCTGGGCGGATTCGGTCCGGATCAGCGCAAGCAGCTTCCGGAATTCCTTGCCGACGGTGCCGACGCGGCGGAAACCATCATCTTCAACGGCCTCGCCAAGGCTCAGGAGCAGTTCAATGGCCGCTGAACCGGTGCAACTGCCGACGTCAGGTTCGCTGGCTGGCATTCTCGACGTACTCGAACCGATGAGGATTTTCGTGCGCTGATTTCCGACGAGATCGAAGTGCCGGAATCCGACATAGACCCCAGCATCACCGTTGGCGTTCCCGAAGGATTGCGTCCGGCGCTCGCTGCCGGGGCAGCGGGAACACGACCGGTTGTGCTTGTGGTGGCTTCCGGGCGCGAGGCCGAGGAAATGGTTGAGGCGATTCGTTCGTGGTATTCCGGCGATCCAAACGATGTGGCACGGCTTGAAGCGTGGGAAACCTTGCCGCACGAACGTCTTTCGCCTCGCGCCGATACCGTGGCGAGCCGTATGGCGGTGTTCCGCAGACTGATGCACCCTCAAGAGGGAAGCAAGCTGTTTGGCCCCATCAGGATTCTCGTCATGCCGGTGCGTTCCCTGATTCAGCCTGTGGTTGCGGGCTTGGGGGATGTGGAGCCGCTGGTGTTCTCCCAAGGTGAGGAGTTGGCGCTCGATGAGGCGTCGCATCGACTGGTGGAGAATGCGTATACTCGAGTCGACTTGGTGATGGATCGTGGTGAATTCGTAGTGCGAGGCGGCATTATCGACGTGTTTCCTCCAACATTGCCGCATCCGGTTCGTGTCGAATTCTTCGGTGACGAAATCGATACCATCAAGGAATTCCATGCATCCGACCAGCTACGTATGGCAGTGACATTCCGATGGTCTGGGCCACGCCATGCCGTGAGCTGCAGCTGACCGAAAGGTGCGCGTGCGTGCGAAATCCTGATCGGCTCCATTCCAAACGCCGAAGACATGCTTGAATCCATTGCCAACGCCATTCCTGTCGAAGGCATGGAATCGTTGCTTCCCGCATTGGTCGATGATATGGAACCGGTGCAGGGCATGCTTCCCAAGCGTGCGTTGGTGATGCTGTCCGATCCGGAAAAATTGCGTCGCGCTGCCGACGATCTTGCCAAAACGGCTAATGAATTCCTTGCAGCCAGTTGGCATGTTGCTGCATCCGGTCATGGTGCCGCGCTCCAATCACATTCGATCAGGCGAATTTCTACGATTTTGAGGAAACGATTTCCTCACTGGTGTTCTCTAGGCATGACGTATGGAAGCTTACGAGTTCGGTGTGGACTCCAGTAGGGAAGGCCGCGTTCAGCTCGACGCCACCAATCCTGGAGAATATCGCGGAGATGAGGCCAAGACAGCTTCCGGTATCGAAGGTCTTCTTGATGCCGGCTATGCCGTCACCGTCACTGCAGGAGCGCAAGGCACTCTTGTTCGACTCAAACGTGCCATCAACGAAACGGGAATCGCCAACTTCGACTGCATCAGATCGCGTGCCATCGACGGATTCGTCGATAATGCCGCGAAAGTCGCACTGCTTACCGAACGCGACCTGACCGGACGTACATCGGCCGCGGGACAGGCAAAAACACCGAAACGTCGCCGTAAGGCCATCGACCTTATGGAGCTCAAAGCCGGCGATTACGTGGTGCATGAGCAGCATGGCATCGGCAGGTTCCTCGAAATGCGCCAGCGTACCATCGGAGCGGGCGCCAACCAGACCACACGCGAGTATCTGGTCATCGAATACGCATCCAGCAAGCGCGGCGCACCTGCCGACAAACTGTTCATCCCCACCGACCAGCTTGACCAAGTCAGCAAATACATCGGTGCCGACGCTCCAAAACTCAACAAACTGGGCGGATCCGACTGGGCTGCCACCAAGGCGAAAGCACGTAAGCATGTGCACGAAATCGCCGAAGATCTGGTCAAACTGTATTCGGCACGTCAACGTATGCAGGGGTATGCCTTCAGCAAAGACACCCCTTGGCAGAAAGAACTGGAAGACGCTTTCCCGTACCAAGAAACCGCTGATCAGCTGACCACCATCGACGAAGTCAAATCCGATATGGAAAGCCCGTGCCGATGGATCGCCTGATTTGCGGCGACGTGGGATTCGGCAAAACCGAAATCGCCGTACGTGCCGCATTCAAGGCGGTGCAGGATTCCAAACAGGTGGCTGTGCTGGTGCCGACCACATTGCTGGTGCAACAGCATTTCGAGACGTTCACCGAACGTTTTGAAGGATTCCCGGTGGAAGTAAGGGCGATGAGCCGTTTCCAAACCACCAAGGAGATCAACGACACCATCGAGGGACTTGAAGACGGTTCCGTCGATGTGGTGATCGGTACGCACAAACTGCTCGGACCGAAGGTCAAATTCAAGGATCTGGGACTGGTCATCATCGATGAGGAGCAGCGTTTCGGCGTCGAACACAAAGAGACGTTGAAGGCGCTGCGTACCAATGTGGATGTGCTGATCTGTCGGCAACACCGATTCCGCGAACGCTGGAGATGGCCGTTACAGGCATTCGTGAAATGTCCACGTTGGCCACGCCTCCGGAAGACCGCTTGCCGGTGCTTACCTACGTTGGCGCGTATGAGGATGCTCAGGTCACTGCTGCGGTCAGGCGTGAGCTGTTGCGCGGTGGCCAGGTGTTCTACGTGCACAACCGAGTGCAAGACATCGCTTCGGTTGCCGCGAAGATTCACGAGCTGGTGCCGGAATCGCATGTCGGCATCGCCCATGGCAAGATGGGGGAGAAGCAGCTTGACGGTGTGATCCGAGACTTCTGGCATCGCGACATTGATGTGCTCGTATGCACCACCATCATCGAAACCGGTCTTGATATTTCCAATGCGAATACGTTGATCGTCGATCATGCCGACCGTTTCGGCCTAAGCCAGCTTCATCAGTTGCGTGGTCGTGTCGGGCGAGGCCGTGAGCGTGCCTACGCGTACTTCCTATATGATCCGACCAAGCCGATGACCCAGCAGTCGCATGACCGACTGGCCACCATCGCGCAGAACACTGCGCTCGGTTCAGGTTTTGACGTGGCGATGAAGGATCTTGAGCTGCGTGGCACCGGCAATCTGCTGGGCGACGAGCAGAGCGGGCATATCGAGGGTGTTGGTTTCGATCTGTATGTGCGCATGGTGTCCGAGGCCGTCGAGCAGTACAAGGAACCGGAACGTACGGAATCGGTTGCTGTCACCATCGATCTGCCGATCGAAGCGTCCATTCCCGTCAGCTACATCGATTCCGACAAATTGCGATTGGAAGCCTACCGCAAGTTGGCGGGTGCTCGTACGGAAGCCGATCTTGACGAGTTGCGTGATGAGCTTACGGATCGTTACGGCAAGCCTCCGGTCGATTTCGAGGCGCTGTTCGATGTGGCGAGACTTCGGTTCAAGGCAAGGAAGTTGGGCATTACCGAAATCATCGGGCAAGGCCGTAACGTTCGTGTCGCCAAATTCGAGCCGCGAGAATCCGTGCAAATGCGCATGGCCCGAATCTACAAGGGCATTCAATACCGTCCGATGACTAAAACGTACCTGATTCCCGCGCCGTTCGCAGGTTCGCT
>ENA-OQIC01000655-OQIC01000655.1-human-gut-metagenome-genome-assembly--contig:-NODE-655-length-14461-cov-1.906376_pt1 | contig 14461 bp, 18 predicted proteins | sample MGYA00242572_ERZ504736 | MGnify/ENA primary metagenome ERZ504736 (study PRJEB26092, sample SAMD00036201) | human gut metagenome | host: Homo sapiens | study: EMG produced TPA metagenomics assembly of... | reverse complement strand
TATCTCTTCTATATTCTCCTCATCCGGACCATCATCCAGACGATAGGAGAAGTATTCGATGTCATCTACACGCCCGTCTGCATGTCTGTTCCCAGATCCCTGGCGTCTTCTCTTATCATTCGTGCCGCCCATATAGTATCTATTTCCTTTCTCTAAACAATATCTAGTAAACATTATAATACGTCCCTTTCTAAAAGTACAGTATAAAATAAGCATTGCCACTTTTTTTAACTTCCTATATAATAATGACAAAAGTTTGTAATATTTTTGTCACGAAAGGAGTTTTTATATATGGCTGGTTCCTATTTTGGAAATTCATTCCGCATCACAACCTGGGGAGAATCCCACGGTCCGGCAATCGGTGTCGTCATCGATGGATGTCCTGCCGGACTTGCACTCTCCGCGAAAGAAATCCAGTGCTTTCTCGACCGCAGAAAGCCTGGTCAAAGCCGCTACACGACACAGCGAAACGAATCGGATCAAGTAGAAATCCTCTCCGGTGTATTTGAAGGACGTACGACCGGAACACCAATTTCATTAATTGTTCGCAATCAAGATCAACGCTCCAAAGATTACGGAAATATCGTTTCCTGCTACCGTCCCGGACATGCCGACTTTACTTTTGACAGCAAGTATGGATTCCGTGACTATCGCGGAGGTGGTCGTTCTTCCGGGCGTGAGACGATCGGCCGTGTCGCTGCCGGTGCTATTGCCTCCAAACTGCTCGCAGAAATGGGGATTACTATCATGCTTACACCAAGTCGATCGGACCTGTTACCGTTCCTACATCTGAATATCATCTGACTGAGATTATGGAAAATGCTCTGTATATGCCTAATAATACATATGCCGGACAGGCAAAAATATACTTAAAAGAATGTATGGAAAAACAGGATTCTTCCGGAGGAGTCGTTGAATGTACCGTTCACGGAATGCCTGCCGGAATCGGTGAGCCTGTTTTTGAAAAGCTCGATGCCGCTCTCGCCAAAGCCGTTATGTCCATCGGTGCTGTCAAAGGTGTGGAGATTGGTGACGGTTTTCAGGCAGCCACTTCTCATGGAAGTATCAACAACGATGCCTTCACCTGCGAAAACGGCTCCATCTCAAAGCTGACAAATCATTCCGGCGGAATCCTCGGAGGAATGAGCGACGGCTCAGACATTGTCCTGCGCGCTGCGTTTAAACCGACACCTTCTATTTCACAAGTACAGCAGACTGTGACAACTACATCTGAGAATATCGATCTTTCCATTCACGGACGCATGATCCGATCATCGTTCCGCGTGCAGTCGTTGTCGTAGAGTCCATGGTGGCACTCACACTGATCGATCTGTTATTTGCCAACATGAGTTCCAGACTGGATAAGATTCTTTCCTTTTACAAAAGATAAGATCCAAAAGAATCTATAAGCCATTTTTAATAATATTTTTCGTTCGCGTATGATATTCTTTCAGACAATATTATACGCGAACGTTTTGTCTGTCTTTAGTTTAACAAATTTTTTTACTTTTCTTTTCATTCTTTCTTAATCTTTTCTGAAATTCTTTTCTAAGCCCTATCACCTGCATAACCTATCAAGGCGGATAACCTTCAACAAAGTCTGTTTTTCTTCATTTTCTGATTGACTATTACCTGAAATAGAGTATAATAATATAGGCACATTTTGTTTTAGAAAATAGTAAACTTTTTTGTTTTATTTTATAATAGTACTTTATACGTATGGAAAGGATGTCCGTATATATGAATATAGGCAATAAACTCAGGGAATTGCGCATGGAGAAAGGACTTACGCAGGAAGAACTTGCCGATCGGGCAGAACTTTCGAAGGGATTTATCTCCCAGATAGAAAGAGATCTTACCTCCCCTTCGATTGCAACGCTGGTCGATCTACTGCAATGTCTCGGGACAAATCTGAAAGATTTCTTCTCCGATGACTCCGATGATCAGATCGTATTTCCTAAAGAAGATTTCTTTGAAAAAACAGACGCGGAACTTCTCAACACCATCGAATGGATCATCCCGAATGCACAGAAGAATATGATGGAACCAATCCGTGTCACCTTACTCCCCGGAGGCTCCACTTACCCAGACAGACCCCACGAGGGAGAGGAATTCGGATATGTCCTTCAAGGAGTGATCCATATCCATCTCGGGCAGCGGGTATACACGGCCAAAAAGGGAGAGACTTTCTATTTTACCCCGAACTGTGAACATTCGATCAGTGCAGGAAAAAAGACTGGTGCAAAATTTATCTGGGTAAGCACACCACCCAGTTTTTAATTATTTCTAATTGTTTTCATGTACAAAACATCTATTTAACAAAACGAAGGAGGAGTGAGCATATGGCTAACAAATTAATTGATATTGTAAATGTATCAAAATCCTACGGGGACAATCTCGTCCTCGATGAACTCAACTTATATATCAGGGAGAATGAATTTCTGACACTGCTCGGACCGAGCGGATGCGGGAAGACAACTCTACTCCGCATCCTGGGCGGATTTGAGAGCTGTGATTCCGGACACATTATTTTCGACGGAAAAAATATCAATAATGTCCCGCCAAATAAGCGACAGCTAAACACAGTCTTCCAGAAATATGCTCTGTTTTCCCACATGTCCATTGCAGAAAATATTGCATTTGGACTGAAGATCAAAGGGAAATCAAAAGCATATATCAATGACAAAATCCGCTATGCGCTAAAGCTTGTCAACCTCGATGGTTACGAGAACCGTACTCCGGACTCTTTAAGCGGCGGACAGCAGCAGCGGATCGCTATCGCCCGCGCGATCGTCAATGAGCCAAAAGTGCTCCTGCTCGACGAACCTTTAGGCGCTCTCGACTTGAAATTGAGACAGGATATGCAGTATGAGCTGATCCGTCTGAAAACGAACTCGGAATTACATTTATCTATGTTACCCACGACCAGGAGGAAGCGCTCACAATGTCCGACACCATCGTCGTGATGAATCAGGGATATATCCAGCAGATCGGTACGCCGGAAGATATCTACAACGAACCGGAAAATGCATTTGTCGCTGACTTCATTGGGGAAAGCAATATTCTTCCGGCTGTCATGGTCGAAGATAAACTGGTAAAAATTCTCGGCGTCAATTTCCCATGTGTTGATGTGGGATTTGGAAAAAACAAACCTGTCGATGCTGTGATCCGCCCGGAAGATATTGATCTTGTAAAACCAGAAGAAGGACTTCTCGAGGGAGTCGTGACACACCTGATCTTTAAAGGCGTTCACTATGAGATGGAAGTTTCCGCAAATAACTTTGACTGGCTTGTACATAGTACAGACATGGTTCCGGTCGGCACGACTGTTGGAATCAAAGTAGACCCATTTGATATCCAGATTATGAAAAAGCCAGAATCTGAAGATGAGGAGGCGGTTCCAGTTGAAGAGTAAAAAATTACTTGCCGGACCGTACTTATTCTGGTCGGTATCTTTTATCATCATCCCGCTTCTGATGATCTTCTATTATGGGCTGACAGATCAGGATGGTGCCTTTACCTTTGCAAACCTTGCAAAGATTACAACACCGGAGAACTTAAAAGCGCTCGGACTTGCGCTTCTTTTGTCTCTGATCAGTACTTTAATCTGCCTTGTCATGGCATATCCACTGGCGATGATCCTCGCCTCCATGAATGTCAACCAGACAAGCTTTATTGTATTGATCTTCATCCTTCCGATGTGGATGAATTTTTTGCTCCGCACGCTCGCATGGCAGACTTTATTAGAAAAGAATGGTGTGATCAACAGTATTCTGTCGTTTTTCCACCTGCCGCAGCTTGCGATCATCAACACACCTTATGCGATCATTCTTGGTATGGTCTATAACTTTTTGCCATTTATGGTACTTCCGATCTACAACGTGCTCGTAAAGATTGACAAAGATGTGATCAATGCCGCACGAGATCTCGGCGCAAACAACCGTCAGACCTTCTTTAAAATCATACTGCCATTGACCGTTCCGGGAATCATCAGCGGAATTACCATGGTATTTGTTCCGGCGCTCACAACCTTCGTCATCTCCGATCTTCTTGGTGGAAGTAAAATCCTTCTGATTGGAAATGTCATCGAGCAGGAATTTAAACAAGGAAGCAACTGGCATGTCGGCTCCGGACTTTCACTCGTGCTGATGATCTTCATTATTTTAAGTATGGCTCTCATCGCCAAATATGATAAAGACGGGGAGGGAACTGCATTTTGATTAAAAATACATTACAGAAAATCTACCTGGGGCTTATTTTCATTTTACTTTATGCCCCAATCATTACCCTTGTCGTGCTGTCTTTCAACAATTCCAAGACACGCGCCAAATGGGGGGCTTTACCGGAAATGGTACGTTGCCTTTTCAGAATGAGCAGATTATGAATGCGCTCTACACAACATTGATCATCGCCCTTCTTTCGGCGCTGATTGCCACACTCATCGGAACCGCCGCCGCGATCGGCATTCAGGCAATGCGAAAAAGAGTCCGTACAGCGATGATGGCTGTCACCAATATCCCGATGCTAAATGCAGATATCGTGACTGGAATTTCCTTAATGCTCTTATTTATCGCATTCCGCTTTTCACTTGGATTTGCAACGATCCTCATGGCACACATTACGTTCAACATTCCTTATGTCATCTTAAGTGTCATGCCAAAATTAAAGCAGACAAACCGTCGGACTTATGAAGCTGCACTGGATCTTGGAGCCTCTCCAATCTATGCATTTTTCAAAGTAGTTTTCCCGGATATCCTTCCGGGTGTCTTCTCGGGATTTCTGCTTGCCTTTACGATGTCCCTTGATGATTTTGTCATCACTCACTTTACAAAAGGACCAGGCGTGGACACACTGTCCACAAAAATTTACAGTGAAGTTCGAAAAGGGATCAAACCGGAGATGTATGCGCTTTCGACCTTGTTGTTTGTATCCGTGCTAATCTTGCTGATTCTCGTCAATGTTTCTCCTTCTTCCAAAGAAGGTAGCACCAGAAAATATGTCAGCAAAAAAAGTAAAGCTGCCCGCTTTGTATTCCGGCGCCTCGTTCCTGCAGTTATGGCAATCGTGATCATCGCCGGAGGATTTTTCTACGGTTCAAAGAGATCCGTCAGTGGTGATAATCAGGTAATTGTCTACAACTGGGGAGAATACCTTGACCCGGAAGTAATCACTATGTTTGAGGAAGAAACCGGCATCTCGGTTGTCTATGAAGAATACGAAACAAACGAAATCATGTATCCAAAAGTGCAGTCCGGCGCCATCGCCTACGATGTTGTCTGCCCATCCGACTATATGATCCAGCGCATGATCGAGAATGACTTGCTCGCAGAAATTAATTTTGATCATATTACCAAATATAAAAACATTGGCACACAGTATATGGAGCAATCCCGCCAGTTTGATGCAGAAAATAAATATTCTGTTCCGTACTGCTGGGGTACTGTCGGAATCCTCTATAACAAAAAAATGGTTAAGGAACCGATCGACAGCTGGTCTGTCCTCTGGGACGAAACATACAAAGACAATATTTTGATGCAGGACAGTGTCCGCGATGCATTTGCTGTTGCTCTGAAATACCTTGGATATTCTTTAAACTCCACAGACCTAGATGAGCTTGAAGCTGCAAAAGCACTGTTGATCGAACAGAAACCGCTTGTGCAGGCATATGTAATTGACCAGGTCCGCGATAAGATGATCGGAAATGAAGCCGCCATTGGTGTTATCTATTCCGGAGAGGCTATTTATACCCAGCTGGAAAATCCGGATCTGGAATATGTGATTCCAAAAGAGGGCTCCAACGTATGGATCGACTCCTGGGTCATTCCAAAAAATGCAAAGCACAAAGAAAATGCAGAGGCATTTATCAACTTCCTCTGCCGTCCAGACATCGCCAAGATGAACTTTGACTACATCACTTACTCAACACCTAACATAGAAGCAAGAAAACTGATCAAAGATCCTGCAATCCGCAACAGCACTATCGCATTTCCGGATGCTTCTGAATTAGAACGGTGTGAGACATTCCAGTTCCTCGGCGACGAGAACGATGTGCTATACAATGAATTATGGAGGGAGATTAAATCAAAATAATGAAACGGACATTTACCTATCCGATCCATCATGAAATGGCCGGCATGACGATCCAGTCTTTCCTAAAGCAACAGCAGTATTCCAGTCAGGTGATCACGCATTTAAAGCGGACACCTGACGGCATCTGCCGAAACGGTGTCTGGGCACGGGTACACGAAGTGCTGCAAAGTGGAGATCTTCTTACGATTTCCATCGTGGAAGAAACTTCCTCAGAGCACATCGTTCCCGTGCCTCTTCCATTTCCAATCGTATACGAAGACAAAGATCTGCTTGTGATCAATAAACCTTCCGGCATGCCGATTCATCCTTCTCAGGGAAATTATGAGAATACGCTCGCCAATGCTGCTGCTTACTACTTTGCTTCTCAGAACATTCCTTTCACCTACCGCTGTATCAACCGCTTAGACCGGGATACTACCGGGCTTCTGATCATTGCCAAACATATGTACAGCGCTTCTCTTTTGTCCAATATGGTCGCCAGAGAGAGATTCATCGAGAATATCTTGCCGCTGCCACCGGTCTTGTCGAAGAGTCTGGGATGATTGAAGCACCGATTGGGCGGGCAAACGGTTCTACCATCGAGCGCTGTGTCGACTTTGCGCACGGTGATTATGCTGCACCATTTTCACCGGCTTGCTTATCAAAATGGGTATTCTCTCGTTTCTCTCAAACTAGAGACCGGGCGCACCCACCAGATCCGTGTTCATATGAAATATATTGGGCATCCGCTTCCGGGAGATTTTCTCTACCATCCAGAGGATCACTGTATAGACCGTCAGGCACTGCACTCTTACCGACTCTCCTTTATCCATCCAATCACAAAACAGTCACTGACCTTCACAGCACCTCTGCCAGAAGATATGCAGGCAATTTTTCAAAAGACCACAACGTAAAAATGAGCGTGACGTAAAATAGATTTCTTATGAAATCCCTTATTTTACGCCACGCTCATTTGCTATAGTTCTATCTTTTTACATATTCCATCTAAGTGGAAAGATCGTCCGTCGTCAGAAAATCAATCTCCTGATTGGTCCACTCTTGCTTTTCCCAGCTTTCATTGTATGTCCAGACGTTGATACTGATTCCCTTGTCTTTTGCATAGGCTACCATATCGCTGCTGATTCTGGATGCTGCAATCCCACTGTGGGACAATTCTGCCATTTGGTCGATTGTTTCCTGCGTCCCTTCCTCCACCAGATATTTGATACGGATAATCTCAGAACATTCCCGGATCTTCTTTAGCTGATCCAGACTGCCGCTTAGACATACCACGGAATCTTCCATCCCAAGTTCCTGTATTTTTTGCACAAGCGAAATAATATCTTCTACAGAGGTAAACTTAAGATCTAATACAGCATTTGCACCACTTTGTTGACATACTTCCAAAAATTCCTCCATGGTCGGCACCCTTGCATATGGATATGCCAACTGTTGCTGCCACTGTCAATTGTCAACATCTGGATCTCATCTAAGGTCATCTCCGCAATCACTCCGGTTCCATCGGTCATGCGATCTACAGTTGGATCGTGCATACATACAAATGCCCCATCTGCAGTCCGGTGAATATCTGCCTCAATTCCCCATGCACCACTCTGCGCTGCCAGTTCATAGGCAGGAAGCGTATTTTCCGGTGCCTCAGAACTGTACCCACGATGTGCAATGACCTTTGTTCCACTATTTTTTACTGCAAGTTCTGTCGTCTGTTCCAATGCCTGTTCTATATTCCCTCCAAGCAGCGGTACTGCTTTTTCCACTGTAGTTTCCGGAAGTATCCTTGCCTTCAAGTCTAACGTATAGCTTCTACTATACACAAAGATCCCTGCAGCCACACAGAGGATTGCCCGGCGGTACATCCGAGAAATATCTTCTGCCTCCGCACCTTTCTGCGCCGCAGTTCCTTCATTCGTTTGAGCTTCTGCTCTCTCAATGTATATTCTGACATGACTGTCACCTGCTATACTTGAAAACATCCGCCGCCGACAAATTCTCGAAGAAGCGAGTTTTTCGGAATATTTTCGCTTCCGACACCGACAAAATACTCGAGGAACTTCAGAAGTCTTTTTGCTTCTGTATACTCTTCACACTCTTTGTCGATACCAAATAAAATCGGCTCTGCATACTGCTTTAACACTGCCAGTTCATAAATCAGCGCAGAGTTAAACATAACATCTGCATCTTCCTGATAAGGGAAATATTTTCCTCCTCCCCGCGTCTGACAGAAGGCCACATCCGGATTGTCTGTTGGGCAGAAGTTCCCCGCGTTCTCGCATCTCTTACCAGTCTGCGGATCAGACGACCGTCTGTCGTAGGAATCCGGTTGTGCTCATCGATATTTAACTGTGTCAATGCACTGATGTAAATTTTAAATTTATTTTCTGCTGCCAGCTTATAAGTCATCGCATCATTCAGACAGTGGATTCCTTCGATGACAAGGACATCATTTGCCCCAAGCTTTTTCGGCTTTGAAATATATTCTCGCTTTCCAGTCTTAAAATTAAATGTCGGAAGCTGTACTTCCTTTCCTTCCAGAAGATCTGTCATGTCTTGATTAAATTTCTCTAGATCAATCGCCTCCAGACATTCAAAATTGTAGTTACCGTTCTCATCCTTCGGCGTCAGTTCCCGGTCTACAAAATAATTGTCAACCGCGATCGGATGCGGCACAAGCCCATTGACTCTGAGCTGTACAGACAGTCTGTGGGAAAAAGTAGTCTTTCCCGAAGAGGACGGCCCTGCGATCAAAATAAAACGCACTTCCGGTCTGGCTGCGATCTGCGCTGCAATCGAGGCAATCTTACTTTCCTGAAGCGCCTCCTGCACAAGCATCTCCTCAAGGATATCCCCCTTTGTGATAATGTCATTCAGCTCTCCGACCGTCTCAATTCCCTGCATATCTCCCCATCTTGTAGATTCCTTCAACACCTGGAATAATTTATTCTGAGGTACAAACGGCGGCACCTCTTTTGGCGCTGACGGCTACCGGCATTTGGATAACAAATCCTTCATCATATAAATGCAGTTCAAAATATTTCAAGTATCTTGTGCTCGGAAGCATATACCCATAGTAGTAATCTTCGAACTCATTCAAACTGTACAGATTCACTTTCGATCCTCTCCGATACTCAAAAAGCTTCTCTTTATCCACCATCCCGTACTGGTGAAAAAGCGCTGTGGCATCCGGTGTCGATACACTTCTCTTTTTAATCGGTATGTCTGCTTCTACGATATCCCGCATACGGATTGTCACCCGGTTTAAGAAATCCTGATTGACGACAACATTCCCCTCTACTTTGCAATAATACCCTTTGCTTACAGAATAGAGGATTCTCACTTTATCTATATTTTCATGCCCTGCCACGTTATAAACAGCCTTCACAAGCAAAAGCTCATACTCCTTCTGTAAGTCTGGTTTCCAATTGCCTCACCGGTTGTGACAAACTTTAATACACAGTCTTTCTTTAACTTTTTCCCAAGCTCCTGAAGACGGTTGTCTACAAAAACAAGCACAATATCATTTTCATACTCTGCCTGAAAATCTTCTGAAATCTTCTCATAAGTTGTCCCCGCTTCATACTGGCGGAGTACCTTCCCAACCTGAACGGTATATCTCTGTTGTTCCACCTGTTTCCCTTCTTTCTTCTCTGTCATCTTACATTCTATGCTACACAACAGAAACGGATGACTGATCGGAGCACACTTGATATCCAGTTTTTCAAATCTTTCTTCCAAAAACTTTCTCATGTCCTCTATAAAAATATGTTCCATTCCATAATGCCCGGCATCCATGATCGTAAGTCCCTTCGCCTCAGCATCTATTCCAGAATGATGATCAATATCTCCGGTAATCAGCACCTCTGCTTTCTTTCTGATCGCCTCCCCGATTACACTCTTCCCAGATCCTGGGCAGACCGCCACTCTCTGAATTTTTCTGTCCAAATCCCCAAACACTTTTATGTTCGAAAGGGCAAACCGCTCTTTGACAAGTTCACAGCATTCCCTCACAGTCATCGCACTTGCAAACTGCCCGGATTTGCCGATTCCTTTCTCCGGTTCTTTTGGCTCAGTCTGTTCCAACACCTCTATGGACTGTAAGCTAGACGGTTGGCCGCAAGATCTGCCATCCGCAGTACATCATAGTTCGTATGCATCGCATAATAGGAAATATCGTGCTGCAGCAATTGTACAACACGATTTCCAATAAAATCCTGATCTGAAATTTTCTTTAACCCCTTAAAAATCAATGGATGATGCGTAATGAGTAAATCTGCCTTCACCCGAACCGCTTCCTGGATTACTTCCTCGGTCACATCCAGCGCAAGATAAACGCTTTTCACCTCTTTGTTGGCTCGTCCGACAAGAAGCCCTACATTATCCCACTCACATGCATACGAAACCGGATATACTTCTTCGATTTTCTCTGTCAATTCCTTACAAAGCATCGCTCTTTCCTCCCGTTTCTTCTATTTCTTTTGCTTTCCCCCAGATTCCCACTGTCCTAAGATTCCTTCTACACATGCAGTCTCCTTCTGCAGTGCTTCTCTTCTCTGGCAAATATGATCACCACTTTATCGTCCAATTCTCTTAATACCTTTCGCTTCATATCCAGCTCTCTATGAAGAAAGCTTTGGAGTACCGGATGCCTCTGAGAAAGAAGTTCTTTTCCATAACATGCCTCTTCTTTCGTCAGTGTATACGGACTTCCCGGACACACTTTCATGATCGGATAAAATTTGCCTTCCTCCAGCACCATGTCTTCAGCAAGTATTTCATACCCCTGCTCTGCCAAATATTCCCGGACTTATAAAGTTCCGACTGGGGCTGTAAGATCAGCGCTTTCAAACTTCTTGCTGTCGCACTGCTCTCCTCCAAGATCTTGATCGTCAATGCTCCGCCCATTCCGGCAATAATCGCACAATCTGCCTCTTCTGCCTTTAGCTCTTTCATCCCGTCAGACCTTCTTGTATCGATCTTTTCAGAAAGCTCTGCCGCCTGAATATGTGCTCTTGCGCGGTCAAGCGGTCCGATATTGATATCCATCGCAACTGCTCTCGGACATCTTCCCTCCTGCACAAGTGCGATTGGAATATACCCGTGGTCTGTTCCGATGTCTGCTACAACCATCCCATCATCCACGAGATCTGCCACAGCACGCAGCCGTTCTGATAATTCTGTCATCACTTTTCCTTCCTCTCTAGTCAAGATAATCTCTCAACTTCCGGCTTCTGCTTGGATGACGAAGCTTTCTCAGCGCTTTTGCCTCAATCTGACGAATTCTCTCTCTTGTGACATCAAATTCTTTTCCAACTTCTTCCAGTGTTCTTGCACGTCCATCATTCATACCAAAACGAAGTCTTAACACTTTCTGCTCTCTGTCTGTCAGTGTACTGAGCACTTCATCCAGCTGTTCCTTCAAAAGGGTTGCTGCGGCAGCCTCTGCCGGAACCGGAACATTATCATCCTGAATGAAATCGCCAAGATGACTGTCTTCTTCCTCACCGATCGGTGTTTCCAAAGATACCGGCTCCTGGGAAATCTTAAGAATTTCTCTGACTCTGTCCACCGGCATATCAAGTTCTTTTGCAATCTCCTCCGGAAGCGGTTCTCTTCCAAGTTCCTGAAGCAGTTGTCTGGATACACGGATCAGTTTATTGATCGTCTCTACCATGTGCACCGGGATACGAATCGTTCTCGCCTGATCTGCAATGGCTCTTGTGATTGCCTGACGGATCCACCATGTCGCATAAGTACTGAATTTAAATCCTTTATTGTAGTCAAATTTCTCTACTGCCTTGATCAGACCGAGATTTCCTTCCTGAATCAAATCCAGGAACAGCATTCCTCTTCCAACGTATCTCTTTGCAATGCTGACAACAAGACGGAGGTTTGCCTCTGCAAGACGCTTTTTCGCATCTTCATCGCCTTCTTCCATTCTTCTTGCAAGTTCGATTTCTTCCTCTGCACTTAACAGCGGTACTTTTCCGATTTCTTTCAGATACATCCGGACCGGATCTTCAATGCTGATTCCATCCGGCACTGAGAGGTCGATTTTCTCCATATCCACCTCATCTTCCTCTGTGAGCATGATCTCGATATCATCGTCGTCCCTCATCGCCCTCTCCGATTCTAAGCACATCGATATTGCTCGCCTCAAGCGCCTCAAACACCTTATCCATCTGCTCAGAATCCAGTTCCATATCTGAAAAGAAATCATTGATCTCCTGTAATTCCAGAATGCTTTTCTTCTTTTCCCAAGTGCAATGAGTTCTTTTACTTTCTCAATCAGTTTTAATGTATTTTCTTCCATTCGTGTCTATCCTCCATAATCTGTTTCTATTTTATCCTTAATTGATGGAAATATGCAGTTTTTGCAGATCCTGCACCGCTCTTTTACTCTCCATCAACCGCTGTAATCCCACAATATCGGTCGGTTCTAAATTTCTTGTCGCCGTCTCGATGCTGTTCTCTTTCACACGGATGATTGTCTCTTTGAGTGCTTTCTCCTGCTCACTTTTGGTCGTCAGTTCCCTGATCTTCGTATGGAACAAAGCTGCCACCTCCCGGTGCTCCTCCTCATCTGTGAAGTGGTTCATAATTTTTGCCGGATTGACTTCTCCTTTCTCATACTGCTCATAGAGCAGTAAAGCAACGGTCCGGTAAAGCTCCGTAGTAAAATCTTCCGGCATAATGTATTTCCGGATCATTCCAAACAGAGATTCATCTTCGATCATCCATGTAAGCAGAATCTTTTGCGACTGAAGCATGCCATCTTCTTTTTGCTGTTCTTTTGCATGTGTCGTCCGCGGTCTTGCCACCGGTGACGCCATCCCCGACTGCACCGCCGCTTTCGCCACTAATTTCCGCAGACTATCATATCCGATATGGTAAGCTTCTGCCACGGCATCGATATAGTTGTTGCGTTCAATTTCCTCTTCGAACTGCGCCAGCCTCTTTGCCGCCTCATAGTAGAACTCTGTCTTTCCTTCCGGAGTATGCATATCATACTGTCGCTCCAAAATCTCCAGGCTGAACATAAATCCATTGCGTGCCTTTCCAATCCGCTGTTCAAATGCTTCTGCACCAAGATTTTTAATAAATTCATCGGGATCTTTATATGGGTCCATACGGATCACTTTTGCACTGATCCCGGCTTCCTTTAAGATCGGCACTGCCTAAGAGCTGCTTTCGTACCAGCCTCATCACTGTCGTAAGTCAGATAGACTTCACTGACATACCGCTTGATCAGAGAGGCATGTCCCGCTGTCAGCGCTGTTCCAAGCGAGGCAACCGCATTGGTAAATCCTGCCTGGTGAAGTGAGATCACATCCATATAGCCCTCGCAGATCAGAAAATATGGTTTTCGCGATGTGCGCGCCCGATGCAATCCATAAAGATTCCGGCTCTTATCAAAGATCAGTGTCTCCGGCGAGTTGAGATATTTCGGTTTCCCATCCCCCATGACTCTCCCGCCAAAACCGATGACACGGTTGTTCGCATCCATGATTGGAAACATGACACGGTTCCAAAATTTATCATAGATTCCGTGTTTCTCATCCGTATTGATCAGTCCCGCCTGCCGGATCAGATCGTCTGAATATCCTTTTTCTCTGAGAAATTTATACAGATCATCGCTGTATTTATTGGAATATCCAAGTCCGAACTGTGTGATCGTTGTATCGGTAAGCCCTCTGTCTGTCAGATAACGGTAAGCATGTTCTCCGTTTTTCCCTTTAACTGTGAGTAAAATACCGTGCCGCAAGCTTATTCATCTCCAGAAGTGTATTCTTTAGGTTCGCTTTCTCTTTTGCTTCCTTAGAGTATTCCATTTCCGGAAGTTCCACTCCCGCGCGCTCCGCAAGCATTTTTAATGCTTCCACAAACGAGTAATTCTCATATTCCATAATAAATGTAAAGACATTGCCCCCTGCCCCACAGCCGAAGCAGTAGTACATCTGTTTATCCCTGCTCACAGAAAACGACGGGGACTTCTCACTGTGAAATGGACAAAGTCCAAAATAAGAACTTCCCTTTTTCTGCAATTTCACATAGCTGGAAATCACATCTACAATATCATTTTTCATGCGGACTTCTTCCACGATGTCTTCTGAATAATACATGATTTCCCCTTTCCAAACTGTCTCAAATCCTTACGTTATAAATATTCGACAAAACTTTCTCATTTCCTTTAAAATTTTCCAAGCATGATCGATGTACAGCTACGTACGTCTGAGCATCGATCGATGTACAGCTACGTACGTCTGAGCATCATCGATGTACAGCTACGTACGTCTACATCGATCGATGTACAGCTACTACGTCTGAGCATCATCGATGACACTAGGACGCTGACATGACGAGTTCAGCACCTAGTAGG
>ENA-OQIC01000654-OQIC01000654.1-human-gut-metagenome-genome-assembly--contig:-NODE-654-length-14467-cov-2.128312_pt1 | contig 14467 bp, 19 predicted proteins | sample MGYA00242572_ERZ504736 | MGnify/ENA primary metagenome ERZ504736 (study PRJEB26092, sample SAMD00036201) | human gut metagenome | host: Homo sapiens | study: EMG produced TPA metagenomics assembly of... | reverse complement strand
CGCCGTAGGCCAGCATACACATCATAACCGCAATCAGAGTCTGTGAAATAATTATAAAAGCAGCATCTGCATACCGGGCTTTACTCTTGACATCAGCAGATCTACACCCAGATGGGCATTGGCCCGCATAGCGCTGATGGCTCCTATGTAGGTTACATACACAAACAGGTATCTTGCCAGTTCCTCCGACCAGGTAAGGCCCGATGAGAAGAAGGTTCTAAGCACAACATTCAGAAATACGAACAATACCATCAGGCCGGTAAGAATTCCTGTAAAATAATCAATTGCCACAAATAACTTATCGATTGCCTTATTCATACGTCTGCCCCCTATTCAATCTCATCAATCATCTTTCTTACATCTGCCGCCCAATCATACTGACTGTCAAGATAGTCATAGACCGGTGGATCATCTCAATCATGCGCTCCCGGTCCTCCTCTGTCAGTTCCGTCACTGTCAGGCCATTATCTATCATAAACTGCTTATCGCTCTCCAGCTGCTCAATATAAAGATCCCAGGCATAATCTGAAGCCTCTGATGCCGCCTGACGAAAGGCTTCCTTATCCTCATCAGGAACCTCGTCCCAGAACTTATCCCCGCAAAAGCTCAAGAGAAGCGACAATATGATTGGTATTATAAACATAGTCCTGAACCTCATACCATCCTTCCGTTCTGACGGTAGAAAGCGGATTGTCCTGTCCATCGGCAACCCCCTGCTCCAGGGCGGTAAATACCTCACCCATATCCATGATAACCGACATTTGCCCCAGACTCTCAGCCAGCTTCACATGAATAGGATTATTCGGCATCCTCAGCTTCTGTCCCTTGAAATCATCCAGTCCTGCCAGCTTCTTATTTGAAGAAAATGCCCTTGCCCCGTTTGGGAACCACGACATCAGAGTCACCGGCTGATCTGCCTCCAGCTCTTCTGCAATATAACTTCCCAGCTGCCCCTGGTAACATCTTCTGGCATGCTCCACATCCCGAAACACAAACGGAAAATCAGGGATAGCCATTACAGGGGTTTCAGACCACATTGGCGTCCCCACCACGCACATCTCGATGATTCCGCTTCTGGTATAGTCGTAGGTGACTTTTTCACTCCCCAGTACTCCGGAGTCATATATCTGAATATCATATTTTCCATCTGTCAGTTCCTCCAGTCTTGGTTTAAATACCTCCCTCATCGCCATGGAAGCCGGTGTCTGGCTGGAAACGCAGACTGCAATTTTTACCAGTTTTCCTTTATTCATACTTCCAGCCTGACCGCCGCAGCCCGCCAGGGTACCCATGACTGCTATAGAAGTAAAGATACACAATCCATGCTTCACAAACTTAGCAAGCTTCATAAATGAAACCCTCCTGAATATAATTAATTAAAGTTTCCGCACACGTCATTTGATAATTATACTAGTAATTCTGATGTTGCGGGATACGATATCTTTACATATCGCCCCTTACTTGTATGGTAGTATATAAGTCAGTTTCTTGCAATATGTAAATTTGTCCAATATTTATCCTTGATTTTTGTGCATACTTTATATCATGATTCTATTTTCACAAAGCACTTGACATTTCGTCTGCATTAAACTAGTATACAAGTATGTAAGTTCTCCGCACACGTCAACCAAAAAGGAGAATAAGCAACTATGAAAGCAGTACAGATTTTTAAACCTAAGTCATTACATATAATTGATATTGAAAAACCATTCCTAACGGAGGAGAACAATGTATTGGTACGTATGACGGCCGCTGGTATCTGCGGTTCAGATATGGGCATCTACCACGGTACAAATGCGGCGGCAACCTACCCCAGAATCATCGGACATGAGATGGTCGGCGTAGTAGAAGAGACAGTTTCTTCTGTCACCTCTCTGCGTCCGGGTGACCGTGTTATTGTTAATCAGGTTACAAGCTGCGGTCACTGTTATCCCTGCCGCATGGGAAGAGGAAATGTCTGCGACAGCCTGGCTGTAAGGGGCGTGCATATAGACGGGGGATACCAGGAATATATTGCTGTGCCGCAGGAAGACTGCTATCTGCTTCCTGACTCCATCTCAGATACGGATGCGGTGATGATCGAACCCGCCACCATTGCCATCCAGTCCTGCACCAGAGCAGAGCTTAGAAAGGATGATATGCTTCTTATCTATGGATGCGGCGCTTAGGGAGCTCCATCTTAAAAATTGCCCGGCTGCTCTGTGACTATATCATAGTGCAGATGTGATAGATGAGAAATAGAAGGAGCGAAATCCGCAGGAGCAGCCCACACCATCAACGTATTAAAAGAGGATTTGGAAGAGAAGATAAAGGAATACACACATGGGCACGGCGCCACTGTATCCATTGACGCGGTCTGCGGAAATGATTCCCTGATTCGCCTGCTGAAAGCCACCGGCAATGCAGGCCGGGTTATCACTATGGGCTTTTCCACATCTCCCACCGAAATCAACCAATTCCTTATCACCTCAAAGGAACTGGATGTACGGGGTTCCCGCCTTCAGAACAAGATGTTTGGCAGAGCCATTGAATTAATCAATGAAGGAAAACTTGACCTGACAGGAAGTGTTTCCCATACCTTCCCCCTGTTAAAAGCTCAGGAGGCCTTTGATTTCGTTGGCTCTCACGATCCATCCATCCGCAAGGTGGTTCTGACTTTTGACTTTTAGCAGTATACTGAATAAATAATAAAATGATAGTTTTCAAATAAATAATGATAGCCTATCCGTTCTTTCGGTAGTATACTAGTACATAATATATAGTTTGCTGGTATATAAGGAGATTTTAAAAACAAGGAGGAACATATGAAAGTACTGGACAGGCTGTCTGCTGAAAATGCCCGCACCTATGCCCTGAGGGTTCTTCAATATAATATCATTAATCTGGAACTGGTACCGGGAAGCACGGTAAGCGAGAATGAGCTTTCCGCCATTCTGAATCTTTCCCGCACTCCGGTACGTGAAGCCCTCATTGAACTGAGCAAAGTAGGTTTGGTGGAGATCCAGCCCCAAAGAGGAAGTTATATCGCAAAGATTGACTATGAACTGATTGAAGAATCCCGATTCATGCGCCTGGTGCTGGAGAATGCCGTGTTAAAGCTGGCCTGCGAAGGTATTTCACAGGAATATATGGACAAACTAAAAGAAAATCTCAGGATGGAGGACAATATACTGAAAAAAGAGAACGCAGAACGGCTCTTTGAGCTGGACAACGAGTTCCACAAACTTCTCTTCCATTCCGTTGACAAGGCACGCACTTATGAAATTATTCGTTCTCAGATGGTTCACTTCGACCGTCTCAGGCTCTTTCGCTAAAAACCGTTAAGCCTGATAAGACCGTGGAGGACCACGAAAATATTCTCTATGCCATTGAACGCCGCGACGCAGAGCTGGCAGAGATGTTAATGACCCGGCATTTGACCCGGCACAGGGTGGAGAAGTCGGAGCTGTTAAAGGCATATCCTGAATACTTTGTGAAATAAAGAAGATTTCTCCCCAGGAGATACGGATGAAATATACCGGTATTTCCTGGGGATATTTTATTTTTTCCTCCCTTCTATGTACATCCAGGTACTGCAAACCATTATAATGTAATAGAACATTATGTTATATTCTTATTGACTATTTTTATATAACGTTATATAATGTATTTATAAGACAAATAAAAACTACATATCTCTCAAAGGAGGCCCTATTTTTATGGAACTAAAAAAAATTATCGAGGAAATCAAAGCAGAGCGCCCGGAAATCACCTCAGTCATCTTTGTAGGATGCGGCGCATCCCAGGCAGAGCTTTATCCGGCCAAGTACTTCTTAGAGGGCAATGCAAAAAAGCTGAGGACCAGTCTGTACACGGCCAATGAATTTGTACATGCCACTCCTGCGTGCGTGGGCAAAGAAGTATTATCATTACCTGCTCCCTTGGCGGCAATACCCCCGAGACAGTGGAAGCCTCCAAAAAAGCCATGAATATGGGCGCTAAGGTAATAGCCATCACACATACCCCCGGTTCACCACTGGCTAACAGCGCACACTATGTGGTACTTCACGGATTTGAGAAGAATTATGCGGCCAAACTGGAAAAAATGACCTTCTGTCTGCAGCTGGCAGCTGAAATTCTCAATCAGTATGAAGGGTATGAACATTACCAAGATATGATGACCGGTTTTGGTAAGATCTTTGACTTAATAGAAGACGCAGTTTCCTTCGTAGTCCCTTCCGCAAAAAAGTTTGCAGAAAACTACAAGGATGCTCCTGTTATTTACGTTATGAGCTCCGGAGCTACCCATATGGTGGCCTATTCCTTCTCCATATGCCTTCTGATGGAAATGCAGTGGATCAATTCAGGCTCCTTCCATGACGGCGAATTTTTCCATGGTCCATTTGAAATCGTAGATAAAGATGTGCCCTTCCTTCTGCTGATGAACGACGGCAGTACCAGAGCATTGGATTCCAGAGCCCTGGACTTCCTGAACCGTTTCCAGGCCAAGACCACCCTGATTGATGCAAAGGATTTTGGATTAGGTCCGTAATACCATCCACGGTCAAAGATTACTTCAACCCGATGCTGATTACCGCAGTGCTGCGGGTTTATGCAGAGCAGCTGGCAATCCTCAGGAATCATCCCTTGACCCAGAGAAGATACATGTGGAAACTGGAATACTAATTATCTTTCACATTCAAAAGGGCTTCCGGCTGCTGATGCTTTGCCGGAAGCCCTTTTTATGGAGGTAGGACTATGTCTAAATTATCCGGAAGGAATACTCTCTTATCCATGGCCGGTGCCACCGCGGGGGTATTCCTTTTTGCATTTTCATTCTGTGTGTTTCTGCGGCCTCTGGGGCTTTACAGCGGAGGTTTCACAGGCATTGCCCAAATCATACATCTGTCTTTCAGGACATTCTCAAAATCCCGCTTCCCGGAGGAATCGACTGGACCGGAATCATTTTCTGGATGCTTAATATCCCCCTGTTCCTGTTATCCTATGTACTCATCAGCCATAGCTTTTTCTATAAGACAATTGTATGTGTATGCCTGCAGTCCCTCTTCATTGCGTTTATCCCATCGCCGGAGATTCCTGTGTTCACAGATCCACTTGCATCGGTCCTTGTGGGAGGTGCCATATCCGGCTTTGGAGTGGGTCTGACCCTGACCTGCGGCGGTTCAGGCGGCGGTGTGGATATAGTTGGAATCTACTGTACCAAGCGGTTTCCCAGGTTCAGCGTAGGCAGGATATCTATTTTGATTAATGTACTGATTTATCTGTTCTGCGCATTCCGGTACAATCTGGCCACAGCCGCATACTCTGCCCTCTTTGCCATCATTGCAGGGGTAGCCACAGATAAAATTCATTATCAGAACATCAAAGCCTGTGTCACAATCATCTCCCGGCATCCAGACATCCAGAATATAATACTTAACAACCTGCACCGTGGTGTCACAATCTGGAATGCCTCCGGCGGCTATACCGGCCAGTCCACCTATGTCTACATGACTGTCATTTCCAAAAACGAGATAGAACCATTAAGGCAACTGGTCCTCACTGCTGACCATAATGCTTTTATTGCCATCCAGAACAATATAGACGTCACCGGCCACTTTGAGAAACGTTTTTAGAGAGGCTGGAACAAACACATACGTTTTTCATAGCGGGCGATTCTGTCAAAGCCCGCTTCTTTTACGAGGCCGAGGCTTCTATGAAACCGCTTCCCACATCTTCCGGGAGATGCGCATCAGAACCAACTGTAATCACAGTGCCTCCAAGCTCTTTGTACAGCTTAAGGCATCTGATTCCAGGCATGGTTTCCCCTGCTCCCTGCCTCAGCCCTGATGTGTTGACCTCAATTCCCTTTCCCCTCTCAATGAGCGCGTCAATACCTGAATTATCCTGTCCTCATATTTATCATAATCATCTGGAAGTCCCGCTTTCCTGCAATGGCGCTTGTACAGATCCAAATGCCCCATACAGTCAAAATCCCCTGTCCGGGCCAGCTTCAGTAGGTGACTGTAATAAGCGTCCGCAATCTCCTGCACCGTATCCTCCCGAAACTCCATCTGACTTAAGTCAATGTTACCAATCTTGTGCACAGAACCAATGAGATAGTCAAAGGGCCAGCTCTTTATAATGCCTGATGCCTTCTCCGGGTCCAGGTGAAGCTGTCCGAATTCCATAGCGCTGCGGATAATAAGCCGGCCTTCATACATCTGCCTGCATTTATCCAGTTCTTCAAAATAACGAATAAGATATTCCCGGTTAAAATATTTCCCGGTTATTCCGCCTGCGTAAAACTCATAGTGGTCTGTAAATGCGATCTCTTCTATACCCGCAGCTATGGCTGCATTGCACATTTCCTCCATGGTACCTTGGCATCGGGGGAAATTGTGCTGTGGACGTGATAATCTGCAGTTTTATATTCCATGTTTTTTATTCCCTTTTATATTTAGTGGTCTGTATCATACATGTAATTTCCTGTAACAGTAAACAGGAGGAACCATCCTGTTCCTCCTGCTGATATATGACATTCTAATTATCTATCCCTTGACCGCACCAGAGGTAAGACCCCGGACAAACTGTTTCTGCATACACAGATAAAGTATGATCATTGGAAGGGATGCAATGGTGATGCCTGCCAGCATTACCACATAGTCCGATCTCATATCGCCTTTAAATGTCATCAAACCGATAGGAATGGTCATAATACTCTTACTCTCCAGGAACACATTGGCAAACAGGAACTCGTTCCACACGAAATTCAGGTTCACAATGGCGCAGGATGCAAAAATCGGCTTGCTGATAGGGACTATAATCTTTCTGAATATCTGAAAGCTGTTGTAGCCGTCAATAACTGCCGCTTCCTCCAGTTCCTTTGGTATACACATAAAATAAGCACGCATCAGGAATACGGTAAACGGTATCCTGAATGCCACATAGGGCAGGATAACCGCCCAATATGTATTATACAGGTGTGTGGCCTGAAGTATCTTATACAGAGGAACCAGTGCCACCTGCTCCGAGAGGGCCATGCCTCCTAATGTAATCAGGAATATCAGGTTTCCGAATCTGCTGTTGAATCTGGTTATGCCATAGGCCAGCAGGGAGCTTAGAAACAGAATGGATATAAGTGAAATGGAACTTACAATGACAGAATTTCCAAAGTATTTGTAAAGTCCTTTATTCCATGCTGATATATAGTTGGCAAACTGTACTTTCGCAGGCAGCGCCAGAGAATCGGTAAACAGTTCCACATTGGTCTTCAGCGAATTCATAATCAGCCAGGCTGCCGGCAGTATAATCACAAGCACTAACAGTATGAAGAATATATTCAAAAGTATGGTTACTGCTGTTCGTTTCTTCATATGCCTCTCCTTTCTACACTTCGCCAGACCTGGTGATCTTCATCTGAATCAGCGACAGCACCATGGTTACCATGAATATAAATACGCCGGTTACAGCAGCCATTCCCAAGTCATCGTGAAGGAATGCGTTCTGGTAAAGAAACACCCCCAATACCTGTGTACTGTTTCCTGGCCCTCCTCCTGTGGTGGAATATACCTCGGTAAACAACTTGAACGCTCCGATTACCGTGATGATTGAGCATACCAGAAGCTGCTCCTTTGCAAGAGGCAGTATGATATGGAGTGCACGTTTTACAGGTCCCGCGCCATCAATAGATGCTGCCTCGATATAATCATTGGGCACATTCTGTATGGCCACTACCATGAGAAGAGTGATATATCCGGTAAACTGCCACTGGCTCATGGCTATGATACAGTATATGGCAATCTTGGAATCTCCCAGCCATGAACGAGCCATATCCCCGTGTCCTATAGCTCTCAGAAATGAGTTGAGCATACCCAGGTCCGGCTGATAAATGAATGTAAACAGAATACCAACGGCTGTCAGAGAAATCAGGGCTGGTATATAATATATATTCCTGTACACATTACGGAAGCGTCCTGTTGCCTTACTCTCAAGAAGAAGCGCCAGCAAAGTTCCGAAACCCACCTGAACAACGAGGGAAATAATACAGTACAGTCCGTTGTTCTTCAGCATGATAGGAAGGGTATCCTTAGTAAAAAAACGGATGTAATTACTGATACCCACAAATTTTGCCGAAGAGGAGTAGGATGACAAGCTGAAAAAGCTGTATACGATATTTGTTATGACCGGTATGTATACAAATACAAGTACCATAATAAGACCGGGAATCATATACAAATAAGGAGTGGATTTCTTCGTTCTCATAGCTTTTACCTACTTTCTTATGTTGCAGGGGGATGTTTCCACATCCCCCTATAGATTACTCTGACTTAGTCTGCCCGGATACAAGACTCTGGGCTTCTTTAGCGACTTTCTGTACTCTTGCCATTGCCTCCGCAGGTGTAATATCTCCATTTGTAAGGTCGGAAGCCGCTGTGAGATATTCATCACATGTTGTTGAATAAAGAGCGTTGTCAAACCATGGTCCCATGATTTTGGCTTCATTTACAACTTTATAACCGTCCAGCAGTTTCGTATCATTGACTCCTTCTGTCACATTTTTTGATGCGTTAAACCAGCCGATGGTCTGTGCCTGCTCCTTGCCCACTTCCGGTCCTAAGAACCATTTCAGAAACTCGATACATTCGTCCGGATACTTTGTTTTGGACGAAACCACAAATCCTTCCGGAACGCCAGTTAATATATCAGGGTTGCCTGGCCCTTCCACTACAGGGAATTTGAACATACCGTAATCCAGATCGGCGTTCAGGTCTGTAATATATGGAATCTCAATGAGTTCTGCATAGTACATAGCGGACTTGCCCATTGCAAAATTAGTTCTGGCCATGTCTGTTGCTGTACCGTTTACTGCATCGTTGCAATAGGGAATCAGCTGCTGATAGCATTTTAATGCTTCTTCATAACCAGGATCGGTGAACTCTCCCTGGGCAGGATCAAAATCTTTCTCTCTCACCTCATCGCTTACAAGCATCTGGTTCAAACTGCCAATATAGTGTGCTGCCGGCCACTTTTCCTGATTTCCATAAGATATGGGAGTGACACCAGCCGCTTTCAGCTTATCACACACTTCAATGAGCTCATCCCATGTAGCCGGTGCCTTCAGGCCATTCTCTTCGAATATTTGTGTATTGTAGAAGAAAAGCTTGCAGTCAAGTCTGAATGGAATACCGTATGTAACACCATCCTTCGTATAGTTTACCAGCTGGGACTCCATGAGGGAATCTTTCCACTCCTTATCTGCTTCCAGGTATGGAGTAAGATCCATAATCAGGTTTTCTCTTAAAAACCGCTCCGAAAACTCGCCGCACCAGCTAAAGAAAATATCTGGAGCATCATTACCGCCAACCACTACTTTAATCTTTTCTTTGTATGGATCATTCTGGGCACTCTCAACTACAATGTCAATATCGGGATGCGCTTCCTCATATTCAGCAATCTTGCTTTCAATAAAGCCATTGAACGGCTCATCAGGAAACCTGTGGAAAAACTTTATGGTTTTCTTCTCTCTTGATTCCTGAGCAGCCTGAGTAACACCAGTATCAGCTCCTGCCTCCGAAGAAGCCGGTGCGTCCTTCTTGTCATCACCGCCACTGGGGGTAAATCCCGCACAAGCTGCAAGTGACATTGCCATGGTTCCTGCCAACAGGGCAGCAGCCGCTTTCTTAACAAACTTTCTCATAATAAACTCCTTTCGCCTCTTCATAATACTTTTTATATAATGCTTTACTCATTCTGAAACACTTTTCCAAACCCGAAGGATCCATCCTTCTGGCAGTTGCCTGCCGAGTAAACGGCTGCGCGGTACAGACTGGTTCTGACTGCCAAATCCTGATAGTCTGCAGCTGTCACTGTTCCTTTAGTTCCCGATGCTGACGGGAAGTCCCTGGAGTCCTTCATGGCATCCACATAATTTATCAGGAAGCAGGTAATAAAGGAATCTCCCGCTCCCATGGTATCCACCGCCTCTACCAAACATGGTGACTGTTCATAGAGACGTCCGTCCACCATTACCAGCGCCCCCTTGGCTCCCCTGGTAGCAATAACAATATGTCTGCATCCAAATTTCCGAATCAGAGTCATCTGTTTCTCAATCTCGCTTCTGGGCATATTGCCGCAGGAGATACTGGCACAGTCAACATATGGCGCACATTGTCTCAAATATTCCTCGTCTGCCCTGTCCGAAAAATCCATGGATACAAAGGATGATGCCTGGCGGATCAACGGCAGCTCATCTTCTATATAACTGAAAATACTGGTATGTACAATGTCATAGCCGGCTATATAAGCCCTGTCCATTGCAGTCAGTTCCAGAGGATGTTCCCTTGACACTCCGCCTTTGTTTGAGCCGATGAACACCCGGTCCCCGTTGTCCAGACGCACCTCGGCATATCCGTTCTCTCCAGGATAAAAACGGCAGTGGGAGAGCTCCAGCCCAAGACCACGGATCGTATCATATACATGAGCGGCGGCCTCGTCATCTCCGAACACCCCCAGATAACCGGCTTCCATTCCGAACATCTTTGCATAGACTGCAAAATTTAATGCGTTTCCGCCCGGGTACATGGTGCGGATGTGCATATACTTATCCACCACGTTATCGCCCAATCCCAGTACTCTTAACATGTCCTCACCTCTTTGTTGATGTGTTTTAATTATCATGTAATCATTATATGACGTTATGTATATTTTGTAAACATAAAATATGGTCGCAATCTGATTTTCGTATATTTAGCACATTAATTACGTATTTTTTGTGCTATTTGTTCAAAAAAGCGAATTCCAATCGTGTACACGCAAGGAATCCGCTTTATTAGTATATTTACCACTCACTATGGGCATCAATTCAATACGTCATATAACCTCTCAACGCTTTGTAAAACAGAGGATGTAGGGTCCACTCTGTATCTGCCGTCTGTTATCTCCAGGGACAGGTAACCTTTATAAGAATACCGCGAAAACTCTTCCAAATACCCTTTCATATCCAGAACTCCGTCCCCCCATGCCAGGTGTCCTCTGGGAGCACCGTCGATAAAATGCACATGGACCAGTTGCTCCCCGAATACCTTCAGGTAATCCTCCGGCCGCTCACCTGCCAATGCCATAGGAATTGTATCAATCATTGCCCCGATTGCCGGATGACTTAAATCCTCCATCATCCTCTTAAGAGTGGGCAGATTGTAGACCAGATTGCTTTCATCCCGGCGCAGCACCTCAAGGGCCAGTTTGATGCCGTAATCCCTGGCCATATCCCCCAGGGACATAAGACCTTCCCTGGCATGTTTCCAGGCTTCATTTATATTACTGTTATCCAGATATCCCCATCCAGTAGTCACCAGCATCTTATCCGTGCCTAATTCTGCTGCCGCACGCAGATTATCTTCGAAATACTTAAGACTGCGCCGCCTCTGTACCGTTGAGTCTGCTGCTAAATTCACCGGGTAAATGCATTGTTCGGGGGTATAGCACACCAGTGACAGGCCCCTTTCTTCAATCTGCTTTCTGACACGGCACACATCTGTGTACGTCATATCTTCCAAATGAAAATGCGGAGCTGCTCCCCACAGCTCCACATGCTCTACGCCGGCTCTGACAGCGTCATCTAAGAATTTCTCCAGTGGATAATAGCCATATTGAATATTCATTATCGATATCTGGGATTTGCTGATTGTTATCATTCTCTATCCGCCTTTTCTCAAGCATTAACCATGACCATCATCTTATAACGGTCCGGATTAATCACACTTTACAATTGTGGACAGGATTTCCCTCCCGATCATAGCTGACATCTTTTACATAAAGCAGGGGCTTGTCGAGATCCACGCCCAGATGCTTGTGCTCAATCTCATTGGCCTGGCATATTCCAATCCGCTTAATGCCATTGTCCATAATTGTCCCATTCTCCGCCAATATCTGATAGATGGAGCCTGTGAGATCATGCCCTAAAAGGTATGCGAAACGAGCCGGAAAGTGATTTTCCTCAAGCATAACGGGAATCCCGTCGCAGGTTCGCACCCGCACAATCTTAATAATTTTCTCATGTTCCTGAATCTTCAGTTCCTCTGCGTCCACCATGGTGGCCTCTGCCAGTTCCGCAGACACCAACTGTGCCCCGGCCGTATTTCCCTCTGCCAGACAGCTCTGAGTAAATCCCATGAAACCATTGATATTACGGCAAAGCTTTTTCTGCGACACAAAAGTTCCTATGCCCTGGCGCTTTACCAATATCTCCTCCTCCACCAATAATTCCACGGCTTTACGCACTGTTATCCTGCTGACGTCATACTCCCTGCTCAACTCTATCTCAGTAGGTATCCTGTCATTTTCTTTTAATTCTCCGTTGAGTATCTGATTCTGGATTACCTCCATCAGCTGCTGATACAAAGGGACGCTTGATTCCTTGTTCAGTTTTCCCATGATTCCGCCTCCATTGATTATGTCTGTATCATTATTATACGATACATGACCATATATAGCTTAAGTATACCATTGGGAAAGTATTCGCGCAACCGTTTCAAACATCCCTTTTCTCCCTGATTTCAATGCATTTTTGGAACTGCCAGCATACTTTCTGAAGGGCCTATTTTAGTAATCCAACCTCCTGTAATACCTCCTGATAGCCAAAGGATGCCGCCTGTTATACTCCAAATGCGTGGACACCCTCTGGAACGCAGAGCGCATCATAATCGGGCAGAGCATTCCCCTGAACTCGTCGCTGATCCCCTTAAGCTCAAACTCCTTGCTGTCAAACACAGTCACCTTGGCGCTGATCTTGTGGACAAAATTTTCCACCCTGTCCATAAGCGGACGCGTTTTATCCTCACCCTTAATTAAAATTACAGAGGTATCCCTGTCAATAACCTCCAATGTCCCGTGGAAGAAATTAGAGGCCGATATGGGCCTTGTGCGCATCCACTGCATTTCTTCCATGATACACATGCCATAGCAGACAGCCCAGTCCTCCAGATTGCCGGAACCAACCAGATACTGGATGGGCTCATCCTGATAGGCCCTTGCATATTCTGCTGCTTTTTCATCCGCCTTCTTATAAATCTCCACCACATTCTCCGGCATATTCTTAAGTTCCTCAAAAAACTTCTCATACCGTGGAAACTGGCCTGCATGATACATGAAGCGCAGGGTCACGGTGTACCAGAAATAATATCCGCCGCCTGTGGTGGTTATAAGATAATCTGATTTTTCATAGAGCGGACTGCCTCCTCTCCACATACCCTATAACCGTTGCTCCGATTTCGTGGGCCTTATCCACCGCAGCCACCACTTCCTTTGTATCACCGGAAATACTCTCGATAACTACCACGGAATCTTTGGAAAAGTGGGGATTGTCCACCACACAGAAGTCCGCTGCGTTTTCGATGAACAGCGGGATGGTAGAACCTTCTTCCCTTACGATGTGGGCCATCTGGTTGGCATAGAGTACGGTTCCCCCGATTCCGATATAGAAGATATTTTATATCCCCTCTTTATCACCTCATCTACTGCTTTTTCTGTTGCTCCCACAATGCTGAGTCCGTTTTTGTGCTCCTGCAGAACCTTTGCCTCATCAAAATTAAACATAACAGCTCCTCCTTGACGTCATATATTGTTATGTATAACATATCATAACATCTTATAAAATACAAGATGAATTTGCTCATTATCTATAAAAATCATTTCAACAAGGCATAATAAAGCATTCATTTGAACATCAAAAAAGAGCTGCCCGCCCAGACACGTCATCACATGACCCGCCGGAACAAAAACAGCTCTCTTATCTCAAACCTACTCTAACGCAAACATAGACATGGCATTCAGCACATCCTGCTCCATTGCATCCACTGCTGCGTTAGCCAAATCATGGAAGTATTTGACTTCCTTCTCCTCCAGCAGTTTCTTCACTGCCTTCACGCCCGCGTTGGACATATAGGAGAAATAGTTGATTTTACGGATACCGCAGCGGATCGCCCTCTGGATATCCGCTACGCTGATGCCGGATCCCCCGTGCATAACCAGCGGAAGCCCTGTCAATTCCTTGATTTTCACAATCCGGTCAAAATCCAGCTTTGGCTTGGTTGCATAGAATCCGTGGACGGTTCCCACCGATGCTGCCAGGCATCTATGCCCGTATCTTTTACATACCTGGCTGCCAGCTCAGGGTCTGTATACGCGTCGCTTACATCATTGATGGCAAAAGTTTTTCCCTCATGTCCCGTGACAATGCCTATCTCAGCCTCCACATCCGCGTTGCAGGCTTTTGCCATGGCCACTACTTCCCTGGTCATTGCCACGTTTTCCTCATAAGCAAGGGAGGAGCCGTCATACATGACAGCGGAAAAACCTAAATCCAGGGCTTTTCTCACATAGTCCAGGTCCTCGCCATGGTCCAGCATAACGCAGACAGGAACCCTGGCCTCCTTCGCCATACGCACCATGATGGGGCCGATGATATGAATGGGCATCTCGCACTCAT
>ENA-OQIC01000653-OQIC01000653.1-human-gut-metagenome-genome-assembly--contig:-NODE-653-length-14472-cov-1.319554_pt1 | contig 14472 bp, 12 predicted proteins | sample MGYA00242572_ERZ504736 | MGnify/ENA primary metagenome ERZ504736 (study PRJEB26092, sample SAMD00036201) | human gut metagenome | host: Homo sapiens | study: EMG produced TPA metagenomics assembly of... | reverse complement strand
TTCTGAATATCCGGCACAGAGTTATGGGTTGGTTTTGTGGTCTCATGGAGAAGGATGGTTGGCAAAATCGCAGAATAAAACCCGTTGGTGGGGACAGATGGTGGTTCAAATTACATGGATATTTCCGAGTTAAAGATGTTCTGCGTAATGCGCCTCATTTGAGTTTTCTTCTTTTCGATGCATGCTTTATGCAATCTGTTGAGGTGGTCTATGAATTGAAGGAACATGCGGATTACATAATAGGCTCTCCGACAGAGATACCCGCACCGGGTGCTCCATATCAGAAAGTAGTTCCGGCTATGTTTGCCAATAATGCATCGGCTACGGACATAGCAAAGGCATATTTTGAATTTTATGCAGATGAAAATCTTTATACTGGCAAATTGCCATATAATTGGGGCTTAGGTGATCCCTGGACGGCAGGAGTCTCTGTTTCTGTAGTGAACACTTCCATGTTGGAACAACTGGCTAAAAGCAGTAGTGAGATTATTCCGAAATATATTAAGGGCAGACAAGCGATAGCCACATCGGGCATACTCTGTTATGATTGTCGGTCCAGTAAGTATTATTATGATTTTGATGGATTAATACGTTCTTTAGGTAGTGAGACTAGCGAATATGAAGCTTGGAAGCTGCTTATGATGCTGCTGTGGTTTATTGGAAGACTACTCCTAATAATTACTCCAGTTATGGCGGTAGTTTCTCGATGAATGGCTCTGCAGGACTTTCTACTTATATATTTCGTCAGTCGTATGAAGAGGAGATAAATCCTTTTTATCGTCAGTCGATACAATGGTACTCCGCTGCCGGATGGGATGAGACAGGCTGGTGATAATTACCATTCAATATTCTTTAGAAGATAGGATTCTAACTTTTTGTGAAGATAGTGTGAAGAATAAGCAATCCTTATATAAGTGGTTATATGAGACGTATGAGAACGATTTGTTTTCATACGGCATTGCTTTTGGCATTAGTAAAGAACTTTTAGAAGATGCCATTCACGATGTTTTTTGCATTTATATGAGCGTGAGCACAAACTTTGGGAAAGTCAGAATATGAAGTTCTATCTGTTGAACTGTTTGAAGAACCGGATTCGGACCATTAAGAAAAAAGAAATGAATACCGAATTTCTGGAAGAAGGTTCTGATAACTATAGTTTCCTTATTGAAGTGAACGGCTTTGAACTCATAGATGAAGAAAAAGAAAGAGCCGCTATGCAAAAACAGCTGAAAAAGATGCTGGATAGCCTTACAGACCGGCAACGGGAGGCTGTATATCTTCGTTATACCCAAGGACTTAGCTATGAGGAAATCGGGAAATTGATGGGAATACAACCTAAAGCAGCACAGAAATTAGTGTATCGGGCTATCGAACAAATGCGTAAAATTCAGCCTCAAATTATTTATTTTTTCCTTTTCGGTTATTTTCTTTAATTTTCGTGGGGGTATTTTTGTTCTTTGCGTGTTTTTAAAGTGAAACCGTAAAAAGAACGAGTATGCATTCAGATCGAATACCCGAATCGACAAAACAATGGCTACAAAATGAAGACTTCATATTGTGGTGTCTGGCTCCTACCCAGGAATCGGAAGAATGGTGGGTTAATTATCAAAAAGAGCATCCCGAAGATCAAGCATCCCTACAGGAGGCCCGCAAAATCATATTATCTGCCCGGCTGAATCCGGTTCAGCGCTTACCCGAAGAATCAGAAAGATTGTGGGCACGTATAGAGACAAGCATGGAGCGTCGTGATAAGAGACATCGTTTTATCTTATTTACCCGTTATGCTGCCGCCTGTGTACTAATATTAGGTATTGTTTCTTTCTGGTTGATTCATTCTTTTCAGACGTCCGGAACTGCTGATGATCTGCTTGTCAATGTGAAAGCAGATACTCTGTATCAGAAAGTAATGCTGATAAGAGATGATGCGGAAGCGATTCAGATAGAGAATAATGCCGTCATTACTTATGATAGCAATATTACTATTCAATCCGATGGTAAGGAAACAGAGATAATCAAAGAGGGAGCGGTTCAACCCGGAAAACAAAATACACTGATAGTTCCTTATGGTAGCCATTCATCCATTGTATGGCAGACGGATCGAAAGTATGGATTAATTCCGGAAGTAAATTACGTTTCCCTTCCTCTTTTGGTCCGGGCGAACGCAGGATAAAAGTAGAAGGAGAGATTTATATAGAAGTTGCCAAAGATACTTCCCGGCCTTTTTATGTAGAGACCCCCAACTGACAGTTAATGTATTGGGAACAAAGTTTAATGTGTCTGCCTATGCTGATGATGCATTGCAATCCGTGGTGTTGGTAGAAGGAAAAGTAAATGTAAAAGCAAACTCCAATGAAGATTTTGTCCTTTTGCCTAATCAGCGTTTTAAGTTGAGTGATGGGATATCCGGCATCGACGAAGTTAATGCTTACGATTATATTTCATGGAAAGATGGCGTACTTCAGTTCCGGGGTGAGACAATGAAAGATATTATCCAACGGCTAAGTCGCTACTATAATGTATCTATCACATGTACACCGGAAGTTGCGCAAAAGTGTACAATGGGAAAACTTATCTTATTTGATGATATAGAACAAGTCATGAAAACCTTCTCGTTGCTGTACGATGTCCAGTGTACAATTGAAGCGGGAAGTATAAAAATCGAGTAATAACCCTAAAAATTTAATGCCTATGAATAAACCACAGAAATGAAGCCTTTGTAAAAAAGAAGTTCGGAAGAGAGGCAACTCTTCGAACCCGTGAGATTTAAATTTTTCAATTACTTATGAAAAACCTAAAAATTGATACGCAAAAATATGGAAAATTCCTATTACAATCATGCAAATAGGGCATATTTTCTTTGTAAATCATATCTGTTTGTGAAATTTTTTGTTATTTTTCTATTTATAGCGAATGTAACTCTCGCTAATGGAAATGGAACGAGCGAACTCTATGATATAAAGAAAGGGACTCTACTGGAATATTTTAAAGATATAGAGAAAGAAACAGGCTACGTTTTCATCTATTCGAAAGATATCCGGCCTAGTTTAAATCAAGTTGTCAGTGTAGATCTATCCAGGAAGAAGACAATCACAGAAAAATTGTCAGCCTTGTTTGAAAAGACAAATCTGGTATATGAAATAAATGGAAAACAGATTGTTGTAAAGAGAAAAACGGCAGTGAAAAAGAATCTTTCTTCACAGCCACAGGAGCCTCGGAGAATAACCGGTACTATTACCGATACAAAAGGAGAACCGATTATCGGTGCCAATATCAAGGAAGTCGGTACATTTAACGGCATAATTTCCGATATAAACGGGCGCTTTGCCTTATCTGTAAATCCGAATGCAGTTTTGGAAATCAGTTATATCGGTTATGTCACGACGACAGTACCTGTAAAAGACAATAAAGTGCTTTCTATTGAAATAAAAGAAGCCGAGCAAAGTCTGGAGGAAGTCGTTGTTGTCGGCTACGGAAAGCAGAAGAAAGAAAGTGTGACAGCATCTATCGCTTCTATTTCGAGGAAAGAACTGGTACAGACACAACAATCCAATATTAGTAACATGCTGGTAGGACGAATGCCGGGATTGATTGCTTTTCAAAGAAGTGGTGCTCCCGGCGAAGACGCTTCCAGTCTGTTAATCAGAGGTGTCAGTACATTTACAGACAACACGGCTCCTTTAATAATGATCGATGGCATCGAACGAACTAATTTTGACGGCATAGATCCGAATGAAGTTGAATCATTGAATATACTTAAAGATGCTTCGGCAACAGCGATCTATGGAGTAAAGGGAGCTAACGGCGTAGTATTAATTACTACCCGTAAAGGGGAAAGAGGGCGTCCCCGGTTGAGCTATTCGGGTAATTTTGCTTTGCAGCAATCTACCCAGCTCCCCAGTTATCTGAATAGTGCGGATTATGCAACTTTATACAATGAAGCTTTAGAAAATGACTCCCGGGTTTCGGGTTCTACCTACCAACCGAAATTCACGGATAAAGATATTGAATTGTACAGAAATGGCTTTGATCCGATTTTGCATCCGAACACTAACTGGATAGACGATTTTCTTAGAAAGTTTTCTACCCGCACTCAACATAACATCAACCTTTCGGGTGGTACAGAACGTGTGAAATACTTTATATCGGGAAGTTATTTCGATCAGACCGGTATCTATAAACATACCAAGATAGATTCGGATCATGATGTAAATCCCCGTAACACCCGTTATAACTTCAGAACTAATTTCGATTTCAGATAACGCGGGACTTTTCGGCAACTGTTCAAATGGCCGCCCAGATAGGCAGAGTGATTACTCCGGGCTCCGGTAACAGTGGAATCTGGCAAGCTATTTCTTTTGCCAATCCCTTGAGCTCTCCGGGATTGGTGGACAATAAAATTGTCCGCATACAGGATGGATTGGGAAGCGTCAATCCCTGGCAAACCTTATTAAGCAACGGTTATCAGAAAGATAATAGAAATAACATCAATACAACATTACGTCTGAATTATGATTTATCATCTTTGCTGACCAAAGGTTTGTCCGTACACGGGAGTATCGCGTATGATAGCTATTATTACAGCCGTAAGAAATATTCGAAAACCTTTCCTTATTATCTTGCGCGCCGTGATGCGGAAGATCCGGATTACATCTATCTGATCCCCCAATCAGAAGAGAGTATCTGGTCTGTAAGTACCGGATGGGATAAGAACCGGAAGTATATATGGAGTTTGGAATTGATTATAATAGAACTTTCGGGCTTCATAAAACGACAGCACTTATTCTGTATAATCAGAGTAAATACTATTCCCCCTCCCTTCAATATTATGTACCTAATGCTTATCAGGGATTGGTAGGACGATTGACCTATGAATATGCTCCCGTTATTTGGCAGAATTCAATATGGGATACAACGGAACCGAGAATTTTGCCAAAGGCAAACGGTTCGGATTTTTCCTGCTGTTTCATTAGGTTGGGTCATCAGTGAAGAAAAGTTTTTTCCGAAAAACAATATCGTTAAATATCTAAAGGTGAGAGGGTCCTACGGAGAGGTAGGAAACGATCAGATAGGTGGTGATCGATTTTTGTATCTGCCGTCTTCTTATGGAGCAGCGAGCGATTCGGGTGTGAACAAGTATAATTTCGGTTTGGCTTCCAATCCGTATACTTCACTGATGATTGTTGAAAATAAAATCGGTAATCCTGATTTGACTTGGGAAAAGGCGAAAAAGATGAATGTCGGTGCAGATATTAATCTGTTCAATAATTGTCTGACTGCTTCATTTGATATATTCAAAGAAAAACGAAATAACATATTAGCCAACAGATCAACATCCCCCATGATTATAGGTGCTAATCTTCTGCATATAATTTGGAGAAATGGAAAATCGCGGTTGGGAAATGGACCTTAATTTTAGACATCATATACAAGATTTCCATTATTGGGCACGCTTCAATTATTCATTTGCGAGGAATGAAATCATCTACATGGATGAAGTGCAGAAGAGATATGATTATCAGATGACTACCGGAAGAAGAAAGAATCAGTTTTTCGGACTGATCTTTGACGGATACTATAACTCGTGGGAAGAAATCAATGCATTAGACCGTCCTAAAAGTTCATGGAGCGGGAATCAGTTGCAACCGGGAGACGTCAAGTATATAGACGTCAACCAGGATGGAGTGATTGATGATTACGACATGGTCCCGATAGGATACACCCCCGTACCGGAGATTATTTACGGTTTCTCATTCGGAGCGCAATATAAAGGATTTGATTTCTCCATCTTATTTCAGGGAGCCGACAATGTATCCATTAAATATTTCGGACGGTCGATGTGGCCTTTCGCGAAAGGAGAAGAGAGTGCGAAATCTCTGATAAAAGAACGTTGGACACAGGAACGGTATGAGGCAGGAGAAAAGATCACCTTTCCCCGTTTGTCTCTGAATCCCAACGGAGAAACCGATCACAACTATCGTCCTTCTACTCTTTGGATACGGGATGCCAGTTATTTGCGATTGAAAAACCTCGAAGTAGGATATACATTTACCGGAGGTTTTGTCAAACGGCTTAACCTGAATAGTGTAAGATTATATTTCAACGGTTCCAATTTATTCACGTGGACAGATGTGGTAGATCTGGACCCGGAAGCACCTTCGAGAAGTGGAAATGTTGAAATCAATACATATCCGTTGCAGAAAGTATATAATATTGGTCTTAATATAAATTTTTGATAATCATGAAAAGAATAACATATATATGTGCAATACTTCTGTCGTCTGTATTGATGTTTTCGTGTAGTGACTATCTGGAAGCTCCGCCCTCTGTCGATTTGGATGAAGACGGTGTCTTTGCCGACAGGACTTTGACAGAACAATACATAACAGGCATCTATGCAGAAGGTATGCCGCTGGGGTTCTCGATGGGAAGTAGCGGGATCGACCGTAAACTGTGTGCAACCTCAACCCTGGCAGGAGCGTGTGATGAAGCCGAACAAGGTGCAAACTGGGGGAAGGGCAATGCCTCGTGGAACGTGGACAATCATAACAACAGCAGCATAGACTGGGATGAAGACCCCCGTCACAACACCCGTTGGCAGACATTACGAAAATGCAATATCGTGCTTGAACGTATTGACGAAGTGCCCGATGATCCGGGAGACGTTGATTTTAAGAAACGTTCCAGAGGCGAAGCCTATTTTATGCGGGCTTTGGTCTTCTGGGAAGGAGTATATAGATATGGTGGACTGCCTATAATATACCGTAGAATAAATCCGTCGGAAGATGGTAAACTACCCCGTAATACATTTTCCGATTGTGTAGACTCCATTCTTGTCGATTGTGACCGGGCTGCCTCCATATTACCGGACTATTATACGAATTCGATATTGGTGGGACGGGCAAACAGGATAGCTGCCTTAGCCCTCAAATCCAGAGTACTCCTGTATGCGGCGAGTCCTTTGTTCAATACCGACGATCCGTACCTTCCTTTAAGTGGAAATAATGACCTGATAGGATATGGAAACTATAGTAAAGAACGCTGGAATGAAGCTGCTAAAGCAGCCAAGGCAGCCATTACCGCTGTTGAATCTTCTGGCTATTATGACTTGTACGATGAGGGAACACCTGAAACAAATTACGAACATGTGTGGACTGCTCCCGATAACAAAGAAATAATTCTGGCCAACAAAAAATATCGGAATTTCACAACAAGCAGTCATCCCATAACAAGCAATATACCGGCATGGGCGGGAAGTAGTTGGAGCGACGGCGGTCTTTTTACAACCTTCAATTTCGTGCGTTTCTATGAGAAAAAAGACGGGAACCAACAAACATGGAATATGGATGGTGGCGATGATCTGCTTGAAAAGTACGACGAACTGGACCCTCGTTTTGCGCAAACCATTGCAGCACATGGAGCTAACTGGAATACAGAGATTGGAATTCTTAATTTTCTGCCCGGTGGAGCTCACAATGTAGCCAATGATAAAACGAAACACCTGGTTCGCAAATGGGTACCTCGCGTACTAAGAGCAACGGCTCCGCGCAACTCCACTAATATGGACTGGATTGTCTTCCGGGTAGCCGAACTCTATCTGAATTATGCAGAAGCTTTGAATGAATATTATGAAACTCCCCCGAAAGAAGCATTCGATGCAGTCCTGAAAGTTCGTGAACGCTCCGGAATGCCGGGCTTTCCTTCCACTTTGAATAAAGAGCAGTTCAGGGAGAAACTGCGAAGAGAACGAGCCGTGGAACTGGCTTATGAAGATCATCGTTTCTGGGATATACGACGTTGGCTGATAGCCGATGATGAAGGTGTTATGAAAGGTGCCATGTATGGATTGCAGCTCTCCGCTGTTACAGGAGCACCGGGTAAAGTACATTACAAACCTTATGTCTTTGAAAACAGATTATGGAGTGACCGTTCTTATTTACATCCTATCAAGCAGACCGAAATAGATAAAGGGTATATGCTTCAGAATCCGGGATGGTAAATATGTTCAATCAACTAAAAATAAAAGGTATGACAATAATAAACAGTATATACAAAGGGAAGCGTTATGCTATACTTTTGACTACTATTCTCACTTTTTATGCTCCCGTTTTGTTTGCTCAACACATAGCCGACTCTGCACTTGTAGAAGTCGCCAATGGGCAACAACCGGAATGGAGGCGAACAAGTGCCATTTCTTCCATACGTGGGGAAGATTTGATGAAAACTACTTCCGCAAGCTTGGGAAATAGTCTGCAAGGACAGCTTCCCGGACTAACATTGTTGCAACAAAGCGGAGAGCCCGGCTATGATTTCTCTATCGCGAATCTCTACCTCCGGGGACGTACTTCCTATGCAAGCGGACAAAAAATGCTGGTATATGTCGACGGTTTCGAAGCCCCGATTGAAAGTCTGTCCACTGCGGAAATCGAGTCTGTAACATTATTGAAAGACGCTTCGGCTCTGGCTTTATATGGTATGCGTGGTGCAAATGGTGTTTATTGGTGACAACCAAGAAAGGATGCGTTTCCGCTCCGCAAGTCAGTATCCGTTTACAAACGGGAATACAACAACCGTTGGGCGTTCCCGATCCTGTCAATGCGTATGATTATGCCACCTTATACAATCAGGCGCGTGTGAATGACGGATTGCCTCGTTTATACACTCCAGAGGAATTGAATGCCTATCAGAACAACACCGATCCTTACTTTTACCCCAATGTAAACTGGAAAAAGGCCATTTTGAATAATACAGCTCCTTTGAGTATGGCTGATTTAAGTTTTAAAGGAGGAGGAGATGTGGTGCAATACTATGTAATGATGAATCTTTTGCAGAACATCGGTTTCTACAAAGACACCGATAAAAAACGCCGGGAAAACTCGAATGCCTATTATGCGAGCTTTAATTTCAGGTCTAATTTGAATATCCAGATAAGCAAACACCTGTCTACCGGACTCAATTTTAGCGGGAGTGTAGGTAATCGCTCTATTCCCGGAGGCAGCAGTTCTGCCAACGGACTTTTGGGAGCGATATGGAGAACAGCTCCGAATGCATTTCCGGTGTACAACCCCGACGGATCGTATGGAGGAAATGCCGCTTTTACCAACCCGGTCGGTAATATCGTCAGCAGAGGGCTTTATAAAGAAAACAGCCGGACTTTCCAACTGATTTTTATGCCTAAATACGACCTGGAGAAACTGACAAAGGGATTAAGTGTCAGTGCCGGTATTGCCTACAACAACTATATGGCGGATTCATCTATAAAGAATCAGAATTATGCCCGTTATTCTCTTTCCAAAGGAGCAGGGGGAGAGGTGCTATATACACCCTACGGCGCTGATTCTCCTTTGGAATCCGATGAAGGATTCCGTACTGACTGGAGCCGTCTGAACTTTAAGGCACAGTTGGATTATGATCGCGTTTTCAAGCAACATCAACTCACTGCCAGCATCTTTTTCCTGTCTGATTTATATCAGAAATATGGAAGTCGTGATGACATTAAATACTTGAATTATGCAGGGCGGGTAACTTACTCTTATAATCAAAAATACATAGGAGAATTTGCAGCTTCATATACAGGTTGTGATGATTATGCTCCTGGAAAAAGATATGGATTCTTTCCCGCTTTCTCCGCCGGATGGATACTGTCGAAAGAAAACTTCATGAAAAATATCAACTGGGTTGAATATTTGAAACTAAGAGCATCTATCGGACTGGTTGGAAACAATCAGAATGAGAACGGACGTTATCTGTTCGACCAGACTTATAGCAGTAACGGCTCCTATTTTTTAGGTACAGGGTCGTCATCAACAGGCGGGTTTCGGGCAGATATGATTGCCAATCCCGATATTAGTTGGGAGAAGGAACGTGTATTCAATATCGGATTGGATGCAGTTTTACTGAAAGGGCTGTCGGTAGAATTCGATTATTTCCATAAAGAAAGATATGATATCCTGTCACAGCCGTATTCCACTATTCCCGGATTTGTTGGAGCCTCTTATGGCGACATATTGCCTTATATGAATGTAGGTAAAGTAAAGAATCAAGGTTTCGAGGGTACGATCAGGTACGAAAGCAGTCTTAAAAACAACTTCAACTATTACGTTGAAACATCGGCGTGGTATGCAAAGAATGAAATTGTCGATATGGCGGAAGAAGTGAAACTCTACGATTATCAATATCGTAAAGGACGTTCCGTGAATACTCCTTTTGTACTTGTTGCTGACGGACTGTATCAGGAGAGTGATTTCGATTCGAATGGAAGTCTGAAGTCACATTTACCGGTACCGCAGTTTGGAGAAGTAAACCCCGGTGATATAAAATATATCGATAAAAATGGTGATGGAGTAGTCGATTCCAATGACTCCTATCCTGTGGGATATTCTAATATTCCGGAGTGGAATTATGCTTTGAAAATAGGCTTTGAATGGAAAGGGATAGACGTTGAGGCTTTATTTCATGCGTTGCCAATAGAGACATCTATTTGAGCGGGCCGTTGGCTTATTCCTTTACCGACAATGGCTCTGCTTCAAAACTGGCTCTCGACAGCTGGACACCGGAGAATCCCAATGCTTCTTATCCCCGTTTGTCTACCCGGACATTTGAAAACAATTACCGGATATCTACATATTGGAAAAGAAACGGAAACTACTTCAGAATGAAGAATATCCGGATTGGATATACCTTCCCCCAGTCAATAGCAAGAGCGATAAAATTGTCCAGATTGTATGTGTATGCTAATGCGAGCAATCTTTTCACCGTGAGTCATCTTGACGGATTGGCCGACCCGGAAAGCAGTTCTTTGATTACATATCCGTTGACACGTTCCTACAACCTGGGAATAAAAATTGATTTTTAATAGGTAAGAACAAAAATATAATAATTATGAAATACCCAATAGGTTTATCTATCATATTGAATGCTCTTGCTGCTATCAGCATATTGTCCGGATGCAGTGATTATCTGGACAGAGAGTATGATTCGTTTATCGACAACGAGATGACCTTTACTTCCTATGAACGTACAAGCAAATTTCTAGTCAATGCTTATCGGTATCTGCCTGATGGTTTCAACCGTATCGGTTCCGAAGCTATGTTGGATGCCGCTACCGATGATGCCGAACATGCTAATGCCTCCTGCAACATCCAGCACTTCAACACCGGAGCCTGGAATTCAAGGTCCAATCCGGATGATTTGTGGAATAAGTATTACGCAGGAATCGCATAGCGAATGAATTTATAGAAAATGTAGACAGAGTGAATCTGGATAAATACAGACTCGATCCGGATAATCAGAATGAATATCAGAACCGTCTGAATGACTTGAAAACATGGAAATATGAGGCCCGTTTTTTAAGAGCGTTTTTCCATTTCGAGCTGGTGAAACGTTTCGGACCTGTACCTGTGATTACTTCTACACTATCCGTCAATGCGGATTATTCGGAGACTCCACGCCCGTCTATTGGACGATTGCATCTCATTCATCTCCAGCGAATGTGATAAGGTAGCCGAAGTGCTCGATTTAACTCCGGGACGAGGAATCGATTCGGATTTGGGACGTGCAACGAAGGGAGCCGCATTGGCTTTGAAAAGCAGAGTTTTATTGTATGCGGCCAGTCCCTTGTATCTGGACTGGCAGAATTTTTCGGAAAGCGATCTTCCTTCCGATATGGAGAAATGGAAAGCTGCGGCACAGGCTGCGAAAGACGTAATTGATCTGGGCATATATTCGTTGTATGGCAGTTATGCCACTTTATTCAAGAATAACTTTCAGAATTCCGAGTTTATTCTGATGCGTCGTTATGGAAACAATTCCGACTTTGAAAAATACAACTTTCCTGTCAGTTATGGTGGGGTAGGCGGCATCAATCCTTCGTTGAATCTGGTAGACTCTTATGAAATGAAAGATGGCAGCTATTTTAGTTGGGAGAATGAGGAAAATGCCGTTCGTCCGCAATTCTACCGGGATGACAGGTTGAATGCTACCATTCTGCTGAATGATTCCGTTTGGAAAAGCACGGCGGTAGAGAATTGGGACGGTGGAAAAGACGGTCTGGGCGTTACCAATGCAACCAAAACCGGATTCTATCTGAAAAAATACCTCAATGAAGATGTGAATATCCAAACCGGCGGAGGAAGTCAGGGACATATCTGGCCGTTGTTTCGTTTAGCGGAGATTTACCTGAATTATGCGGAAGCCTTGAACGAATACGATCCCGAAAATGCGGATATAGCAGAATACGTCAATCGAGTGCGCAGCCGTGCCGGACAACCGAATCTGCCTTCCGGATTGACGCAGGACGAAATGCGTGAGCGTATCCGGCGTGAACGTCGTGTCGAACTGGCATTTGAGGAGCATCGTTCGTGGGATGTAAGACGGTGGAAGATTGCGCAAGAAACACTCGGAGGAGATTTGCTAGGTCTTGAAATCACCCGTAAGAATCAGGCTCGAAGAGCTGTTACCCGGAATTCCGTAATACCGGCTAACGAAGTTCCGGAAGGATGGCATTATTACGATGGAGACGAATTCAATGATTTGGTCATAAACAACTCATATTGGGGACAGTATGGAAGCGACACTCCGGTAGGAAACTCCCAGTATGGACAACCCACCGGAAATATCCAGACTTATCGTAAAAAACAGATTACGATTGAGAAAGGGAGTGGCGGATTGAGCTTTGCCCGGATAGCAGCCACCAAGGACGACAATCCACCGGCTCCGACATTAAGCACTGCCAGTACGAGAGAAGGATGGTGGTCGGGAGCTTTGTCCAGCCGGGATACCGACAAATATGGTTATCAGGGGAAATATTACCCTCTGCATTCCCGCATTGAGATTCGTGCAAAAATACCTTATATATATGGTATATGGATGGGACCGTGGTGTCGTCATTATGCAGGAGCCAGTGTTGCGGAACTTGACATCGAAGAGTTTTTCGTCAAGGAATTTGAGAATACGGCTTCACCCCGCCGGCTTAGCCAGGCTTTACATTTGCATGATAATAAAACAGGCAATCTGGGAATCAACGTGAATGGGTACGGACGACATACAGTGCTTGATTTTGATCCGGGAGCAGACTTCCATACGTATGCGTTCAGGTAGATCCGGACCCGGTTTCTCCGGATAAGCATGCTATCATCAGCTACCTGTTGGATGGTAAAGTAACCAATACATTCAAGACGATTGACTATGATGACAGATATAATACATTTATAACCAAAGCAATAGCGGAGGGAAGAGAAAAGCGAACCTGGGACATTGCGATAACCGGACAAATCGGAGGAAAGAATGAAAATGGTATCGGCTATCCCGAAGACAGGAATGCCAATTTGAGAAACGTTTCGATGGATGTAGATTGGGTACGTGTATTTACCCGGGATGAAACAGAACCAGAGATTCCTGAAAAGCCGGAATATCCCGTCGAGAAGTTTGATTATTCCCGTGCTGTGGTAGAAAAGAGAGTGTTTGATTCTAAAATGTATTGGTATCCCATACCTGAAAGTGAGATTCTGCAGTTGAAGAACTGGAAACAGAATCCGGGTTGGTAAATCATTAAAAAGAAATATCATGTTGAAAATAAAGATTCTAATAATCATATTTTGCTGTATCGGGGTGGTGAAAGCCCAAACCGTTATTCCTCCTTCATCAGAAACCCCTCCCGGATGGATTTATTACGATGGAGACGAGTTTAACGGAGATGTGATTGACTCCCGGTATTGGGGAATATATGGTTCCCCAAAAGTGGGGCGACCCACCTATAATCAGGAAAATAAAGCCATGCTTCAGACATATCGTCCGGAGCAGGTCTTTATCGAAACCCTTCCTACAGGAGAGAAGATTTGTCGAATTCGCTCATTCAAAAGTAAAGATGCGCCCAGTCCCGTTCATCCAGTGTGAAGAGTAAGACCGGATGGTGGTCGGGAGCGCTGTCCAGCAGAGATTCCGATACGGAGAAATATTATCCTCTTTTCTGCCGCATAGAGATCAAAGCCAAAGTCCCATATCTATATGGGCTTTGGAATGCACTTTGGTTGAGGCATTATAAAGGAGCTGGAGTAGCCGAAATAGATATACTGGAGTTTTTTACCAAAGCTTTCGGGGAAAATCCTTATCCGGCCAAAGCGAATCAAACCTTGCATTTGTTCAATTCGGAAAACGCAAAAGTTGGGAATCAATCTACCCAAAGGCAGATACGATATACTGAAATCGGAGAGGATAAGCCGGGAGATAATTTCCATGTATATGCGGTTCAGATAGATCCCGATCCTGTTGATAACAATCATGCCATCATTACGTTTCTGATAGATAATAAGTCAATTACCAGATACATACCCGTACACAGTTGGGGGATGCATATACTGATTTTATCACTAAGGCTCGTAAAGAGGATCGGCTGGACAGAGTTTGGGATATTGCTATCACCGGGCAGGTAGGAGCATTTGACAAGTTGGATGTCGGCTATCCTGCGGAGGAATTGCA
>ENA-OQIC01000652-OQIC01000652.1-human-gut-metagenome-genome-assembly--contig:-NODE-652-length-14509-cov-2.341608_pt1 | contig 14509 bp, 19 predicted proteins | sample MGYA00242572_ERZ504736 | MGnify/ENA primary metagenome ERZ504736 (study PRJEB26092, sample SAMD00036201) | human gut metagenome | host: Homo sapiens | study: EMG produced TPA metagenomics assembly of... | reverse complement strand
CATGGGTTGTAGGTGAAAAAGCATTGGCTGATGGAGCTACTCCTGCAAATGCTTCGATGGTATACGTTAAGAGTGACAAGTTATATTCTCCTTATTTTTATGTAACTCCTAACTATGCCGACAATGCCGGTTGTGCTACTGTTGTAGTTACCCAGCTACTTATATCGGTGCCCATACTCTGCTTGAACCGACTATTACAGAACAGATGTTGAAAGAAGCTTTGGATGATTCTGATTTCCAAACAGCTACTTCTACTGACGGAAGTGTCACCTATGATAAATTGGCTGCTGATTTTTGGAATACTGATAAAAATGTAGAGGCATTGGTTACGTTCCTGGAAAAGAATCCGACATATAACTTGCGTTGAGAGATGAAACAGAACTAACCAAGAAAAAAGCTGCTATTACAATTCAACCTAAAGATAAACGTTACTATCGTGCTGATGTTGCCAACTATAGCGATGACGAAACAACTTCAATGAAGATTACCGAACGCAACACATTCTATCATATAACAGGTACCATCACTACACTGGGTGCCAAGAGCATTGAAGATGCTATCAATTCGGATAATATCGACATGCTTGTACAGGTAGTTGTTAAGCCATGGAAATATGTTGTTAACAATATAAATATGTAATCAGAACCTCTTTTTTATATAATCCGGGGCGGATGGAAAGTCCGCTCCGGTTGATATCTTTTTCTTGTCGGAAAGAGAAGAATACGAAACTAAAATGAAGAAATTGCTACCGATACTTTTAGGGGTTACCCTACTGCTGAATTCATGTATTAAAGATGATATGGATGCTTGTGCCGGATATATGCACATCTATTTCAGCTATATTTATGGTGGAGCCAACCGCTTTTTTGAGACGGTTTCTACTCCTACGCAACTTCATTTTTATAAACAGAAGCATAAATATCGGGAGTTGGAAATAGCCGTGGATGAAATAGGACTGACCGAACCTTATCGCTTCCTGAAAAACTTTGATGATACGGATAGCCTGGAACTGATAGCTTGGACACAGGATGAGGCGATTGATTATGTGGATACTCCTGATACTCCCATAGGAGAGGGGTATGTGAAATTAAAAGAAATTACCGATGGCAGCGGAATCTGCCGACCTGTAGACGACCTGTTGTACGGACGCATTGCCATAGATGCCGGTTTGCGCGAAAATCGCAATATTGTAACCATTCCGTTTGTACGTGCTGTGTGCCGTACACGTATAACGATGATTCCTCAGACAGTAGAGGATCAGGTCGTTGAAGAAGGAGGAACGACGCGTGCTGCAAGCAGCATTATTCCTTCACCCGAAGATTTTAAATTCCACCTTTACGGTACGCGTAGCGGTGTCGATTATAATAATAAAGCAAATGCGGATGAGGTAGTACTTGAACCCCAGTGCTATTACGAAGAAAGTACCGGAAATGTGCTCACACCCTGGTTCGGTTCTTTTTCTTCAGAAGGAAGTATCTGAAAGTGAATGTGTTTATTCGTGATGAACAGGTCGCTTCATTCGATTGCGCACCTATCGAGTTGACTTCTGTTCCGGGCAACTTCATTGATCTGGTGATTGACGGACATTATGTGAAGCCCGTTATGCAAGTTCGTGTCAATGGCTGGAAAGTGGCGACAATAGAAAGTAATATGTAGGCAAGTTGATAAAAGGAGAGTATAGCATGAAAAGAATTCTGATATGTCGATTGATGGTGTTTCTGACCGTGGCTTTGGTTTCGTGTTCGGATGATACTTCCGAAAGTATCCCTCAGAACCCGGATAAGGATATGTACCTCCGTGTGAATGTTCCCCGCACTTATGCTTCCGGAGCTGATGAGACAGATAGTAAAGAGACGGTGATTAATGGCATTGACGTATTGGTATTTGCTCCGGGAACAGCCTCCCAGAGCGGATTGTTTCTGAAATCGGTATCCGAAGGAACACCGGTTACCGGTAAGAATACGTTTCAGGTGACTATGCCTGTGGGGGAAGGATTGGAGGTACATGTATTTACGAATTGCCATGAAGAGTTGGTGCGTAGCGGTGCCTATAAAGGACTGGGCATGAAGATGGACGCTTTACTGGAAAAGATGATATCTAAGGTAGAAAATAATTCGACAGGAACTGACTGTTTGCCGATGCACGGCTTTTTGTCAGGTGTCACTGTAGCGAAAGAATCGGTGGGTAAAACGCTTAGCGTACCGGTGCTGCGTTCCGTAGCTGCTGTCCAGGCGAAAGTGGATGAAGCGCATACGGGAAATCCGGGTGAGTTGTTGGATAGCGAGGGTAAAGTGATTTTTAAGTTGCGTGAGTTTTATGCTTATTTCCCGGCAGATAGCGGTAGGCTGGCACCGTTGAAGGAGGTTTATGAAACGGCAGTCGCCGGTTCGGAAGAGGAGAAAAAGACCCGTAACGTCGTTAAAACAACTTTACCCGATAAATTGGGTGTCCGTCCGATAGGGGATAAGCTTTTCCTGAAAAGTGAGACTCCCGTGGCACTTGCGGGACCGCTCTATCTATACGAAAACACTTATTATTCGGATAACGGTTTTGATCAGCCCGGATCTGTTGCCGGCAATGCCCAAGTGGCTACTACCCGTCTGGTGGTAGGCGGAGTGTATGGAGAGGATACGGAGGTCAGTTATTACCGGATTGACCTGACAGATCCGGACGACCCGAAAAAATTGGTTGAAATATTACGTAATCATAAGTATACCTTTCAAATCATGAATGTCTCGGGATCGGGCTATGACAATCCTGACGATGCGGCTGTAGGGTTCCGATGAATATCTATGTAAGAGTGATTGACTGGATCGATGTAAATACCGAAATTGATTTTGACCGTGAGAACTGGTTCTCTTCGGCTACAAAGAAGATTGTTTTGTCCGGCTATGCAGATTCACAAAAGTCGGTTTCCATAGACAGTGATGTCACATTCGGTCCTTTCTGGCAATTGAGTTTTAACACGTCGAGTACGGTTAACGGTAATGCTTCGGTTGTGCCTGTAACGGTGGCTGAAGGTGCTGCATCGGCTATGATCTCCAATGACCGTTATGAAATAACCGTTACTGGGAATACTCTTACCGTAAAGGCTAAAAAAACTTACGGAGATCTTCCTGCCGGGCAGGCTTATGATGACGATTTCTATATAAAAGTAAAGAATTTGACGGTGCATTTTAAACTGACTCAAGTGGATCGTTCACCCGATGATTGGGGAAACGGCGGGACTCAGGAAGATGAACTGTAAAAATAAACATAGATTAGTTGACTCATGAAACGATTGAAAAAAAATATGCGGCAAGGATGTATGCTTTTAAGCATATTTTGCTTGATAGGGATCATAGCCTGTTCAGGTGAAGAGGGACATGATATACAAATTCCTGATCCTGTCATTTGTACGCTGAACTATACCATTCCCGATGCTGAAATACCGGATACCAGAGCGTCCGATACGGGAGGGAAAATATCTGTGGCCCGTCCGGAAGAAAGTGCGATAAAGGATGTGAAACTTTTATTCTTCATTTATGACGAGCATGGTAACGGTTTGTATGCCGGCTCGTTAGACGGAACCGTAGATGGCAATCACCTGGCTAAAACAGGAAAATATCGGTGACTATACCGGGAAGCGGAAGCATTGACAATCACACGGATTACGATGTATTGGTACTTGCCAATGCTTCGGTTTATTTTTCCGGAATGGATTGGGATGCCTATTGTGCCGGACAGACTGAAAATGCGGTACGGGTACAACTCCGGGGAGAGATGCCGTTGCATTCACCAACGGACAGGACCTATAAGGTTACGGACGACTGTTTGCCCATGAGTGGAATCGCATTCAAAGAAGCGGGAAAAGATATGAGCGTTCAATTGCTGCGTGCCGCTGTACGCATAGATGTACGGGTGGTTGAGGATAAAAAGGGGACGGTTCTCCTGAAATCGGCTGTACTTCGTAACGTTTCACCGGACATACCTATGTTTAATGATCCGCAGGATGCAGCTTTTACTCCGTTGACATACGCGAATACGAAAAGTGCACAGGAGCAATTCAGCATCATAGGCGGTTTGTATGCTACCGAAGTATTGCGCACCCTGCATACTCCTTATCTGAAACAGACACAGGCAGTATGTTTGCTCTTGGAATGTGAAAAGTCTCCTTCTTTTAGTGGATGGTATCGGGTGAATATTAATATCGATACAGATGATGTCCAGTATTTACGGCGTAACAATGTTTATACAGTAATTATTAAGGATATTTCGAGCCAGGGAGCTGATACTTCCGATGATGCTTACGGAGCCGGCAGCTTTGGAGGCATACAAACTGTTACTGTTCCTACGGATTGGAAAGTTCCTGACGGGATAGTGACTCCACCGGATGTAGAAGTGAATTGAATGGTTTCATAAAAAATAATCAGAACGATGAAAATAAAGAAGTGTAAAATAGATTGTTTTCAGAAATCCTGCATTCTTCTGTGTATGGCGCTCTTCTCCTGTTCGCAATATGATTGCGTTGTTCCGGATAACGGAAAAACAGGAGAAGGGGAGCGCGCTTCTTTAGGTATAGGCGGTGTTTCAACGGGGCGGTTAGAGGTACTTACGCGTTCGGTGACTGCCGAACTGACTGCTGCGACTGATGCTATCGGTATATTTCGAAAAGAAGATACCGGAAAGGGTTATGAGCCCGTTCATAACAGAAAGTATACGTATGGAACTCCACTTTGGGAGACAGACGGGGAAGAGGTGGTGTTGATCGATGAACCGGCGGAACTGACGGCTTATTATCCTTATAGAGAAGATGGGGCGAGTAGCGTAGGGCTGAGCAGTGAGCTCTATGTGGCTTCGAAAGAGATTTATTATTGTCCTTTTAAGGCCTCAAATTCAACCGGGCCCATTACACTGAATTTACGCAGGGCCTATACGCTGCTGAGATTCAATTTTATCAGGGGGATAGCAGATGGGACTCCGACTTCTGCCAAAGGAGAGTATACCGGGGACGGGAAGATTAGCTCATTTACCTTCAAGCAACCTTACGGATTGCCGGAATTCTGGATCTGTTTACCGGAACTGTTGAAGGAGAGGCGCGGGAAGTGGCGTTCAATTATAACGTTCCGATCAGTATCGGGACCACCACGGCTCCTGCCGTTCTGGATTATATGGTGGTACCTTCTGACTTTACCGGGGAGCTTTCTTTTACATTGATGGTAGACGGAAAGGAGATGAAAGGTAAAATCAGCGCTTCGGATCTTTGCGGTACGAGTGGAAAATTGGCGGAAGGGACAAAATATGAGATAAATGCCATTATTCGTCCTACTGAAGTAGAGATAGGAACTGTGGAGGTGGAAGAATGGATAGGGGAGGTGGTCAAAGACCCCTCCGGTGATCCGTTTGTGCCGGAATAAAAAGACAGAAAGGAATAATTATGTTTTTAAGAAAGCAGATAAAGATGAAACAGATGCTGACAAATATCGGGATGGGAATATTGCTGACAGCCTGTGGCAACGGAGGGATGGACCGGTGGATACCGGCGGGGAAGATGAGTATGTTCCCGTCAGGGTAGAAACCGTTACGGACAACGGCATTGGTACACGTGCTGTCACTTTGTCGAATGCCGCTATCGGAATATTCCGTACGGCACCTTATAGCGCTACGTTTCCGCAACAATACAATGTGGAGTGCATTCACGACGGAACTGCATGGAGCCTGGCAAGCAAGATATATGTCGGGAGCACGAATGCTTCTTTGCATGCCTATTATCCCTATGGTAAGGTCACTTTCGGCGCTAATAGTACGGTGACTGCTCTGACAGTGAAAGATCATACAGCGGATAATGATTTTTGTTATGCTGACGCTCCTCTTACGGCAGTCAATAACCGTACGCCGGTTGCTCCTTCTTGCTAAAGCATGCTTATGCCGGTTTGAAGTTCAGTATTGCTTGCCATTCCACTTATCCGTTGAAGAAGTGCAAGTTGACCAGAATAGTGATGCAACCTGTAACGAGTGGAAAAACATTTTATGTGGAACGTAGCATGGATATCAGTAAATCCGCTGCGGATGCGGGACAGTTGGGAGGGAGTACCGCTTCCGGTTGGAGTCTGGATACATCTGCGCTTGCTGTGGGGACAACGGGTATCGCCCAAGGAAGTACGGACGAGAGTATCAACAAATTGTTTCCTCCACAAGATTTTGAGGATGATACCCGGCTGATATTGACCATTGACGGTAGTGAATATTCCGTGACGATTCCCTATAAAGTTTTGAAGGCTCTGAAAGCCGGATATTTATCTACCATTTCTCTGGAGATCAAAGGTACGGGAGTAGATGTCTCGGGAGTAAAAGTATATCCGTGGGATACTTCTGTTGTACCCGGAGGTGACAACGATGCGACTTTAGATTAATAACTGATTGTAACAAAAGGATAGTAATGAAAACCAAGTCTGATATGAAACCATTTATAATAGCTGCTTTATCGCTGACTTTGCTGGTGGGTTGTGGTAATGATGATTTTCCGGCAGAAGAACCGAAAGTTCCTCTGGAGATTACTTCTGCGTTTGTAACGGGGGATGTGCAGACGCGTGCTGTTACGCCGGAATTGCTTACATCAGGTTCGATAGGAGTTTTTTGGAAGGCCGGTCCGGAACCGGTTATGACAAAGACAATATACAGTATGATTATAATGTAGGCTGGAAACCCAAAACGGAAACGATTTACCTGGGTGGGGAGGATGCCGATGTATGTGCTTATAAGAAAACAACGAAATTAGATTTATCCGCTAAAGAGGCTGTTCCCCTGGTCTCTCAGATTTACGATGCTGAAATCGATTTGGTATATGCAACCAATCAAACAGTGAACGGTACTTCTGCCCGTAAGAGCGTTGAATTTACTATGGGGCATGCTTATTCGCAGATCGAATTTGTCTTTAGCAGAGAGGATTATCCTAATACATGCAAGGTGACTGAGATTACTGTAGAGAATGCAAATATTATTAAGACTGCTACGTTGAATCTGGCAACGGGAGGCTATACACCGGTAACAGTGGAGAAGGTCAGTTACTGGACAAATGTGGCAAAACACGAAGATGGTATTGCGGTTCCTGAATCGGGGACTGTAAAAGTAATGTATTGATGATTCCCTGCACATTGGCGAATGCCGGAGGTACGGGGGTAACACTTGAATTGACGGTGGACGGTAAGCCGATGACAGTTCCGATTGCGCATGATAAATTAGGGGCATTGACTGCGGGTGTTATTCATCAGATCAGCTTGAAGTTAAAAGGAACTGCACTTGAAATCAGTGTGAAAGATACTCCGTGGGATAATCAACCGGTGGATGGTGAATATAATCCCGAACCATAAAATGGAAGAATCATGAAACGAATTTATACGCATAATCCGGGTTTTCGTTTGGCAGGATGTCTGTGGCTGATGTGCCTTTTAATGGTAGCCTGGAGCTCCTGTTCGCAAGCGGAGGTTGCAGACTCCATTGAAGGCGGGAATGGAGAGGCACCTCTTGAAGTACGGGCTGTAACCGGCGCGGAGGTTGACACCCGTGCACCCGCTGCTGTAGAGATGACCGAAGGGACATTAGGAATTTTCCGTTTAGCCGAAGCGGATTATACGGCATTGGATAATATTCGTTATGACCGTGTGCCGGGGGGAAATTGGCATCCGGTTTCCACGGTGATCTATGTGGGCGGTACCTATGCCAGGCTGTGTGCTTATGCTCCCTATAACTCTGTGGAGTTTAAAAATAGTTCGTTGAAAACAGAAGCCGGCCTGACCATGCAGACTTATGCGGTGGAGAAAGATATGCGTTTTGCTGTCAGTGGGGGAGATGAAGTCTGGAAAAAGACTCCTACTGCAAATTTTGAATTGAAGCGTGCTTATGCCCGTTTGGTATTGTCTGTGGTACGGGATGCCACGTATCCGAACACATGTAAGATAACGCAGGCAAAAATAAAGGCTTCTACCGGAAATATAATCACAGCCAATACGGTTGACATCAGTACCGGAACCGAAGGAAGTGGAACACAAACACCTCAATATACTCATACTGTGACGACCGGTTTAAAAGACGGATTTGAGATCGGGGTCACAGATGATACGAGTTTTGACTGGCTGCTGCCCCAACAAACTTTTTCCGGAGGCGTAGTTCTGACACTTACGGTGGATGGCATGGATTATTCCGTCACTATTCCGGTCGATAAACTGAGCACATTTGTAAGAGGTACTAAATATACTGTGTCATTGGTTGTCAAAGGTGGAAAGTTAACTTTGATGAGTGATAAAATCCTGATTGACAGGGATTGGACAGAGGTGCAGACAGGGACCGGAGGCAGTGGCAGTGATTATGATACCAGTTTTAATTAGAATATGAAGATTATGAAACATTTATTATTGATCCTGGTGGGAGGTATTTTATTGAATGCCTGTTCTGATGACCGTGAGATGGATGACGGGAGATGGAAAGCATCTGCACTTCGAGTACCGCTCGAGGTATCTTCGGCAGTCATTAAGCAGGAGGTGGTTACACGTTTAGCTCCCGATCCGGTACCTTTGACGGAAGGGGCCATAGGGATTTTTCTGTCGGGTACAGAACCTGAAAGCGGACAAGAGGATAGCGGATATAAAGTTATTGACAACCGTAAATACGTTTACAGCGAAGGTCATTGGGGACCTCCGACGGCTAATGATACAATTTATTTAGTGGGTAACGATGCTGATGTCTGCGCTTACTACCCTTATAAAGATTCGTATATGGACAAGACGGTCATTCCATTACAATCACAGGACTATGTGGAAACTGAAGATATCTATTATGCATTGAATACGATGATAAATGGTTTTACTCCTGCGATTACTTTTGAGATGGTGCATGCTTATTCTTTGGTGGAGTTGAAGATCAGCCGTGAGAACTACTTCATGCCTTGTGAAATTAGTAAAATAACCTTGAAGAATTCCAATCTAATAAAAAAGGCACTATTAACATTGCTGTTGACGGAAGTATACACTCCTCGGAAACAGGGAATTATGATTTGACAACAGTCACTGCAGCTTCACCTCATACATTGTCTGTTGGCGAATCTTATGTATGCCGTGTACTGATGATTCCGGTTCCGCTTAAAATTGAGCGGACAGATGCGGAAGGAGGAGAATTCGGGCTGTCTGTCAGCCTTGTGATAGATGGTCAACAGATGCTCGTGGAGATCCCGTATTCCGAACTTGGGGAGTTCAGGCAGGGAGAAAAGTATGTTATCGGATTAAAGATCAAAGGAACAGAAATCGTGCCTACCGTCAAAGCATTGGAATGGGAAGAGGATAAGGTTAATGGCGGGAATAAATATCCTGTTGAGTAAAATCATATTTAAAACTGAGCTGCTATGAAAGGAGTACTATACATAAGTTTTTTAGTTTGCATATTGCTGGGGTGCAGCGATAGTGATGGCTTGCCGGACGGGGAAAAAGACAAAACAGCCCGTACTGAGCTGGAAATAGTGTCTGCTTCCATTGTGGAAGGCAATACACAGACTCGTGCAGATGTACCTTTTACGCCCGGAAGTTCCATTGCTTTGTTTTGCCACGGGCAGGCAGCCGAAACGAGCTATACGCCTGTGAATAACAGAAAATATACGCTAAATTCCGGTGATAGTAAGTGGACAGCCGAGTCGGAGGCGACTACCATTTATTTAGGTAGCGAGAAGGCGGATGTGTGCGGGTATTATCCCTATGTGGAAGGGACAGTTGGGACTGCTGATACTCTTTATAATGTCCGTACTACCATTCCTATGGATACGCAAGATTATGATCCTTCAAAAGAACTGTATTATGTGGCTAACCAGGAAGTCGATGCTAAGAGATATTTTGTAGAAATGCATTTTAAGCATGCTTATTCACGTTTAGTATTGAATATAGGGGTCGAAGATGCTTATCCGGCTACGTGTAGTATTAATTCAGTGGCTTTGGCAAACGACTCATTGTTTCGAAAAGCGGTGATAGATATTACGAGTGGTACTGTTGGCATCCATCCGGATGATACGGAGAAACAATTCAGGGGTGGATATAACATTACAAAAGGCCTTCCTTATCTTTTAGACAGTCCTGATAAAAAATACCAGGCTGATCTGCTTATGATTCCTACAAAATTATTGCCTGACCCTTTTGAACCCACTAAAGGGCTTAGCGTCATAGTGAATGTAAGTGGATTTCCGGCAACGGTGATCATTCCGATAGACGATCTCTCTGATTTCGAAAGTGGTAAAAAATACGTTGTCTCTTTGAAATTGAGAGGAATCGCAATTAAATCGGTGACCGTAACCACTACTGACTGGGATGAGAAAATACTGAATGAAGGTGTAGATTATGAACCGCTTCCCCAACCTTAATGATTATACAAAAATGAACAGCATGATTATGAAACTCAATATGAATATAAATACTTCTGTGGCTGCCATATATGCAATGATGTTATTATTGGTTGCCTGTTCGCAGGAAAGGACTTTATTTCCGACAGAAAAAACGGACAGGGTGCCTTTAAGCGTATTCACTTCGTTCAAGGCGGATGTGACTACAAGAGCTACTGCTCAACCATTGCCTGAGGGGAGCAGTATCGGAGTTTTTTTGATAGCGGATGCTAACTATACCCCTCAGAGTAATGTGAAATACACTTGTCAGCCCGATGACGAATGGACGTCAGAGACCTCTGTTGCGTGGGCGGGCAAGAGCCGGTCTGTGTGCGTATTATCCGTTTGGTAAAGTTACTTTTTCTGCAGATACACGGACTACATTAAAAAACCAAGCTTACACGGAGGATGCGGATTGGTGGTATGCTAAAGACAATGCGGCTGTCACAGTCACTAATCTGTCACCTGAGATAGAATTTTTATTAGAGAAACCTTATTCTCAGCTCTCTTTGGAAATGATTCGTAACGGAAGGTATCCGTTGCAATGTAAAATAACCAATGTACGTATAGAATTGGAAAACGGGGAATCGATGGTTGACACCGGGACGTTCGATATAAAAGACGGGAGCCTGCAAAACACAACGGATATTACTTCTTATTCATATCCAACCTCCGGACCTATGCATGACACGGGATTGGGGGTAGGAGAAGCGGCGAGAGATACCACTTGTAATTATCTGTTTGTTCCTCAGATTCTCGCGTCCGGGTTGAAACTGACTTTGACTATCGATGAACGTGAGTTCAGTGTGATTGTGCCACAGGCGGATCTTGGCGAATTGATAGCAGGAAAACGCCACGTAGTCCGATTGGATATCAGAGGGGAATACCGATTAATATAGTGGAGGTTACCACGAAAGAGTGGCAATCAACAAGCCTTGATGGTGGTGATGCCACTACTATTAAAGATACAACAGAGATCATTATTGATGGTGGTAAAGTGGGAACAGAAGATTGGGCGTCGGATCCTACAGAAAATGGATCAGGAGCACTATAATTTAATATTAAACGTATGAAGACAAACCTATTATTTTTTATTTGCATCCTATTTGCATTAGTCTCTTGTGAACAAGAAGATAAGGTATCCGGAGAAAAGACACTGGCTGTAGTGTCCGCTTCTTCTGACGATAGGCCCTCAACACGTGGAATAATAAACGATAATACATACGCTTTAGGGGTCTTTCGGACTACTGCCAATACTTATGCGCCTTTATACAATGTGAAGCATATTTATTCGGGAGGAGAGTGGGGAGCCGATGATGTAATCAAGGTAGATTATCGGAATGCTTCTTTTTTTGCCTATTATCCTTATCATACAGCGACCGGAAATTATGCCGGACTGGCAGGTGGCACTACCTTGACCCTGCAAGCACAGCTATTCAATGCCGGAGAGGATATTTGCTATGGAGCAGGTGAAGCCTCGGGTGGAGGTCCGGTTAGTGTATACAATCCGTTTGTTGAGTTTCTGAATATGAAACATGCGTATGCCCGGTTGAGGTTGACACTGACCCGCGGGGAAAAATTTGATAAGACTAAAAAATGTAATATACAGAATATTACTTTCAAATCGAATAATGCCAATTTTTATCTGACACGTAGCCTCGATATCGCTTCCACTGCCGGAGCTACCGGAGGAAGCGCTGTGGCTGCCGGATATGTTCATAATCCTAACGTTAATATTGCCACCGGTAAAAGTGTGACATACGAGTATATGTTTCCTCCGCAACCACTGGCCGGTAGTAAACTGACTATTCTTGTCACTGTCGACGGGGTAACTCGGAGTTGTGACATTTCAACGTTAGGCAGTTCTTTGGATTCGGGGAAATATTATGGAGTATCACTGACATTTACGGATGTGGGAATCATCCTGTCATCGGCGGTTGTTACTGTCAATGATTTTGGCGGACAAGGAAATACTCAGTAGATACGGAATTATAACATAAACGGAGGATAAAGATGATACAACTGAAAGATAAACTAAAAGTAAATGGCGGAACGAGACGGTACATGGAAATGATTGGTTTAAGCCTGGCATTTTCTCTTTTCGCAGTGAGTTGCACTCAGGACAGTGATACGTTTTATCCATCGTCTCCGGAGGAGGAACATCCCTCCGTGGATGAAAGCCGGATGATTCCGATACAGTTGAGTGTGGACGGGGTTGATCAATTTTACGGAGGGGCAGTGACGCGTTCAGGAGAAACTGTTGCCCGCCTGGTACAGCCTTTGGATTCTACTTATGATACCGGATATGATGTAGAGACAACAGTGGAATCAATTCCATTAGAGAATATTGTGTCGACCCGTGCCAACCTGGGCAATGTACAGTTTCGTGTGGTGGCTTACAGAACAGATGCTTCGTCTGCCGATCATTATGCGGGGACAGCTGTTTATAAGACAAATGGTTCGGGAGTCGCAGCTATTGTAGCCAAGACAGCTACTCCTGTCAATAGTGCCGGACAATGGATATTGGGGCCGGGCACATATACTTTTGTGTGCTATTCTTATGGGCTGAATAGCGCACCGGTTATGTTATCCGGTAATTGGTCTGCAACTGTTTCGCACAATCAGGATTTTATGCTTTGCCGGAAAGAAGGAGTTGTAGTGGCTCCCGATGATAGAGGAGAGTTTACATTGGAGGAATCAGCTTTACGCGTCAGTGCGCTTTGCTCCAACTGGCTGTCACGGCCAATGATTTTACTAATAATACGGTTCAACAATGTGCAGCCACTGTATCCAACCTGAATAGTAACAACATAACCTGGAATGCCGGTCAGACAGCCCTTTCAACAGGCGGCACAGGGGGAACTGTAAACTTTTCCTGGAGCAGTTTGAATGCGGCTACGGTTAATAGTAATGTATATAAGGTGCTGCCACAGAGCAGCCGTACGTTAACCATTAAGCTCACGACTTTGCGAATTGGTAATATACAATATAATAACCGTGTGACGGTGAATGCCTCCGGGCGTCAATTTGCGGCAGGAGGTAATTATAAGATAACTGTTAAGATAACAGGAAACGGTATTACTGTGGGAGGAGCTACGTGGGCAAAAGGGAATGTCTACAAGAGTGGGGATAATTTTTATTTTGAGTCCTCACAAAGTAGTTATCACAGTGGTACACAAGGTGGATCTTTTTTCGGCTGGAATACTCTCTCTTCCACTAATAACACGTATGGAGGAAGCTCCTTTTCTTCCAATAATGATCCTTGCGATAGAGTTGCTCCCCAACACACATGGTGTACTCCGACTGCAACCAGTTACAAAATCTGGGAAATAGTGGATATAAGTCTGGATATCTGAATGGTAAGAGGGGAGGATATTTTGGCGGTAATAAGGTTTTTCTGCCCGCAATGGGAAACAGAGGTAAGAATAATGTAAACTATTGGCCTGAAACGGGGTATTACAGAAGCTGTACGGGCGCCAGTGGGCAGCGTTGCTATTATCTGGAGTTTAATCAGAGCTATGCTGTTAAGAATAACTATTATTGGCATTGGGATGCATTCCCGATAAGATGCGTCAAAAGATGAAAATTTTGAAAATGGTGAAGTCTAATATCGTAAAAAAAGAATAATGAATAATCTAAATGATCTGATCAGGATTTGGTGTTTGCTACTGATTTTGGTCGCCTGCAACCAAGATGACAATATGGATGGTATACCCGATGATGCCACCGTACCTTGTGTCATCAATAGCGTGAGTGTAATCGAACCGCATAAGGTCAATACTCGTGCTAATACGATAGACGGGGATTCCATCGGTGTCTTTTTGACGGATGATGTGGCGGTGAATGGAGCTGGTAGTACCCGAAAATACTCGGACAGGAATAACTGTAAATATACCAAGGTGACAGGGAAGTGGACGCCGATTGACGATGAAAACACAGTGTCACTGGCCGAAGGAGTTTATGCAAACCTTTGGGCAATCTATCCTTATCATGCCGATAAGGAAAACGGATTGGATTATACGGATCGGAACAGCCATCCCTCTAAAGTCAAGACTGTATTCGGCTGCAAAGGATTTGTGCTATGGGAAGGGAACCGGGGTAACCGATGAGACCGAG
>ENA-OQIC01000651-OQIC01000651.1-human-gut-metagenome-genome-assembly--contig:-NODE-651-length-14523-cov-2.721867_pt1 | contig 14523 bp, 17 predicted proteins | sample MGYA00242572_ERZ504736 | MGnify/ENA primary metagenome ERZ504736 (study PRJEB26092, sample SAMD00036201) | human gut metagenome | host: Homo sapiens | study: EMG produced TPA metagenomics assembly of... | reverse complement strand
CGGTCAATCCCGTAAAGGGCTACACGGCGATAGTCGCCGATGATACGACCGCGGCTGTACGCATCCGGTAAACCGGTAATGATGTGTGCGGAACGAGCGGCACGCATTTCCGGCGTATACACATCGAAAACACCGTCATTGTGAGTTTTACGATGCTTTTTGAAAAAGTCTTCCAGCTGAGCGTCCATTTCGAAACCGTATTCTTGTAAAGCACTCTTGGCTGTACGTAAACCGCCGTACGGGAACATAGCGCGTTTCAACGGTTTATCGGTTTGAAGACCAACAATTTGTTCTAATTCTTTGATAATGTAGCCGGGGCCGTGGGAGGACACCGAAGTGGCAATATCCGTATCGGCATCGATAACGCCGCCTTTTTCTTTTTCTTCCTCATACAGACGAAGAACTTCTTGCCAAAGTTTAAGAGTACGATCCGTAGGACCGGCTAAAAATGAGTCGTCCCCAACATAGGGTTATAGTTACGTTGGATAAAGTCACGAACGTCAATGGCTTTATCCCATACACCTGTAATGAAGCCTTTCCATGCAGTATTTTGCATTGCGGCACCTCCATTAAGGAAATAAAGAATTATTATAAGATGCTTTAAGTGTATACCGAATTGGCATTTAATTCAATAATTGTAATGATATTAATTTTCGATTGTTAAAATGCTAAAAATAAAAGATGTGTAAAAATAAGACTTTTTATGACATATCTATAAAAATTTATGTCAAAAAAACAAAAATTATTGTTAGCTATCATTACGGTGTATGACTAAGAAATGTCTTTTTGGATTGTTTTTATCCATAAAATATGACTTTGTTTCTTATGATTATATTATAAAGCAGGGGATACCAATAGTCTGTAGCTATAGCTACAAAAATAGTGGGAATTAAAAATTAAGCGTGACTCAAGCTATAAGCCGGCATTAAATTATATTTAAAATTTTGAATATAAAGTGGACATATAGGAATAAAGCCGTTTGAATTGTGAAATAACACACTTACAAAATGTTTATTGCAAATTTACGTTTTTACTACTAGACAAGATAAATGAAAAATGTTATCATTAACACATAGAAATATTGAAAAAATTAAATCTAGTGGATTGCGGTTGCCAAAAGGCAATCGATGATTATAAAATTCGATAATTCTTTTTTCGTAACATTTTTGTTATGTATTTTATTTTTATCCCCTTGGACGGGGAAGGAGGTATTTTTATGGCATACACATTACCTGAATTACCATATGCTTACGAAGCTTTAGAACCGCATATCGATGCAGAAACAATGCATTTTCATCATGATAAACACCACAACACCTATGTTGTTAACTTAAACGCTGCTATTGAAAAACATCCTGAATTGGGTGAAAAAGACGTAGAAGCGTTGATCACTGACTTAAACGCTGTACCGGAAGATATCCGCACGGCTGTTCGCAACAATGGCGGCGGTCATGCTAACCATACATTCTTCTGGAACATTTTGGCACCGAATGCAGGCGGTAACCCTACGGGCGCTATTGCCGGTGCTATCGATGAAGCTTTCGGCAACTTCGAAAACTTCAAAGCTGAATTCGGCAAAGCTGCTACCGGTCGTTTCGGTTCCGGTTGGGCTTGGCTCGTAGTAAACAACGGCAAATTGGAAATCTTGTCCACGGCTAACCAGGACTCCCCACTTAGTGACGGCAAAACTCCGGTATTGGGCCTTGATGTGTGGGAACATGCATACTACTTGAAATACAAGAATGCTCGTCCTGATTACATCGCCGCTTTCTGGAATCTCGTTAACTGGGATCAAGTAAACGCTCATTATGCGGCAGCTACTAAATAAGAGCTGACTGCTTGATGTGAGTCTCGAATGGCTCGTATAATTACATAGTTTGTGAAAACGTCCCCGCTTGCACAGCGTGCAAGCGGGGGCGTTTTTTTGGCTCAATTTATTTTTGCGGATACGGGAAGTGTTTGATGAAATTGATTAAATCTTTCATCGCGTAGGATAGGTATTTGTTTTTGCGAAAGACTAACCCGATGGTCACGGTAAGGGGTGGATCCATGGAAATCAGTTGGACATCATTTCGCTCTAATTTGGCTATATCCAATAAAAAGGAGAGCCCCACGCCTTTGGCTACGGAATCAATATTTGTTTTAATCTGATTGGACGAGAGTACAATTTTAGGCAAAAAGCCGCATGCTTCGCAGTTGGCTAATACGTTTTTACGATGAACCGAGTCTATTTTCATCAGTATGAGGGATTCTTCTTTGAGTTTATCAAAGGGAACTTGGGCGAGGCTGTGAAAAGGATGTCCGCTGGGAATACATAATTTATGTTCACTTTTAAAGAGGGGCATCGCTTCCAGCTTCGGCGATATATTATCGATAATGACAATCCCCAAATCGGCTTCATCGGCTAACACGCGTTCAGACACACCGACAGAGCCTTCTTCGAGGACATTTAACTCCCACTGGGGATATTCTTGGCGGAAGTGATTCAGTAACGGAGTGAACAAATAGGCACTAATCATCGGCGGGATACCGATGGTTACTGTGCCGGAGAGCTTATGCCGTTCATCTTTTATTTCGGCCACTGAGTTTTCCAGCTCCGCCAATACGTGTTTAATCGAAGTATAAAATTGGTGCCCTTTTTCAGTCAAGGTCATCTTTTTATACTCTCTTTTAAACAACTCAACGCCTAATTCATCCTCTAACTTTTTTATGGCAACGGTAATATTAGGTTGTGATACATAGTGTTGCTGTGCGGCTTTAGTCATGTTACCCAGTTCGGCTACTGAAATGAAAAATTCTAATTGTTTTAACTCCATAGTACCATCCTTGCTGTATAGTGCGAATACAATGATACGCTAAATATACATATTGCGAATATAATGATGAACTATATATAAATTATATTTAGTCCTATAAATTAAATTTATTGCATAATTATTATAACATATTTCACAAAAAAGTTATAGTCTTGTTATGCTTGTGCTAACAAAAGTTGTTACAACACAATGGATAAAAGTTTAGTGTATTTCAAATTAGGAGGGTTAACATGAGAGTATTACAGACAGAAGCCTTAATTCCTGTCATTGAAAAGTTGTGTATCAAAGCCTGCTGTGAATTGAATGATAATGTAATGGATGCATTCCGTAAAGCCGTTGAAAACGAAGAGTCGCCAATTGGCAAAAAAGCCTTGGAAATTATTGTTAAAAACGGTGAATTTGCTAAAAAAGAACAATTGCCATGTTGCCATGACACCGGCGTAGCTGTTGTACTCTTAGAATGTGGCCAGGAAGTGGCTTGGGAAGGTATGCCACTGGAAGATGCCGTTAATGAAGGGGTTCGTCGCGGTTATACGAACGGTTATTTACGTAAATCGGTAGTAGCGGATCCGTTGAATCGTGAAAACACCAATGATAATACACCGGCTATGTTGCATGTTGAAATCGTACCGGGCGATCAAGTAAAAGTAACGGTTATGCCTAAAGGCGGCGGCAGTGAAAATATGGGTGCCTTTAAAGTATTATTACCGGGCGAAGGCAAAGAAGGGGTAAAACAATTTTTACTTGAAACCGTAGCTAAAGTAGGCGGTAATCCTTGCCCACCGTATATTATCGGTATCGGTATCGGCGGCACCATGGATACCTGCGCTTGGATGGCGAAAAAAGCCTTACTTCGTCCTATCGGTGAACACAATCCAAATCCATACTATGCTGAATTAGAAAAAGAATTCTTGGAAGCAGTTAATAAATCGGGCGTTGGTCCTATCGGTATGGGCGGTACGGTAACGGCGTTGGATGTGCATATTGACTATCATGGTGTACATATTACAGCCTTGCCGGTAGCTATTAATTTCCAATGTAATGCAGCACGTCAAGCAAGTGAAGTTATTTAGGAGGCTATTATGGAACGGGATGTACAATTACCATTAACGAAAGAATTTGTAAAACAATTAAAAGTAGGGGACGTTTTATATTTATCCGGCTATGTATATACTTGTCGTGATGCGGCTCATAAACGTATTCAGGATTTGTTGGAAGCCGGCGAAGAATCACCGTTAGACTGAACCAATCAATTGGTATATTATGCCGGTCCATGTCCACCGCAACCGGGCCAGGTATTTAACTCCAATGGTCCTACAACTGCGGCGCGTATGGATCCGTTTGTAGAAATGATGTTCAAATTGGGCGTCGTAGCTTTCTTGGGGAAAGGCGACCGCGCACCTTACGTAGCTGATTTATGTAAAAAATACGGTGGTGTATCCTTATTAGGTGTAGGCGGTGCGTCAGCCATCAACGCGGCTCGCATTAAGTCGGCTGAAGTTGTTCTGTATCCTGAATTGGGCACTGAGTCTATTAAAAAGTTATACTTTGATCGTTTCCGCGTAATCGTAGGGATTGATACAGAAGGCAATGTATTGCAGAAACAAGAAGTAGCAAAATATAAACGTGATTAAGCGTAGAGCGCTATTTACGTTCGTGTGATTAGAGGTCATACCTTTAGATTAGGGACATAGGGATAGTTATGAACAATAAGAGTAAAACGATAGCGTCTTGGATAATACCGATTATGGTCGGTGTTATTATAGCCGTTTTACCGGTGCCGGCAGGCTTGTCCACGAAGGCATGGTATTTGCTGGCTATATTTTTGAGTACGATTATTGGGTTCATAATGCAACCGCTGCCGATCGGCGCCATTGCATTAATCAGTATTACAATCACCCAATTAGCGAATGTTTTAAAACCGAGTCAAGCGTTAGCCGGCTTTGGCAATAGCAGTATTTGGTTAATTGTGGCAGCCTTTTTGTTTGCGAAGAGTTTTATAAAAACGGGGCTCGGTCGCCGTATTGCGTTTTGGTTAATTACTAAAATGGGAACGAGCACGTTAAAGTTGGCCTATACGATTATTTTGAGCGATTTGATTATCAGTCCGGCCACACCGTCCAATGCAGCGCGCGCCGGCGGTATATTGTTTCCTATCGTAAGGGGCTTGGCGTCGGCCTTTGATTCCGAACCGAATAAAAATCCTCGTCGGGTTGGCGCCTTTTTGATACAAGCTGAATATCAGGGGAACACCGTAACATCGGCTATGTTTATGACGGCGATGGCAGGGAACCCATTGGCCATCTTGTTGGCAGTCAGGCTTTGGGTATTAATATGACGTGGGGCACTTGGGCGTTGGCTGCATCGTGCCCGGTCTCATTGCGTTGGCCGTGATTCCGTATTATCTGTATAAAGTGTATCCGCCGGAATTGAAGAAGACGCCGGAAGCACAAGCTTGGCACAGCAAGAGTTGGCGGAGATGGGACCTATAAGTTATGCTGAAAAAGCCGTAGCCTTTATATTCGTAGGGGCGTTGTTGTTGTGGAGCACATCGAACCTTACGGGCTTAAATGCAACCGTAGTTGCTTTATTGGGCGTGTCCAGTATGCTGGTAACCAAAATTTTGTCTTGGCAGGATGTATTGGATGAAAAAGGTGCTTGGGATACTCTCGTTTGGATGGGGACTTTGGTAGGCTTAGCGGGTCAGTTGGCTAAATCCGGCGTCATCGATTGGATGTCGGGGCATATCAGCAGTGCTTTAGTCGGTGTATCCTGGCTCGCAACCTTGGTTATTCTATTGCTCATCTACTTCTATATTCATTACGGCTTTGCCAGCTTGACGGCTCATATTACAGCATTGTACTCGACCTTTATTACAATCGCTGTAGCAGCCGGCGCACCGGCCTATTTAGCAGTATTGGTGTTTGCCTTTGCTTCTAATTTATGTATGTCGCTGACTCATTATGCAGCGGCGCCGGCGCGATTTACTTCGGGGCAGGTTATGTACCACAGTCGACGTGGTGGAAGTTGGGCTTCCAAGTCTCTGTAATTAATATAGTAATCTGGTTTGGCATTGGCTCCGTCTGGTGGAAGGTATTGGGCCTTTGGTAAAAGCAGATCGATATGCTTTGGTAGTGAAATTTAATAGTGATATATAAAAAGTGACTGTAGCTAATATGCGAATAAGCATTTAGTTACAGTCACTTTTTAGGTTATATAGATATTGCTTTAGATAAGTTCCTTATTGTTTTCAAAAAACTGAATGAATTCCTGCATGGCCGGTGTCCGAACAGTCTGTTTATTCGTTGCCAGAACAATGGTGATAGGGAAGGTAATATCTGTGAGGAGACGAACCAAATTATCTTTAGGGGTAACAACTTTGTCGGTCATAAAGGCAGCGGCAGCCGAACTTCCGACTAATTGCTTGATAGTGTGGATTTGATTCGTGCGTAAGCGGATTCTAGGGTTCACGTTATAGAGCTGGAAATACTTGGTAATGATGGCCTGTATATAGGATGTTTCTTTGTAAAAAATCATAGGGATATTTTTATAATCATTTAAGGTGAGCAGATGATTCGGGCGACTTTCGGCAAGTTTCACCAACGGATCGTCCGGACCGACATAAAGATGGTATTCGGTTTTCAATAATGTAGTAAAGTCTAACAATTGGGCGTCTGATTCATTTTCAATGAGGAATGCTATATCTAATTTTTGTTCTTTTAGCATTTGTTTTAAGCGAAGAACGCCGGATTCATAAACTTCAAACTCTATATGGGGATAGGCTTTTTGAAAATGGTTAAAGATGACCGGAAATATAAAGGGACTCATCATAGGGCTACGCCTAAGCGAATAAATTGGCGACCTTTCTGTAACAGCTTGATGCGATCCTCCAAGTTAGCTGTGTGATTTAATAGAGCCGTTACTTCCATGTAAAATTGCTTGCCCGTTTCGGTTAATGTCAGTTGACGTTTGCTTCTATCGAAGAGGGACAGTTGTAATTCGGTTTCTAAATTTTTTAAAGCCACGGAAAGGCTGGGTTGTGTAATTAATAGTTTTTTGGCCGCTTCATGGACCGATTTAGAGTTAACGACGGTATAGAAGTAGTTCAGCTGTGTCAGGGTAATCGTATTCAATAAATCCAAAACAGAGCCCTCCTTTAATTGTATGTGCCAAGTAATTGTATTTTATAAACTATGATAGTTTTAAACTATTAAATGATTATTTATTAATATTTTACACTATATAATATCGGCTGTATACTTTGAATTATAAGAAAGCAAGCATAAGCAGTGTGGCTAACATACAAGCCGTAGGAAATGTAAAACTTAGGTATTGATTATTAATGGACAAGGTTAAATGAGGAGGATATTATGCACGCTATTGAAAAATTATTGGCAAAAAAAGCCGGTTTGGATTCGGTTAAGACCGGCCAAATTATTAATTGTGAGATTGACTTAGCCGGGATTAATGATTTGTATTTGCAAACGGTTCGTTCCTTTTTTGAAATGGGGGCGACTAAAGTGAGTCATCCGGATCGCATTGCTATGTTTTTAGACCATTATGCACCGGCGTCTACGATTACTCAGCGGATAATCAACGCCAATTCAGAGAGTTTTGTGAAGAACAACATATTGAAAAACTAATGGATATCGACCAAGGTGTTTGCCATCAGGTTGTGGCCGATAAAGGTTGGTCAAGACCGGGGGGCATCATTGTTATTACCGATTCCCATACAACCACCATGGTGCCTTTGGTGCTTTTGGTACCGGTGTAGGTGCTACCGATTTAGCGATTATTTTGGCAACCGGTCAATTGTGGTTCCGCGTACCTGAAATTATTAAGATTAATTTTGAAGGGACTTTACCGGAAGGCGTTTATGCGAAAGACATTATCTTACATGCTATCGGTCAATTGAAAGCAGACTTTGCCGTATATAAAGCGGTTGAATTTGCAGGGCCTGTCATTGATGCGTTGAGCGTGTCCGAACGCATGGCATTATGCAACATGACGACTGAAATGGGGGCCAAAACTTCCTACATCCAGCCGGATGCGGTAACTAAGGAATTTTTGGTAAGCAAAGGCTTAGTGGAAGGGCAAGACTATGAAGTTTACACAACGGATGCGGACTTCAAATATGCCGATGAAATCACTTTTAACGTGAGTGATCTCACACCTCAAGTAGCGGCACCATCCAGTGTAGATAATGTGTTTGATTTGAAAAAATATGAAGGTCAGACGATTAATCAGGCTTATTTGGGGTCTTGTACCGGTGGCCGCGTAGAAGATTTAAAAGTGGCCGCTGAAATTGTGAAAGGGAAACATATCCCACGTCTTGTTCGTTTTGTCATTGTACCGGCTTCTAAAGGCGTATTTTTAGAAGCTATGGCTAAAGGCTATGTACAGACCTTAGTTGAAGCGGGGGCTACGTTCGTAACACCGGGTTGTGCGGCATGTTTAGGGACTCACGAAGGTATGATTTCATCCGGTGAATATTGTATTACGACAACTAATCGTAACTTCCCTGGCCGCATGGGCTCTACAGATGCTCATATTTTCTTGGCCTCGCCGGCAACCGTGGCGGCATCGGCTATTAACGGTAAGATTACCGATCCCACACTATACTTATAATGGGTAAGTAATGGTATACAGTGAAACGAGTAATAGTCAGTGAGGAGAATAGTTATGGACAAAATTATTAAGGGCGAAGTATTTACTTTTGGCAACAATATTGATACAGATCAGATTTATCCGGGTCGCTTTGTAGAACTTACCGATTTGAAAGATATCGTACCGCACACCATGCAGGGTGCTGCCCCAACGTTTGCGAGTACATTTAAAGCCGGTGACATTGTTGTGGGCGGCACCAATTTCGGTTGCGGCTCTTCCCGTGAGCATGCGGCAATTTGTTTGAAAGGCATTGGAGCCGGCGCCGTAATTGCGGAATCATTTGCACGAATTTTTTATCGGAACGGCATTAATCTCGGCTTGCCGCTCGTAGTGTGCCCCGGTATTAGTAAATTGGATTTAAACCATAAAGAAATCTCGCTAGATTTGGAAGCAGGTACGCTCACAGCAGACGGTAAGGTTGTGGCTCAAGTGGAACCTTTCACGCCGTATGTGTTATCTATTCTTGAAGCGGGTGGCATCAAGAATATGATTCGGGCAAAACTGAACGCCTAATATATAGGAGGTATGGGTATGTTGGAAGATAAATACTTTCCGGGATTTACACAACAATTTATAGAAACCGAGCCCGGTGTTCAAATTAATACTTGGATAGGCGGCCATGGGGATACGGCGGTGCTTTTATTGCATGGCCATCCGGAAACACATTTAATCTGGCGGTTCTTGGCGCCACGCTTGGCTGAGCAATATACGGTGGTTATGACGGATCTTCGTGGTTATGGCGACAGTTCAAAGCCAAAGGGTTTACCTGACCATGCTAATTATTCGAAACGCGTTATGGGGGAAGATCACTTTACGGTGATGAATAAGCTTGGTTTTGAAAAATTCCATCTCATTGGTCATGATCGCGGTGCTCGTGTTTGTCATCGCATGATAGTAGATAAACCGGAGCGTATTTTAACATGCACGATGATGGATATTTTACCAACATTGGAAATGTATGCTGATACGAATGAAGAATTTGCTACTAAATATTATCATTGGTTTTTCTATATTCAGCCAAATGGTTTTCCGGAAACATTATTGGGTGCGGCACCGGAATATTTTATTCGTTTTAACCTGGAGAGAAAAATCGGACCAACTGCACGGGCTAACTTTCCGGAAGACGTAATGCAGGAATATATTCGTTGTTTTTCAGATCCGGCTACAATTCATGGTATTTCGGAAGATTATAGGGCATCAGCCACGATTGACCGTGAGTTTGACAAAAAAGATATTGACGATAAGGTAGTTATAAAGACGCCGTTATTAGTTATGTGGGGCAAAAACGGTGTAGTCGGTAAGCTTTGGGATGTATTAGCCGGTTGGCAGGCTAAAGCGGAACAGGTTGAAGGCTATGGCATAGATAACTGTGGGCACTTCGTACCGGAAGAGCAGCCGGATATGGTTAATCAGCATATTCTAGATTTCTTAGTAAAATATAAATCATAACTAATAAATTATAAGTATCTTGAATTTAATAGTGTATATTATCGGTAAAGAAAAGCTGTCGAGCCAGGCGGCTTTTCTTTTTTTGCCATAATTTTAAGGACAAAACTATTGAGAAGTGGTATCATATACATAGAAACGAAATTATTCAATATAATAGAATGCAATTGATTACAATATAAAAGATTGCAATTGATGCAATATAAATCAGCGAGAATGCTGAACGTGTTTTTAGAATTAAACTCGTAGTATAAGAAATAAGGACACAACATGGATAATGAAAAGAATTTACGCATATTAAGTATTAATCCGTTTGCCTTGGCGCAGATGGATAATCCGACGGACGAGATGAAGTTGACCGCCCTACGCAAAAACGGTATGGTGCTGCAGTTCATCAAAAATCCGACGCCTGAAATGATAGATATAGCTCTGTCGAACGCTCCGCGGGCCATTCAGTACATTGAAAACCCGTCCCATGAGGTACTGGAACAAGTGGTAAGCAAAGGCTGGAATAATTTGGGCTTGATTGAAAATCCCGACGAATCGTTGATTCGCTTGGCCTTAGCCGAGTCGGGCTGGGCCATTCAATATGTAAAAGACCCGAGCGAAGAGCTTCAGATTTTGGCGGTCACGTCGAATTATGATGCCATCAAATTTATTGAGAACCCGTCCAAAGCGGTGCAGCTGGCTGCGGTGGGTCAGAATTATCAGGCTCTCAGCTATATTAAAGATCCGGTACCGGAAGCCATTGATTTGGCGGTCACGTTAGACCTCAGGCGGTACGCTTGTTGGGGACGGTGACAGTGGACCAGCACTCCATTTTATCGGCATCAGCAGTCTGATTACGAAGTATTTGCCACCGGATTACATGATTCCGTCGATTTACTTGGAAGAACGTTTGAAAGAAATTTTGGCTGATGAAAACACGAGCGAACAGTACGTGCGTGATTTACTTAATTGCACGTACATCGGCAAGCATAATAAAGGGTTTGAAGCGGATGTGGTCGGTCTTATCGATCAATTCGGAACTCAAAAAGCACGCCGTATTGCGGTAGATGAGCTTTTAAAATTCTAAAGACTTTTAATACGGCGCATCGCGGTTGATGAGCTTTTAAAGTTTTAAAGGTTTTTAATACGACACATCGCAGTTGATGAACTGTTGAAATTTTAATAGAGTTCGGACGCTTATATAAAAGCTGTCCCGGATGAAAATCACAATCGAAAATATATTAAATAAGGGAAAAGGAAAACATATATGAACTTTGTAGAAACAATGAGAAGTGTTGAGTTGGTATTATCGGCCGGTCAGGTACCGCTTTTAGTCGGTGAAACGGGAATTGGTAAAACCTCCTTGGCACATCGTTTGGCTGTAAAAAACGGCTGGTCGCTCGTAACCATCGACGGCAACTTATTAAAAGAAGGCGAAATCGGCGGTTTGCCGACGGTAGACAGCTTTTCACGAAAAATGAATGACGGCACGACGGTTACGGAAAAAGTGACAGTCTATGCCATTCACTATAAATTAAAACAGATTGCCGACTATATGGCGGCGGGGCAGCAGGTGCTCTTATTCATCGACGAAATCAACCGCTGTGAACATGCGGTACAGCAGGAGTTGATGAACCTTATTTTGAACCGTGAAATCAACGGTTTTAACCTTGGACATTCCGTACATATTGTAGCGGCCATGAACCCGACTAACAGCTACGATTACCAGACCGTTGAAATGGACGTGGCCCAGCAGAACCGTTTCGTGTGGCTCCAGATGGAGCCGGATTATATGCAGTGGCTCGATTGGGCGGCGGAAGCCAAATTGGAACCGATGGTTATGGAATTCATCAGTACCTATCCGGAATATTTGCACAAGATGAACGAAGACGATATTTACGCAACACCGCGTAGTTATGAACGTGTATCCGCGTTGTATGCCATGTACAAAGCGAATAAAGAGGCAGTCGGTAAAGATGTGTTCTTCAACGTTATTCGCGGTAATGTGGGTAAGGTGATTGCCCAGGAATTTGTGAGCTTCGTAGAAGCCGACCATGAACCGTTACTCACTTATGATGATGTATTTAACGGTGAAACTATGGCAGAATCCGTTCTTGAACGACTCAAAAAGGAAAGCCATACTCGTTTGTATTTGACGGCTAAAAACTTAATGCGCGTCATTGAACTGCGTGCGAACCAGTTGTTTGTAGACGATGCAGCGGCTCAGGCTGTTATTAATCGCTTTATGGACTTTTTAAAAGCCTATCCGGAAGATTTACAGATGGCTGTGATGAAGGATATCCGTAATACCTATCCGCGTTTTTATAAGGAAGCCATCAAAAATGATGAGTTCGTCAATAACTTCTTTGATTTACAGCGGAGCTTATAAGCTATGAATGGTAAAATAGATATTGTAACGCGGCGGACGTTAAAACCTGATTGGCAAGTCAATGCCGAAAAGGATAAAAACGGCGGAGCCAAGCTTGAAGCCGGCAACCTTAGTAATCAGGATCCCCTTGAAGCGGAACGCGTGGCTCTATTGGCGATTACCAAAAAACTGGTAACGGCTTGGCAGCAAGAGCGTGATGCGCTCCAACGGGCCCAGGAAATTAAGGATAATGCGTATACTAATTCCATCGGCTATGCCATTACGGAAGCGGCGGCGTTGGCTGCGGGCAAACGTGATTTGACGGCCGGAACGACCGATTTTACCGTCGATAAAGACTATGAAAACCGTTTTTTCAAACTTGTGTCAAAATTGAATTTGCGCCTTATCGAAAGCGATTCATTCTTCGGCTATTTCTTTTTACAGGTCGGTCAGGAATTGCGCTTTGGTATGACCAGCGGCACGGGCATTATTTTTAAAGGCAGTCGCTATGTGATGTACTTTAACCCGCTCATTTTTCTCGACATGACGCCGGCGCAAATGATTAGTTCCATTAAGCATGAAATTCTTCATGTGATTTCGCTCCATTTGGTGCGCGCTAAGCGTTTATATCAGCGGTACTCGCCACTTGCCATTAATCTGGCCATGGACATCGTGGTTAATAACTATATTGACCCATTGCCGCCCAATGCGATTGACGTAAAGTGGCTCAATAAGAACTTCGGCACTACCGTGGTGGCGTTTAAGCCACTAGAATATTATGTGGACGAGATTCAGGCACACATAGATATTGCGCGTGAAACAGACGGCGAAACGGAAGTGGAAGACAGCTTAAGTGATGCGGCTATGAGTTCGCCCGGCGTGGCCGAAGCCTTTGATATAGCCAACAGCCATGACCTTTGGAGCGAGTCCGATGAAGTGGATGGCGATTCCCAACAACAGCTGACCAATAAGATGGTGGAGAATTCTGAAAAAGGCGAATTGGCCGGGTATTTGTCGGGCCTTTTGAGTGATATGAAAAACATCGGGCATCCTTGCCGTGGTCAGTCTACTTAAAACGCTTGGTCGGTTCCGTTGCGTGGGGGCATAAAAAACGACTACTCGTCGTAGTCGTCGTCAGCCGGAACGATTGGAAATTCGCGGTACTTTGCGCAAGCGTCGTGCTAAAATTGTGGTTGCGCTTGATTGTAGCGGCAGTATTACGGATGGTGCTTTCCGTCAAGCCATGTTGGAAGTACTGGAAATTACCAAGGCTTATGATTTTGAAATTACCGTGGTGGAATGCGACAGTGTCATTCGCCGCACCTATCCGGTAAAAACCATGAACGATGTTGAGCCGCGTGTAACGGCTCGTGGTAGTACGCTTTTCACGCCGGTAGTTCATTATGCTAATCAAATGCAAGCGGATTTGCTCATCTACTTTACGGATGGTAAAGGTGAAAAACATTTGAAAGTCGATCCGAAGCATTATAAAATTCTTTGGGTTTTGGTAGGCGAAGAAGCTAAACTATCACTCAAGAATCCGTGGGGTCTCGTTAAACATTTGAATCAGACATTTGAAGATTATGATATGACTGTCGATTATGAACGGGTGGACGGTTTCTCCATGAATAACCAGGAAGGGTTCTCCATGGCCAATCAGGAACGGGATTGGGATAAATAAGATAATAAAAAATGTGGGTTGAGTTTTTGTTGTTCTTCTTCGAGTATAAACTTAAAACATTATTTTCTGCCACCGGTTTCCGGTGGCAGTTTTTTGTCTTATTTATGCTTGTTTGATTTGTTATTTACAAATTGATTACCTTTTTATATAATCAACGTAATAAATGATGTAATAAATGTGAATGCTGTTTTCGGTGGAACTATATTCTTTAATCAGTTGAGGAGTGTTAGCATGAAACAGGCATGGATTAAATTGACAGTAATAAGCAAAACCGAATTGAACGAGTAACGACAGAAGGTATTCCCCTGTCTATTGCAGAAGATGATGCAATGGATTATGTGGACCTTCTTTTTTACTACCAATATTGAATTAGAGGATAGTAAGGATATGGATTGGTATCGTGGATATACAAAACTGAAGAATAATAAATATTTAGTCTTTTTTGTATAAGTGTTTTAATAATATTTTTTTTGGTTAATTGTACAATGAAATTGAACACATAAAAAAATCCATTAGTGAATATCGATTTGTGTTATGATTAAGGTCTCTAATCTAAA
>ENA-OQIC01000649-OQIC01000649.1-human-gut-metagenome-genome-assembly--contig:-NODE-649-length-14551-cov-3.677621_pt1 | contig 14551 bp, 22 predicted proteins | sample MGYA00242572_ERZ504736 | MGnify/ENA primary metagenome ERZ504736 (study PRJEB26092, sample SAMD00036201) | human gut metagenome | host: Homo sapiens | study: EMG produced TPA metagenomics assembly of... | reverse complement strand
ACCAACGGTTCTCTTGTTAAGTATATTATATGTCAGGTTGAAATATTTGTCAAATGTAAAAAATTTATAGTTGCTTTTTTATAAAAATCTGATATAATAGCATTTGTTGCGGGGTATGGCGTAGCTTGGTAGCGCGCACGGCTGGGGGCCGTGAGGTCGCAGGTTCAAATCCTGTTGCCCCGATGCTTAAACTTAAGCCCCTTGTACATCAAGGGGCTTTTCATTATGTTTATTTTACCAAATAGCCTCCATCCACAGGAATAATTGCTCCTCCCAGATAATCACTTGCATGTGAAGCTAAGAATATACAACATCCCTTCATATCGTCTCCTGTTCCCCAGCGATTAGCCGGAATTCTCTCTGTAATCTGTTGATATCTTGGATTTTTTCATCTAACAACGCCTCATTCATTTTTGTTGCCATATATCCCGGTGCAATAGCGTTTACATTAATTCCTTTGGCAATCCAGTCATTACTCATTTCTTTCGTCATCTGAGTCACCCCGCCTTTTGCTGCTGAATATGCCGGCACTGTCTGACCTCCAAACCACGAAACCATAGATGCAATATTGATAATTTTTCCATATCCTTTTTTTAACATAATTTTTGCTGCTTCTTGGCACAAAATAAATACAGAATTCAAATTTACATTCATTACTTCATCCCACTCCGCTATCGGAAATTCTTCTGCGCTATGACGTCTTTGAATTCCATGGGCATTTACTAAAATATCTACATCTCCTCCCAGTTTTTCTATACACTGTTCAAAGCCTCTGTATACTTGCTCTCTCACAGAAAAATCAGCTTTCACACCATGACAGGAAAACCCCTTTTTTTAAATTCATCCGCTGTCTCAAACACTTTATCAGACGTACCCACAATTACTACCTCACATCCACATTCCATGAGTCCCTCTGCCATACCGTATCCAAGACCTCTTGTTCCTCCTGTAACGATGGCTTTCCTGCCTTCAATATCAAATAATTCATTTCCCTTCATATATATTTTCATCCTTTCCTTCCACAATCTAATCAAAAAGAATTACCATTTTTTTCACTTCCGGCACCGGATTGTCCATATATTGGAATACTTTCTCTATCTCGCTAAATTTAATAAATGTTGTCGCAATGCCCTCTGTCTTAAAAGCTTTTTCTTCCATTCTCTGAATGGTCGGTTCAAACTGAAAGCAGGACATTCGAGAACCGATAATATCCAATTCTCTCTGATTTATCATTGCCTGTGTAATTTCTTCCGGTTCTGTGCAAAATCCCATCGGCACTACCCTTCCTGCGTTACATACAATTCCCGGTTTCATAATCATCGTTAATGAACCTGGAAAGCACGCAGAGTCAAATGCTATGGTCACACCACATCCATCTGTGATTTTTTGTACTGCATCTGCCAAATCTTCTTTCTGAGAATTAATTACATAATCTGCTCCGTATCCTTTTGCCCTCTCTAATGAACTATCATTGATATCCGCACAAATTACTGTTTTACATCCTCTTGCCTTGCATGTCTGTAAAATAATAGAACCGATTGTGCCTGTCCCTAAAATCAATACAATATCTTCAGGTACTACTCTTCCTCTTGCTGTACAATGTGCACCGATTGCATATGGTTCAACCAATGCCGCATCCTCCCATGAAACGCTTTCCGAAATTTTGTAAATTTCGTCTGCCGGTGCGGTAAAAAATTCTCTCCATCCTCCGTCTGCGCCTGAGCCTCTTACCGCTACATGTGAACAAACATTTTTCCGTCCGATTTTGCATTGATAACATTCGCCACAGGTGTGAATTAAGTCTACAATTATATGGTCACCCTGTTTTACATTCTTTACATTTTTTCCTACTCTTTCCACAATCCCTGCATTTTCATGTCCCGGAATTCTGGGATAGGTAGAACATGGATTTGTTCCATGATAAATATGGTGGTCACTTCCGCAAACCCCTGCTGATTTCATTCTGATAAGAACTTCATCATCTTTCGGCACAGGTATTGGAGCTTCTCTGATTTCTACCTTATGAGGCGCTGTTACTACTACTTCTTTCATTGTTTCTCTCATGTCTGTTTCCACCTTTCTGGATAGCTTCACTTTACCTATCTACTATAATTTCTGAAAATATAAGCTTATGATACTAAATTTGGTAAGAATGTCGATAAAACCGGTACATACGCAAAAATAAATGCACAGGCTACTTCAACTGCAATAAAAGGCACTAAGTTTTTAGCCACTTTACTTACAGGCTGGTTAGAAAAACCACAGGCTACGAACATTGTAGTTCCAAAAGGAGGTGTTGCCTGTCCAAGAGCCAATAAGAATACAAACAACATTCCAAAATGAACAGGATCAATGCCAAATGCAGCTGCAATAGGCGCTAAAATCGGTCCTAAAATCAAATTTGTGGCTCCGACCTCTAAGAACATACCACAGATGAGCAGTAAAATGATAATCAATAATAAAAATGTGTATTTATTACTTGCAACTGTCATAAACGCATTTGTAACAGCCACCGGGATTTTATAATACGTTATTAAATATCCAAACATCTGAGCTGTAACAACTAAAAACATAAGATTTGCAGTATTTACCGCCGTACTTTTTATAATCTCCCAGACATCTTTACCTGAAATTTCTCTGTAAATTGCCATACATACTAAAAATCCATAAAATACTGCTACAACAGCAGACTCAGTCGGTGTAAAAATACCTGCATAAATTCCACCGAGAATTACAATCGGCATAATCAAAGCCCAAATAGCATCTTTAAAGGATACCAGAAATCTTTTAAAAGAAAAACCGGCTTCTTTGGGGAAATTACATTTTTTGCTTTATAATAAGCATAAATACAGAGAAGCACACCGCAAATAATTCCCGGCAGCACACCTGCCATTAATAATTTTGCCACAGATACTCCTGTAATGTTTCCATAAATGACAAAAACTGTGGACGGAGGAATAACAATCCCAAATGTTCCGCCTATGGCCTGTACTGCTGCGGAATAATCTTTTGGATATCCTCTTTTTACCATTCCGGATACATCAGTCCGCCAATAGCCGCCGTAGTAGCAACAGAAGAACCGGAAATAGATGCAAAGAATGTACATGCTACAATTGATACTAAGGAAATTCCTCCCGATATCCAACCAACAAAAGAGTCTGCAAAAGCTACCAGTCTTTTCGACAATCCACCTTTTGACATAATGTCGCCTGCCAAAAAGAATGCCGGAAGTGCAAGCATGGAAAAATTGTCACATCCAGTGAAAATCTTCTGTGTTATCATAGATACAGACAATGTTGGATCTAAAAATATTGCCACAATACAAGCTCCTCCCAATGCCCATATAATAGGAAGACCTATAAACATAAGAACAATCAATACTACAATCAATGCAATCGCTGAAGATGACATTACAAATCGCCTCCTTTCACAATCCCTTCTTTTTCTTTTATAACGTCAATTAGTTTAAATACCACTGATATAACTGCCAGTAAAAACCTACACATAAAATTCCATACATGATATTCATCAGTCGGTCATTTTTTGCGGACAGTTCATACATGCTATCCTTTTCTGTTCTCTGCTCCTGCGTTTGCTCTCGTTTGATTTCTCCCTCCGTATCTTCTTGGCACAAGCAGGACAATACCTTGATGCACCAGAGCCCGGGACATATTCAACGCCGCACACCGTACAATTTTTAGCGGGCATTGCTGCCCACCGTTTTGTAGGTATGATATGTAATTCATCGACAAAGCCGATGAATTTATAGTAAATCTTGATTTCCTGCTTCACTGTTCCGTCTGCCATCTTCTCACGCTCCGAAACAAGTATCTTGTCTATGAGTGCGTTTATAACTGTTGCATCCAGTTCTTTTAAGCCTTGATAATTTCGGATAAGGGCGAGGAAGTCACGGATTCCCCGTGATTTCTCGTAGCTTTCATTAAGAGTTTCCGTCACCTCTTTCAGCCTTGCTTCAATTTCAAGCTGCTCTTTCTGGTATTTCCCCGACATCATCTCAAAATTCCGCTCGGTAATACGCTCCATGACCTTATCCTCGTAGAGAGAGGAAAACAGCCTGTCCAGTTCCGCAAGGCGTTTGTTCAGCTTCTTACGTTCTTTCTCTAATGCTTTCGCCCTGCTCTGGTCTGTTTCCGTGAGCCGCTTTTCTATGGCCCTGACCGCCTTTTCATCATTCACTGCCATATCCGCAAAACAGTTGATGTCGGCAAGAACGGCATTGAATAAATCCCTTGCTTCTATATTGTGGGCACTACACTCGCTTCTTCCGTTTCTTGCATAATTATTACATGAATACTGTACACAGTCGATAATCTCTGGGCGTTTCCTCCTGTGTACGTTCATTGCCCGCAGAGCACATCCGCAGTCCACACACTTGATAACGCCTGCAAAAATATTTACAAATCCTCCCTTGTTCTGTGGAAGCCTACGACTTGTAATAAGCTGTTGGACAATATCAAATTCCTCCTGCGTGACTATTCCCTCATGGGTATTGGGTATCACTTCCCATTCTTCGGGCAGCTTAGAGGGGCGTTTCTTGCTTTTCATATTGGCGGCAATCCGTTTGTAGCCTACAAGATTTCCCGCATATATCGGGCTTCTTAAAATGCTCCTCACGCTGTTCCCACTCCAAATATAGCGTTTGTCCTCGTTCCCCTCAAAATGACGTTCAAAGCCTGTTTCGCCACGCTCCGCCGCATAAGCGGCAGGGCGTAGGATATGCTGTTTATTAAGATGTCTGCAAATTTTGGCAACTCCATTCCCTTTTAATGCAAGGTCGAATATCTCTTTTACAACATGTGCCACTTTATCATCTATCAGCAGATGGTTGTGGTCGGCAGGGTCTTTGATATAGCCATAAGGGCGGCTTTCAGCCTGTCCACCATGACCGCATTGACAACGGTTTCTGCAATGTCCACCGCTTCATCAGTGATAAAGTCCAGAGGATTCCCCTCGCTGTCCGTAAATCCGTCGAGAGATAGCAGTCTATTCTTTGTATCTAATTTTTGCAGATAACGCCACCGTTCCTTGTCACGGTAGAAGTCTGTGTATTGCTCCCTCACGACTTCAAGCAGACAGCCTTGAATGGGGATAAACAGCTTGTCCATATAGGTCTGGTCGGATTCCCTGCAACGGCAGAACTCCGTGTAGGATAATTCCACATAGCCGCCACTTTCTCTGATATATACCTTTCTTGGTGCATATTTCACCATAAATACCTCCCATCTGAATTTTTGAAATGTAAAAAATCCAGATGGAGAGGCGGAGAACGACACCGCATATCAGAAACAGCCCTACGGCACTTTCCAACAAAAATCGACAAAAGAAAAACCGCAAAGGCTCTGTGACCTTTACGGTTATAGGAAATAGTAATTCTATTGTATGGAGATTGTACTTCTACTTTCAAGGTGAGAAGTACCGTTGCACTGGCAGAAATTTTTTTAACTGGTTTCCTGCCGTTCTCTGATATGCTATGTATTGATAAATTTTGCTTCGTATGAGCAGATAGATAACTGCCCGAAAAAAGGACATAAAAAATCCCTCCAAATTTAAAAACAAATTCAGAGGGTAATTTAGGGTATAACAAAATAACCCACCCGAATATCGTTTTTTTATTTGGTGAGTTTGTTCTTTCAAATACGAAACAAAAAGAGCCGATGATTCGTGAATTGTTCCACAATTTCATCGGCTCTGCGTCTTAAGCGTCTGGCTCTTTGATGACAGTTATCTTCAAGTTGTCAACTTTAATCAATCTTTCTTGTCTGCATTTTGGACAATAAAGGGGATAATTCTCCAAAACAGTGTCCTTCCTAATTTTATTACGGGTTTTGCTCCCACAAACAGGACACAATATCCATTCGCATTTCATCATAATTAGTCTCTAATCCTTTCAAATCTCATTTTATATGACTTTTGCAAGCTGTTAAGCTAACTTGTGGAACATATGCCGAACCTTATCTATACGGCTATTCGGGCGGCGGGGTTGGCAAATAAATTTACCAATAGCTGGCTGGTATCCTTTTAACTCTGTCAAGCAGACTCCCTGCCCATTTGTGAAATAAGTTAAATCGTTCCTGTATTCTTGAATACATCTAGCAGGGATTTCTCCTTTCAGAATGACCTCGTCATTCTTTATCTGAGTACTTACAATATCTGCACAATACCTTGGAGCATCATGATACGCCCGTGAGAGATATTCCTGCGGTGCATAAATTTCAAAGTGGAGATATGGCTCTAATAGTTCTGTCCCTGCTTTTTTTAAAGCCTGCTCCAATACGATAGGGGAAAGCAGCCGAAAGTCTGCGGGGGTACTTACAGGACTATAATACAATCCATATTCAAAACAGATTTTACAGTCTGTCACTTTCCATCCATACAGCCCCTGCTCGCAGCCATAAAGAACCCCCTCCATAACCGCATTTTGGAACGATTGATTTAAATATCCAAGTGAAACTCTGCTTTCATACTGCACTCCGCTTCCAATAGGGAGCGGCTCTATGGACAACCCGACAGAAGCCCAGAAAGGATTTGGCGGGACTTCTATGTGGATGGTATATTCTGCTTTTCTAAGCGGTCTTTCCATATATATAACAGTAGGCTCTTTTATTTCTGCCTCCACATGATATTTTTCCTCAAGGATGGCACAAATGACTTCCATCTGCACATTCCCCAAAAAAGAAAGTATAATCTCATGCGTTGTAGTATCCACATAATATTTTAAAAGAGGGTCGCCATCTGAAATTTCTGTAAGTGCCCCAAGCAATATTTCCCGCTGTTCAGATTTCTTTACTGCAATCGTTGTTTGGAGCATAGGGAGAGGATTTTCAATAAATTTTCTCTGCGGCAACAGTATTTCGTTCCCCAAAATACTGTTTAGCTGCAAAACATCATTTGGTAAAATTACAATATCACCAGAGCAGGCTGTATCGGATGAATATAATTCACCGTTTGTCGGAACACACATCTCTGTGATTTTTATTTTCTCTTTTTCAGATATTCTAATAACATCCCTCAAATGCAATGTTCCGCTATATATACGCACATAAACAAAACGCCGCCTTTTCTCTGAATATTCAATCTTAAAAACCTGCCCGCATAGTTCAGATTGACCTTCAGGCGTTGATGAATAAAATTTACTGGCAATTACTTCTATAAGCTGCCGAATCCCCAGATTGTTTTTAGCGCTTCCGTGATAAACGGGAAATAACGTTCCGTTTTGGAATCTCCTGTTTTCTTCCTGTTCCAGTTCTGACATTTTAAACGGTTTCCCTGACATATATTTCTCTAATAGTTCATCGTTTCCCATAATTACCGCATCCCACTGTTCCATATCGTCATTGTCCGTTACATTTATATGGGGATGCTGCCCAACCTTTTGCTTCACTATAATTTCCGAAGAAAGCTTTGCTTTCATTTCCCGATATACCATTGGCAAATCAATCCCCTCTTGGTCAATTTTATTGATGAAAAAATTGTCGGAATCTTCATTATCTGTAGTGCATGAAACAGTATACGGGTCTGTGCCTGTATGCCATCCTTTGCAGAAACTAATAATACTGCTCCGTCTAATACGGATAAAGAACGGTATACTTCCGCCAAAAAATCCATATGGCCTGGCGTATCTATAATGTTGACTTTTACATCCTCCCACTGAAAAGATGTCACTGCTGTCTGGATAGTGATTCCCCTTTGACGCTCCAAATTCATTGTATCTGTCCTTGTTGTGCCTTCATCTACGCTCCCTAGTTCTGCAATTGCACCACTGGTATACAATAACTTCCGTTAATGTTGTCTTTCCTGCGTCAACGTGAGCCAGAATGCCTAAGTTAATTATTTTCATGTGATTTTCCTCCTATCAACACCCAAAAAAGGGCATAAAAATACCCAGTGATAAATACTCCTATCACTGGGTAAATAACTCCAATAGCCCCAAAACACTTATATGTTTTCGGCATATAAAATTACATGATAAAAGTATTCTTAAACTGGGTACAAAAAACTAAGCCCCATATTAAAAGTGAAACGGGACTGCTACTTTTTGTTCCCACTATCAAATTGACAGTTTATTTAAGAATACCTTGCCGCATATTTATTAACTCCTTGTATAATACTGAATCTAATTATATTCCTTAACCCTTTATTTGTCAAGCTGACAAACTAAAGCAGAAAAAGCGGCAGGATTTCCCCCTGCCACTAATCATCTGTTTATGCAAAAATAATTTCCTTTTCCACAATCTCCCTCGCACAAGCCCTTATGTTATTGAGGCATCCTGTCCATTCTAAGGCGTTTTCTGCCTTTAGCTGTTCCGTTATGCCCTGTGCCTGTTTCATACCCTCTATGAGCCTTTCAAAGCGTTCCTGTGCCTGTCTGTTGATGTCGGCAAGGTAGGCGTTTAGCCTGCCGCTTGTAAGAAGATTGGTGTATGTAACTTTACGGTACTGTTTTAGATAATCTAAATGCCGTTGCCCCCAGATGCCTATTGCCTGTTCTTCTTCGGCGGGTACAGTTAAGCACGGTATCAAATAATCCCCTTGCCTTTCGTATTTGCCGCCCAGTTCCTCAAATAATGATTTTGCCATTGTCTGTTACCTCCACATTCTTTTTTATTTTGAATGTCCGCAAAATCCGTCCTACATCGGAAGACGAAGTGCAGGACTCATTTGATACCCTCCAATGCGGATCATTCCAAATGTACTGCAAAAGAATACGAAGGATATAAGAAGCGCCAGAATTTGCCTTCCTATTTCCAGTCTTCTTTTCATTTTTGCACTTAAAAAATTATCAATCAAATCAATTCGCACCATAAGATTTTGAGAAATTCCCATGTTAATTCCCAATAAAATCATTCCCACGAAAAGATATCTTGAGGCTTCCTCAGACCACGGAATGCTATAAAATATCACATATCTTGTAAATGTTTGTACGAAAATAATTACCATAATGGCAATTAACATGAGCCCTATAATTCCATTCACAATTCTTTGCACTTTTTCAAAAATACATTTTGCTTTTTCCATAATTTTCCTCCTTCCTTTCTATTTTGCTTTTGCAATTCTTTCAAGGGTTTCCTTATAATCTGCGCCATAGGTATCACGAACATCCTGTGTTAATGAAATGAGCTCCTCCTTATCCGGATGTGTTATAACCATTCCTTTATTTTCAAGCGTATCTAACGCTTCTTCATCCATGGTACGGCTTAATTCACGCTCTTTTATATTTTCTTCTTCCATACATTCTGTAATAATTGCTTGATGTTCTTCGCTTAAAGCATTCCATGTTTTAGGCGCCATAACAAGAAAAACCGTAGAATATACGTGTTCTGTAATAGCCATTTTTTTGTTTACTTCTACAACATTGTTTTTATCAATTACCGTAGATGGATTTTCCTGTCCGTCAATAGCGCCCTGTTGCATTCCTGTATATGCCTCGCTCCAAGCCATCGGAACCGGATCCGCACCCAATGCTTTCCATAATTTTTGATGAATTTCATTTTCCATAACTCGAATTCTCAATCCTTTAATATCTTCTGCGGAATTTACATCTTTTTTAGAATTTGTCAAATTTCTAAATCCTGACTCCCAAATTCCCAAGCCCTTTAATTCCACCTCAGAAGTCTGTTTAGAAAATCCTGTCCTATTTCACCTAAAAATACTTTATCTGCATGTTCTGTACTCTCTATTACATATGGCAAATCAAAAGCAGCTATGTCCGGAATAAAGTTCGCCAACACGCTTTGATTTACAACTGCAATATCAAGATTTCCCAACTCACAGGCTTCTATATTATCTCTCTCGGATCCTAATTGTCCGTTATGAAACACAGAAATATTGATTTCTCCGTTTGACTTCTCATAAACGCTTTTCGCAAAGTCCTCCATAGAAATTCCAATTGCCCCATCTGCTGCTGATGCTTGCGCCATGCGCAAATGAACGGTTCCGTCTTCTTCGTATATTGTCCCTTTTTTTCCACACCCTGACAAGGATAAAAACGTAACCGTCGCTACCATTGTCATCATTATTTTCAACTTTTTCCCCATACTTTCCTCCTTAAGGTGTCTGCAAAGCCCCATCCCTGAGTCTGGTTTGTGTCCATGTAGTTCACGGTATTTTCGCAGGGATATTTTTTGCTTCGTCTTCATCAATATCTACACCCAACCCCGGTTTATCGTTTGCATATACATATCCATTCTTAAACTCCGGCAATCCCGGAAATACATCTAAAAGTGCTCCTTTCGGTCCTTTTAAATCCTGAATTACAAAATTGGGCGGCTCTATTCCGGACCATTCCTGTACACCAAAATTTTGAGCTGCTAAATCAATATGTATGTTTGCCGCATGAGCTACCGGTGACATATCTCCGGGACCGTGCCATGCTGTACGAACACCAAATTGTTCCGCAAATATCTGCAGCTTTCTCGCCGGGGTAATACCTCCGATTTGGCTTAAATGTACCCGAATGTAATCAATATATCTCTCCGTAATTAAAGTTTTCCATTCGCAGGCATTATTAAATAGCTCTCCCTGCGCAATTGGAATACTGGTCTGCTCTCTCAAAACCTTTAACCATTCAATTTGTTCCAGCGGTACCGGATCTTCTAAAAAAATAAATCAAACGCTTCTAATTCTTTTGCCAATTTTACCGCTTCTATGGGTGCAATCCTCTCATGTACATCGTGTACCAGTTCCATATCATACCCAATTCTATTTCTTATCTGCTCAAATAGTTTTACCGTATCTCTCATATATTTCCTAGAGTCTAAATAAACACCCGGATGCGCACCCATAGGAGCTGACTTAGGAGTACATCCATATGTCTCGCCTCCATATCCTCCACATTGACAACGCAGATGTGTCATTCCCATTTCTTGAAATCTTTGAATGTTTTCGCAAATTTCCTCAATGTCTTTCCATCTACATGACGATAAACAGGAATACCCTCCCTGACTTTTCCGCCAAAAAGTTGATATAACGGCATTCCGGCCAGCTTTCCTTTAATATCCCACAGAGCCATATCAATACCTGATATAGCATTATTTTCAATCGGACCGTTTCGCCAATATCCGTTTTGGTGCATTAATTGCCATAACTCGCTAATATTCTCTGCATCACGACCAACCAAAAGTGGTTTTAAATAATTTTCAATCAAGTGCTGAACGGTAAGATGACGATATGCAAAAGTTGCACATCCAAGTCCATAAAGTCCCGGCTGGTTAGTTTCTACTTTTACTGTTACTAAATTAATCCCTTCCGGAGCTGTGCAAATCGTTCTAATGTCTTTAATTTTTACTCCCATATTTCCCTCCCTTTATACTTGTATGACGAGTGATAAGTTGATTATATTTTAACTTGTCATACATGTCAATATATAATAATATTTTCTTTTAATATACGTTATTTTTCAGCTTATTTACTAATTCTTGTTGTTCTTTTTTGTTAATTTTTTCAATCAATAGAATTAAAATCAAAAAAGATTGTGCAACAGCGCAGTTTCTTATAAACGAAAAAAGCAGGCACTTTTATGTGTCCGCTTTTTATATAATCTCCTATATTTTCTTCATTGCTTGGTTCATGTGGTTCCACATTGCACGATAAGCTTTTTGTGAATTCTTCTCCTTAAATGCTTCTAAGATTTCCGTATGGCAATCAATTCCCGATTGGAAGCCAAAAAGAGCATTCATCTGGTTGTGATTTTTTCTTGTCTCTAAAAAACCTTGTGAAGAGACTTCTCCAAAAGTTGATTTCCTGATGCTTTACAAATAACTTCATGAAATTTCAAATCCGCATTTACAAAAGCATCCCTTTCCCCCTCATATTTTTTCATTTGCTTTAAATACTTCTCTAATTCTGATACAACCTGACTGTCTCCCCTCTCTACTGCCAATCTGCACGCATCCGGCTCTAAAATCCTGCGAAATTCCAATACTTTTTCAATATCCTTACAGTCTTCAGAAGTAATTTTATTGTCTGCTTCCTCCCAATTTTCTACTTGGCTGTTGATAAGATATGTTCCCTTTCCATGCACACTTTCTAATACGCCGATGCCAATCATATATTGAAGAGCTGCTCTGACACTGGAGCGGCTGACACCCAAAGTAGATGTCATCTGATTTTCCGATGGTATTTTCTCACCTACTTTCCAGTTTCCTGCTTCTATATTTTCTTTTAAATATTCTACGACTTGCTCTGTTACATTTACTTTTTTTATTCTCATTTTTATTCTTTATTTAACCTCTTTATACAGCACTTTTTTATTTTATCTTAATTTTACAGCATTTTACAATTCTTGCCTACTGTAATTTTAATATTTCTGTCGTTTCTTTTTCGTCTACGCAAAAATCGCTCAGACCTATAATCCAAGCGATTTTAACTTTACTATTTTTTTATCAATCTTATTACAAAAATCTCCTTATCGGAACCGTAATCACTCTCAGCACACCATAGAAAATTTTCTTTCCCGTACTCATTTCTTTTTCCTGATACTCCGGTCCATACTCATATTCTTCGCTTTCTGTCATGGTACGGCTGGCAAGCTTATCCTGCTCTGCCTCTTGTCTAATCTGCTCGTTCAAAGCAACGGAGTCTACCGCCAGCATCAGTTCCGTATCCTGATAAGTGCTGCGCATATCCATATTATACGAGCCAACCAGACTCATTCTCTCATCAATCAGAACTGCCTTTGTATGGCTGGAGTGTTTTCCCATAAATTCATACACCTGTACGCCTGTTGCCCAGATTTTTTCCCTTTGATTGAGATAATCGGTACAACCCCATGGATTGGCACCGCTGGAAACGTCATTTGTGATAATTTCTACATTTTCCGTTTTTTACAGACCTGTGTCAAATCCTCGTACATTTCTTTTCCACAAATAATATACGGTGTGTAAACGGTTACATCATCACCGGATTTCATCAGCTCTGTAATGGTGTACCACATCACCGGCTCTTTGTTTTCTGCCTCTATGGGATTTTGTAAAAGTGTTACTTTATTGGTGTCTACTGTCAATTCCTGCCAGTTCCATTCCTCATAAGCCTCCGGATACAGCTTTTTCACTTTTTCAGTACGATTTTTCAAATCAGAAAGGCACTGTTTTACCTCTTCTGTTTCTTTTTTACATTCATACTCCTTGCTGTCTTTTAAATTCCATACGCTTTCAAAGTAGGCTTTCAACTGATGAATAGAACCTTTAGAGCTTTCATCTTCTTTATATACAAATAGTTCTCTGTCTATATTTTTGCTGTCAGAGTAATCTCCCAAAAAAGATTTGTGGTATTTCTTCCGCCCAGAAGATACATTTTATCATCTACAATGACATACTTATCATGCAGTCTTGCCTGAAGCTTCCACGGCTTTAATAAATTTACGGGATTGTAAATCTGTATGTCTATATTTTCATGAGATGCCAAAGCCTGAAACCACTCTGCGGATTTCACTTTCATGTCCAAAAAGCCGTTTCCTCCGTCCACAATGACTCTCACCTTTACACCACGCTCTGCCGCTTCTAAAAGGGCGCACATCACATCTTTTCCGCTGCTGTCCGCATTAAAATCAAAGGTGGATAAAATCACCTCTTCTTTTGCTTCGCTTATCATTTTCAAACGATATTTTAATGCTTCTACATTGTCGTTTATGTAAGCAACTCGTTCCTGTCCCTTTGTATCTCCGTAACAGTCCTCTGCCTGAAATTCCTTCTTAATGTTGCCGGAAACCTTCTTATGCCCAACATAGGGCAGTGTCAAAGCCCCTACATAAGCAACCAGAAACACTGCAACAATTTTTCCTATGTGTTTCATTATACTCACTCCTATCTGAATATTCCCCGTGTTTCACTTCAAAGGGTAAGTATAATTACTTTATGCTGGGAAATCAAGAACAGGAACACACATTATAAAAATATAAGATTTTTCATTTATTCTTTATAATATAATTTACTAAACCTTCTGCCTCAATAATTCTCTGCATAAATTCAGGGAACGGCTGAATTGGATATTCCTTCTCTTTGGAAAGATTACGGATAATACCGTTATCAAAATCCACTTCCACCTCATCGCCTTTTTCTATATCTCTGGCTGCCTCAGGACATTCTACAATAGGAAGGCCGATGTTAATGGCATTTCTGTAAAAAATACGGGCAAAGGTTTCAGCAATTACGCAGCTGATACCTGCTGCTTAATTGCCATAGGCGCATGTTCTCTTGAAGAACCGCAGCCAAAATTTTTATTTGCCGCAAGAATATCTCCCTTTTTCACTTCCTTTACGAAATTTTTATCAATATCTTCCATACAATGAGCAGCCAATTCCTCTGCTTTTGATGAATTTAAGTATCTCGCAGGAATAATTACGTCAGTATCTACATTATCTCCATATTTAAAAGCATTTCCTTTTACTTTCATGTTCTATTCCCCCAATTCTTCCGGACTTGAAATTTTTCCTGTTATAGCACTGGCTGCAGCAACTGCCGGACTTGCAAGATAAACCTCGGATTTCACGTGCCCCATTCTTCCTACAAAATTTCTGTTTGTTGTAGAAATACAG
>ENA-OQIC01000648-OQIC01000648.1-human-gut-metagenome-genome-assembly--contig:-NODE-648-length-14558-cov-2.380570_pt1 | contig 14558 bp, 20 predicted proteins | sample MGYA00242572_ERZ504736 | MGnify/ENA primary metagenome ERZ504736 (study PRJEB26092, sample SAMD00036201) | human gut metagenome | host: Homo sapiens | study: EMG produced TPA metagenomics assembly of... | reverse complement strand
TACACTATCATTTCTTCTTGCTTTGCTTCCAGATAATCTGTATATCCCCTTCATACTGCTGAAGTTTCCCGTTTCCTGTAAATTCAAAAATTCGGTCTACTACGTTATCCAGAAAATAACGGTCATGGGAAACCGTCACTACAATTCCGGTAAAAGAGTTCAAATAATCTTCCAAAATCGTAAGGGTAGGAATGTCCAGATTATTTCCCGGCTCATCTAAAAGCAACACATTAATTTCACTGGAAAGGACACCCAAAAGATATAAACGTCTTTTCTCTCCTCCTGAAGCTTTCCAATAGGCGCATACTGCATATCAGGGGTAAATAAAAAACGCTCCAGCATCTGAGATGCACTGATTTTCCGTCTTTTGTGTTAATGTATTCTGCAATATCTTTCACATAATCAATAACCCTCTGACGTTCATCCATTTCCTGCTCTTCCTGAGCAAAATATCCGATTTTAATGGTTTCTCCCATTTCTACTGTTCCACTATCGGGCTCTACCAGTCCTGCCATCAATTTCATTAGTGTAGATTTTCCGCATCCATTTGGACCGATAATACCCAGTTTTTGGTTTTTCAATAAAATATAATTGAAATCTTCTACCAAAACCTGATTACCGTATTTCTTAGAAACGTGCTTTAATTCAATGGTCTTTTTCCCCATACGTGTTTCTACAGACTCTAATTCCACACTCTGGTCTCCCACAGGAGCTGCTGTATTTTTCAGGGCTTCTAATCTCTCCAGTCTGGCACGCTGTTTTGTTGTTCTTGCACGGCAGCCTCTTTTTGCCCATTCTAATTCCATACGCAGAACACTTTGACGTTTTCTCTCTGATGCAAGTTCCATTTCTTCTCTTTCTGCCTTTAATTCCAGAAATTTTGAATAATTTGCTTCATAACTGTACATTTTTCCGTGAGAAATTTCTAAAATACGATTCGTTACCTTATCCATAAAATAACGATCATGTGTAACCATCAAAACCGTTCCCCGAAAACTCTTTAAATATTCTTCCAGCCATGAAATCATGCTTCGTCTAAGTGATTAGTTGGCTCGTCCAGTAAAAGAATGTCAAAATCCTGCGCTAAAATTTTTGCCAAAGCTACTTTTCTTCTCTGCCCTCCTGAGAGCACTGCAATTTGTTTTTCATATTCTGTAATTCCAAGCTGTGTCAGATTACTCTGCACTTTCCATTCTGCCTCACAATCCTGTATATAAGAAAGAATTGTGGCATTTTCCGGAAACTGCGGATTTTGTGGCAAATAGGCAAGTCTTACATTGTTCTGCATAATAATCTGTCCTGTCTCGGGAACTTCCTCTCCCGCCAGCATTTTCAAAAGAGTAGACTTTCCTGTACCGTTAATTCCGATAATTCCTACTTTATCTCCCTCCTGAACTCCAAAGCTGGCATCCTCGAAAATCACTTTTTCTCCGTAAATCTTGCTGATATGTTCTATATTTAATATGTTCATGGGAACACTCCTTTTTCTCGCTTTATTCCTTAATCACTATAACAAAGAAATCCTTTTGGGACAATGACTTTTTATTTTTCTTAAAAAGATTGTTATTTTCTTTATAAAATGATATGGTAATAAAGTGGAAAATGAAAAAATTATGGAGGAAAATTATGTTAAAATCTGTTATTTTTTTATTAGTAGGATTTTTTCTACTTGTAAAAGGCGCAGACTGGTTTGTGGAAGGCGCCTCTTCTATTGCAAGACGTCTGCGTATCCCGTCTTTAATTATCGGACTTACTATTGTAGCATTTGGAACCAGCGCACCGGAGCTTGCAGTAAGTATTACTGCTGCTGTAAAGGGGAGTAATGATATTGCCATTGGAAATGTAGTAGGTTCCAACATTTTTAACCTTCTGGTAGTTATTGGTATGAGTGCTCTGATTTGCCCTCTGTCCGTAAAACCAAGCATGATAAAAAAGATTATCCTTGTCTATTGCTGCCACACTTCTTTTAAATGTGCTGATTATGGATCAATTTTTTACTGGAAGCTCCCGCATGATCTTAGGACGTCTTGACGGAGTTTTATTGCTGGTGGGATTTGGATTTTTCATGTATCTGGCTGTAAAAGATGCTTTGAAAAGCAGAGCTGAAAATCTGTGTATACAAGAAGCTGAAACTGTCATTGGATATTCTATGGGAAAAAGCATTCTGCTTTCTCTTGTTGGACTTGCAGGTATTATTATCGGTGGAGATATGACTGTAAATGGAGCAAAAGAAATTGCCAGAGCCTTTGGTCTTAGTGAAGCCTGATTGGTCTTACCATTGTGGCAGTAGGTACTTCTCTGCCGGAATTAGTTACTTCTATTGTAGCTGCCAGAAAAGGAGAAAGTGACATCGCTCTTGGAAATGTGGTAGGTTCTAATATTTTTAATGTATTTCTTATTTTGGGATTATCCAGCACGATTTTGCCTATGAATGTCACAAAAACTTATCTATATGATGTGGGCTTATTGACTATTGTCTCCATACTGGTCTATATTCCAATTCTTCTCAGAAAGAAAATCGGACGAGTTATGGGAGCTGTGATGACTTGCTCTTATATAGCTTATACGGCGTATCTGATTATGAGATAAAAAATGGAGCTGTTGCTTCAAATATCTATACATTTTTGAATGATATTTGAAGCAGAACTCCTCTTGAAAAAATTCTAAAGATTTTCTATTTTTATTTGCCACTCTTTCTTTTTTTCACATATCTTTCTATCCAATCACTTACATAAACGAGTAACAATATACCTGCTAAAACCAAAGCATAGGTAGTATTTTCTCCGTCAAATCCCCATACAACAAGAAACAAAACAGAAGTAATATTCATAAGCTCTCTTGTCCACTGTACACCGCCCACTGTCCATTTCGTTGTCATTTTCTTTGGAAGAAATACTACGATTAAATCCATTAGGATAAATATTCCCAATATCACCATTTCAAATTTGGAGCTAATACAGCCTGTTAACATTAAAATCCCCATAATAATCCAAAAAATACTGTCAGTCAGTTCCATCCAGTTTTGTCCATTGAGTTTTTCATATCAATCACCTCTTCCGCAAACATCCACTTTCAGAAATTATTTCTCAGTTTCCAACTGTTCCATAATAGCATTATGCAAAATCAAATTTCCTGCAAAGAGGCAAATCCCATTTTTTTCAAACATAGGCACAGCATCTTTGCCTCCGGCATATATTCCGTAGGTTAAATGCGATTTCTCTGAAAATTCATCCCAGTTTTCTGCATTAAGTCCTTGCTGGAAATTTTCCCACATTCTCTTATACTCTTCTGCATTTTCCTTTGGCACAACTTCTTTCAAAGATTGGCTTGTCCAATATGCTGCATTTTCCTTTTCCTCATATTCACTTACCGCCATTGAAAGTAGTGAATACAAACTTATATTAGGTACTGTTTTTCCAAAATCTTTTTTCATTTTCTTCAATACCTGTTCCATATCTGCATCATCCGGATACACAACTCTGATTTCATATAACTGTTGTGGTTTTCCGCTAAAAGAAGCATCTACAAAGCTGAAATAAATTTGAGATGTCTTTTCACCAAACATCTCCTGTCCGTTTTCCAGAGCAAAATAAGAGTCATTCTTATTTTCTATTAGATTTTCCACAGTATCTTTATTCACTCCATAGGTTTCAAAAACATCCTCCATGGTAATGCCCCATGGTGCATCTTCCAGTTCAATATTCTCATTTTGAGAACTCTCGGAGCAACCGGAAAAAGCACAAAACGTTATAAGAGCCATAAAACAAATAAGTTTTTTTAACATTTCAATCTCCTTCCAATACATCTTAATAATTTAATTTCTTATAAAACTTTTTCCAAAAACTCCCTTATTTTTTCTTCTTCCCCTACAAGAGAACCCTGTATCATCGGAGGTTTACCTCCTCCTTTTCCCTGAAAAGCTGCATTCAATTTCTTACCGATTTCTCTGATATCTCCACTGCTTCCCAGCACATAGCGAAATCCCTGTTTTTCATCTCCTACAAAAGCACCACAGACGCCTTTTGTAAGCTCCATTCCTGCATTGACAAAGTTTCGCATTGCCATAGCGTCTAACTCTTTTTCAAATAACAACAAATTCGCATTTGGATTTTCCTTTAAAACAACTTTTTCAGACTCTAAATATCCCATAACAAGCCTTTCCTGCATTTTTGCTGCTTTCTCTTTTAACTGCTGAATTTCTTCTGTTAAGCGCTTTACAGCATCTGTTACTTCTTGCTGTTTTGCAGAGAGCATATTGGAAATTTGTACCACACTGGCTTCCTTTTGATTATAATCCTCCACGCCCGCATACCACAGGTAATCCAAAGGCGCATACCGCCTTTATAACGTATAGCATTTGTAATTTTAATGAGTCCTACATTTCCTGTTGTTTTCACATGAGGAGCACAGCAGGCACAGATATCACAATCCTGAATTTCTACAATTCGAATTTTTCCCTGCAATTCTTTCTTGCTGCGATAAGGGATTTTTTCCAACTCTTCTGTACCAGGAAAATACGCTCTTATTTCTCTGTTCTCTGCCACCACTTGATTTGCTTCGTATTCAATACTTCTCAGTTCTTCTGGAGTAAGAGGGCCATCATAATCCATAGTCACTTCTTCTTTTCCCAGATGAAAACCTACATTTTCATAACCAAATCTTCTATGTACAATTCCGGAAATAATATGTTCTCCGGTATGCTGCTGCATCTTGGAAAATCGCTCCTGAAAATCCAATTCGCCTATGACTGTCTGTCCCGGCAAAATTTCCTTATCTATAAAATGAATAATTTCTCCATTTCTTTCCTGCACATCAAATACTTGTATTTCCCTGTTTTCTATATGCAGCACACCGGTATCTGCACATTGTCCCCCTCCTTCTGGAAAAAAGGCAGTTCTATCAAGAACCGCCTCAAAATGATTTCCATTTGGAATACAGGACAAAACCACAGCTTCAAAATCTTTTATATAACTGTCTTGATAATATAACTGTTCTGTCATTCTTCCTCTCCATATACTCTAATAACAGAAGAAATCTTCTGCACTACTTCCATTTTCTCTAAACCAAAAGCGCATCGTGGAAGTTTCCTTCTTTTACCCTTGATGTTACAATCACCAATTCTGCCCATTCTTCATGTTTATGTTTTTGAATCATTTGAGCAATACTTACTTCATATTTGCCCAGCACACTGGCAATTGCTGCCAATACTCCCGGAGTATCACTTGCATGAATACGCATAAAGAAGCGACTTTCAATATCTTCCTGATTTTTGATAGGAAGCGTTTTATAGCAGGTACAGCGAATTCTTCCCGTACAGGAAAACAAAATATCACGTACAATATCAAATACGTCACCTACGATTGCACTTGCCGTAGGCAGTTCTCCTGCGCCTCTGCCGTAAAACATTGCGTCATCCACTGCATCTCCGTGAACGAAAACTGCATTAAAGGAGTCATTTACCGATGCCAGAGGGTGCTTTTCAGAAACCAGCATCGGCTGTACAGATACTTCTATTCCCGTATCTGTGTTTCTGGCAACGCCTAAAAGCTTAATCACACAGCCTAAATCTCTTGCATAACGAATATCTTTGGAAGAAATACGGGTAATGCCTTCTGTTGCAACATTTTCAAATGTCACTCTGGAATTAAAGGCAATGGATGCCATAATCGCCATTTTTCTTCCTGCATCATAGCCCTGTATATCCGCAGTAGGATCTGCCTCCGCATATCCCAGCTTTGTCGCAAGTGCAAGTGCATCTGCAAATTCCATATTTTCCTGTGTCATTTTTGTCAGAATAAAATTCGTAGTTCCGTTTACAATTCCTACGATTTCTGACAGATGATTTCCTGTAAGACACTGTTTTAAAGGGCGAATAATGGGAATTCCTCCTGCTACTGCCGCCTCAAACAAAAAGTCGCACTGGTTGGCAGCCGCACAATCTAAAAGCTCTCCTCCGTGAGATGCAACCAAATCCTTATTGGCTGTAACCACATTTTTTCCTGCTTTTAGGGCTTCCATAATGTATGTTTTGGCAGGCTCAATTCCTCCCATTACTTCAATCACAATATCGATACTTTCATCTTCTAAAATTTCTTTCCAGTTATTTGTCAGAATTTCCGGCTCTGCGATTTTTGCCGCAGCCTTTTTTAAATTCCGAACCAAAATTTTCTTCAATTTTACAGTAGCGCCGATTTTCTTCTCCATCTCGGCTTCCTGATTTTTCAGCACCTTATATACCCCGGTTCCTACTATTCCAAGGCCTAAAAGTGCTGCGTTAATTACTTTTTTGCTCATGCTTTTCTTCCTTTTCAACCTCTACTCTTTCAATGAACCCTTTTTTCAGTTTGCTGTTTCGTTTAAATGCCTTGCTCCAGCCTCCGATTTTATTATATACCCAGAAGGAATGGGAAAGAACTGTTTTTGCCTTTCCTATTTTTTCCTTTGTTGTCTTTGTATAAATACTGCCGCCGCAGCTGAATTTTGTTCCTTTTATAACGTGAGCAATCAAATCCGACTCACAGGTAATGTCATCCGGCACTTCTGTGTATGCTAAGCCTACACAGTCTGCCTTATGGGCATCGCTTCCCCCTGTTCCCGGCAAATCATATTTTTCTGCAATTTTTACGGCTCTGTCGTTTACCTCCTGCGGCTCGCAGGCATTAAAGATTTCCATAAAATCAAATTCCTTCAAAATATCAGGATTTCGCTCGTAAGCTTTTGCATTCATAAAGCTCATAAACTTTTCTCCACACGGATGTGCCGGTCCTAAAATCCCCCATAATTATGCACAATCGGTATGAGCATCTGCACCGGAATTCCACGAAGCTCCAACAAACGAAGCTTAATGTTTTCCGGCATAATTACAATAATATGTCCTGCATCCAGTGTATCGTATTCAATCCCTTTTAAGACTACAAAATCCTCATGCTTTTTCCCTTTAATATTCTTTTTCCAATAGCGGTATCCCCCGTAAGAATCATGGTCTGTTACCAACATTCCTCCAAAGCCCTGCGCCTTCAACATAGAAATGTATTCTTCAATCGGGACTTTTCCGTCAATAGAACCCTCTTTTGTATGGCAATGCATGTCAATCTTCATGACAACATCTCCTTCCCCACATTTGATATTTTGAATTTACATACCAAATCTTTGCTTTAATGCACTCATCTTCTCTTTTGGAAGAATTAAATTAAAACTGTTCGGATTGATTACAATACCTTTTGCAATCGGTATCAACACCTTTTCCATATTTTCAAAGGTTACCAGAAGCGCCTGAAATTTTCCTTCTTTATTAAATCTGCGAAACTCCTCGGCGTCTGTAAATACAGGCTGGAAAACATCTCCGTTTTGATTTTTCACATAAGGAACCTGTACGTTTTTTTCTTCCTCTCCCTTTTTCTCTACTGCCAAAAGGAACTTGCTTTTTACCACATTTGCCGCAACCTCTTCCTCCAGCTCAGGAAGCGATTTCTTTTCTTCCATTTCTACATCTCTGCGAAATTCCTGCATAAAATAAATAGCAGATAACTGAAGCTGCGGATTGAGTAATGGTCTCTTTTCCTCAGGAAGCACAGAGAAATCCGGTTTTTTTACGATTTCTTCCAATTCAAGCTCTGTTGTTTTATCTTTTTCATGATATACAACGCTGTTTACGCCAAGTGTGTAAAGTGTTGTATAAAAATTAAGAAAGCTCTTATTTTCTACTTTTATTCCGGCAACTGCATTTTTTTCTGCTGCAATAGCTGTGCTGCTTTTTCCAAATCTTCCTGATTTTCGAAAATCCAACCTGATCGTTAAAGCTTTCTGCATCGCAAATCACGAAGGGCTGTCTGGTAGCTCTTGAAAAGAGTGCAAATACTTCCTCTCTTGTCTGTATTTTCTGAATTAGTTCTTTTTTACGTTATCCATGTCCTTCTTCTCCTGTCGTAATCTTTTCTATGTATAGTATACACCTTTTTCTTGTTTTTGTCCCTGTTTATTTCCTGTCAAAAAACAGCAAACTGAAAAATGCCACTTTGCCGTCACAATAGTAAGGAAATCCACAGTACTCTGCCAGTTTATTTACCTGAATACAAAAAGCAGATAGACAGGAAGCCTTTTTATTCGGGAAGACACACTCTTTTCCTTCTCTGATTGCACAGGGTGTACATAACTGACACGGACCTGCCATTGCCGGCAAGTATTCCTGAATTTCTTCCTCTAGTTCTGAAATCAAAGCTCTTGTAAGCTGGTTATGATGTTTTTTAATTAAGCGAGTCTCACTGTCATCATTGATATCATGAACCATGGTAATAGTCTGAAGTACCAGCGCCTTTTTAAACTTATCTGCTTTTTCTTTTAATTCCTCAAAAGTTCCGCAGGCAGGAGGACAGGAATAATTTTTTTCATAATTCCCGCAATAATTCATTTCACAAAATCCGCGAAAGCTTCCATCGTATTCGATTGCCTGTGTATCAATGATTTTATAATTTGTAAAGCCCAGATTTTCTGCTGCTTCTAAAATTTTTTCTTCCTGCATACCTTTACCACCTTTTCTCTATTTCGCTGTTTTTACAGGTGTAACGGAAAATCCATATTCCATCTCTTTATCTGCCCAAATTGCCTTAATCTGATAAATATATCCCGCCTGCATGGTAATTGTCCAATTTCCATCTTCATTCTTCTCAGCAGATACTACTTCTCCTTTAGGAACAGGTGAAGCGTCAGATGCTTCCATTTTTTTCTCTGCTTCCCAGCGTACTACCTCTATGTTTTCAGGCTGTGTACTGACTAAAAGCTCTGCCTGTGTATCACCATCCACAGAAAGCTCCACAAGCTCCGGAAGCTTTAATGCCGGAACGCCTGCTATTATATCTGCCGCTGCTGTCACCAGCGCTTCCGGCTGTTTATAAGAAACGTCCAGATACGGCGGTTCATTCTCATCCGGTACGACAATAAATTCTTCCAAATAATGTCCGTACTTTTCTATATAATCCTTATTTTCTTTTTCTTCTCTCTGTATCTTAGTAATTCCCGGATACTGTGCAGGATAGGACTGTGCAATAGCTCCGTTTCCCCAGATTTTCACTACATCTCCGGAATGTAAATCTTCTTCTGTTATTTTCTTCTCATTTTCATCGTATAATCCTGTGAATTGTACCGAAAAATACCATTTCTGTATCTGTCTGTACAAAAATGCTGTTACCCTGTTCATCTTTTAAATAGACAGCCTTTAAATACGGTTCTTCTGTTTTCTCCTCTGTTGTTTTCTCCGTTTTCTTTTCCGCTTTCTTAAAGTTATTCTGCCCGAAAACTACTGCCCCGATGATTAAAATCACCAAAATAATTCCTACAATCCCTAAGATTGTTTTTCACCTTACTTTCTCCTTTTCCACTTTTTTGTTTCAGAATACCATACTTTGTGTCTGAAAACAACTAATACAGTAAATAATATGCTTCTGCTGTACAAAACAAAAAAAGAAGAGCTATTACATTAAGTATTACTTACTGCAACACCCCTTCTTTCGCTTTACCTATTTACAAACCTCATCATAAAGATTTCTTCCTTTTGAGTCAATGACTACAATCACAGGGAAATTCTCTACCTCCAGCTTTCGGATTGCCTCTGTTCCCAAATCATCATAAGCAATCACTTCTGCTTTCTTAATACATTTTGATAACAATGCGCCCGCTCCGCCTACTGCTGCAAAGAAAACTGCAGCGTTTCTTACAATGGCGTCTGTACCTCCGGTTTTCTTCTTCCTTTTCCAATCATGCCTGTAAGCCCTAAATCTAAAAGTCTAGGCGCATATTTATCCATACGGCTGGCTGTTGTAGGTCCTGCTGAACCGATTACTCTGCCTTCTCTTGCAGGTGTGGGACCCATGTAGTAAATAATATTATTGTTTAAGTCAATGGGAAGCTCCTCGCCTCTGTCTAAAGCCTCTGACATTCTGAGATGTGCCGCATCTCTTGCTGTGTAAATTGTACCTGTAATATAAACATAATCCCCTGCCTCTAAAGCTTTTACTTCCTCTTTATCAAGGGGCGCCTGCATATATCTGTCCATCTTCATTCCTCCCAAATTTCTGCTGTATTATATTGTTCTGGCAATATGACGGTTTACATGACAGCAAATATTTACTGCCACAGGAAGTCCTGCGATATGTGTTGCATAAGTGTTGATATTCACTGCCAGCGCAGTAGTATCTCCGCCAAGCCCCGCAGGTCCTAAACCAATCTGATTGATTTTTCCAGTAATTCTTCTTCCAGCTCTTTAATATGGGCAAGCTCTGAATGTGTACCGATTTCTCTTGTCAGGCTTTTTTTGCCAAAATAGCAGCCTTTTCAAAAGTTCCGCCAATTCCCACGCCAACAACAACCGGTGGGCAGGCATTTGGTCCTGCTTCTTTTACGGTGTTGATGATTGCTTCTTTTACGCCTTCAATGCCGTCTGCCGGCTTCAGCATATAAATTTTACTCATGTTCTCGCTTCCGAAGCCTTTGGGTGCTACCATAATTTCCACCTTGTCACCCGGTACAATTTCGTAATGGATAATGGCAGGTGTATTGTCCTTTGTATTTACACGAAGCAAAGGGTCTCCAACCACGGATTTCCTCAGATAACCTTCTGCATATCCCTGTCTTACCCCTTCGTTTACGGCAGCTTCTACGCTTCCGCCTTCAAAGTGTACATCCTGTCCTACCTTTAAAACACCACTGCCATACCCGTATCCTGACAAATTGGTATCATATCTTCTCCGGCAATATTCAGATTTTCCAAAAGCTGCCCCAAAATCTGCTTTGCCAAAGGCTTTGTCTCTTTTTCATAGGCATTTTTCATTGCCTTGTCCATATCCGGCGCCAGATAGTGATTTGCCTGAATACACATTTCTTTAATATTCTCTGTTAAAAGTTTTACGTCTATACTGCGAACCATGCCAGCTTCCTCCAATTTCTGCTTTACTTCAAATGGTTAGTTAAATGCTTGCTGATATCAATGCGATTAAAATCCTTAATATCATCTGACTGATGTTTTCCCAATAATCCGATTAACATATAGTAGCCGTTTCTTGGGTCTTGCGGATAATCCTTTACTAAAGTAAAATCCTTAATCTTACCTGTACTGGAAATGTGCATTCTCGGACCTAAACACTCTAAAATATAGTCTCCAATCTGCACATGATTTTCATCATAGTAAGATACCGGTAAGTCCCGTTCTACCGCTTCTTTTACTTTTCTTTCCAGCTCATAAATATCTACCTGTGGTTTTTCTTCAAACTCCAATACAAAGCCATGGCGAACATCGGAACGAGGTCCGTCCTGCGCATAGCCCTCTCCCATAAAATGCACACATAAATCTTCCAGCGTATGAGCTGCTTTTCGGTAAGTTACAGACTTATGTACAATTTTGGCAATGTTTTCCGGAAGCGGTCCAAACATATTGGGTCTAGTAATAATAATTTCTTCCCCAATTCCCACCAGTAAATCGGCATTACGTTTCAAAAACGGGAAAATCAGTTCAAAATGTTCTACAATCACCATTTTCCCATTCTTTGCAGCCTCTAAAATCGCTTCCGCAAGCACGTGCATCTGTGTAAATGCAGACTCAAAGCGAATATCCAGATGATACGTATGCGGAGAAAAGGGGTCTTCCAAATTTTCGTGCAATAAAGGCAATGGACGAATATTCACTCCTTCATCATCATTGGTAAGATCCACCCCTGGAAACATACCCTTAATCAAAAGACTTTTTCCTGCGCCTGCATCTCCGATAATCCCAATAATGTGGTCAAAAGGACTTAAATACATCTGACTTAACTGCATCCCCAAATCTGCCATACGGCGGTTTCCTCTGGGAGCAAAATAATAACTGTACAGGTTCCATCCTGCATTTGTTTTGAATATGCCATATTTTTATTCCTTTTTATTTGCCAGAATAGCCAGTCACATTTTAGTCACCCAAAATGTGCTGGCATATTCCTTCATCCTTATTTCTCAGTATCCTGTCTTATTTTCTTGCTTTACGAAGGGCAAGAATTCTTTCCATTTCGTTGTAAACAATCATGTAGCCTTCGTCAACACCCATACCTGGTTTTGCTAAAATCTGATCTGGTTTTGTAGCCATAGCACAGTTTACACATACCTGAGCGGAACGGTCTGTTTCATTACATGTACCACCCTGATAAGCACCAAAACCTTTTTCCTTACAGTATAATACTGCTTCCACAATATTATTAATTCCACCAAGGTCAGGTGTTTTAATCTGTGCCATGTGACCTGCTTTATTATCTGCAAAATATTTTACATCTTCTAAAGTATTGCACCATTCGTCAGCAACCAGCTCTACGTTGATACCACGTCTGTCCACTTCCTCACGAAGTCCTTTTAAGCAAAGCATCTGTTTTTCTCTTTCCTCTGCATCCATAGGTCCTTCAATTCTCAAATGGAATGGTTTTGCTGCTTCTTCCAGCTCTGCCAGATAATCTGCCATTGCAGGATAATTATCCACACCGAAAATTGCTCCAATTGTTCCATATACGTCAATATGGAATACAGGCATATAATTTTCATCATTGCGAAGTTTCTGTACACGCTGGCTTAACCACTGTACATATTCTTTCAGCAATTCTCCTTTTTCACCCAGTTTCAATTTTACATTGTTAATTAATGCATGAGGCATAACTGCAGCCCCTTTTAAGATCATCTTATCTGCATTGTCATAACGATTGTCACCGGACTGTGTGAAAACAGGAATTGGTTCTTCAGAAACAGTTGTACCATATTCATCTGCTACAACTTCACACATCAGTCTCTTGCTGGATTTTGCAACTGCATCCAAAATTGCCTGGCTGACACCATAGCGAATTGCTGTATGCAGTCTCTTTCCGTCTACCTGAATGTTTTCCAACATTTCACATAAGCCTTTAAAGCTGTCTGCTTCTTTTCCTACTAATTCCGGTTTAATATATTTTTCAATAATCGGAATAAAGTCTTCTGCTAAGAACAATGGGTCTCTTCCGCCTGCTCCGGAATACTGAACGGCAGCACAATCACCCCACGCAATCTGTCCGTCCTCTAAAATCAACATAACGGAAATTGCTTCGCCTGCCTGTCTTACAGACTTAAATCCCGGTGTAACAGTTTCTCCAAAGTAAGCTGCTCCGTCAGCTACTGCTCCTTTTTTAATTGCTCTTTGGTCATCAAAGAAAAATCCGGTTCTTGCTTTCGAACAAACAACATCTACTATTTTCATGATACACTTCTCCTTAAACGTTTGTAATAATTCCTTGTATGCTGCTGTCTTTCTCTTTATTTAGGCTTTCCGACAAGTCTTCCTTTACTGATAGCGTATACATCATCGATTACCATCTGGAAGGAAGCTTTTCTCTTCTCCAGTTTTGCACGATGTTCAATCTTTCCTCTGTTAAAATCAACCAGCTCCTGTGGTAATGGTACGTTTGCTACATTTAAGTAACGAACAGCGCCTTCATTGTCACGTGCCGGAAGCATCTTACCAAAGTTGTAACGGCTTGGTGCAAATGGAATATCAATGACACCGGCTTTTACTGCACGAATAACACCCAGCGCTAAATCTCCCATACCAAGCTCAAAGCATTTATCTACGATGGCACAGGTTTCACCTTTAATAATTGCTTTTTCAAGCTCAAGAGCAGAGCTCTTTAATTCCTGATCTGCCAGCAGAGAAATTGCCTGTTTTGTACAGCGAAGTCCCTGTGCATTTGCTTCCATTGTAGGAACACCCATTGCTTCGTGAGGAGTTTTAACAATAACCTTTGTAGCCTTTGCAAGAGCTGCAACAGAACTTCCCCATGAAATAACGGCGAAGGCTTTTGCCTCATCCTGTGGAAATCCTCCCATCCACTGATGAAGAACAGATGTAACTGTTACATCTTCGTATCCGTATTTGTCCAGATATTCTTCTGTCAATTCTTCCAGAACACGTAAAGCAGCAACGTCCTGCACTAAGTTACCACACTGTCCATAACCAACAGTTACATTTTTTACTCCCTGTTCTGCTGCCAAAAGTGCTTCAATAATTGCAACTGCATTTGACATAGAAGGTGGTACTAAAGTACCTGTAAGTGGTCCGTAAGGTTCACGGTTAATAGAAACTCCCGCTTCTTCATAAATCCCTGTCAAACGGTCTACATACTGCCAGTCATAAATGGTTCTTTCAAGAGGAACATCCTTCGCATAAGGGATATTGTAGGAAATACCACCACCTTCGTAACTGGTAAATCCACCTGCATAACAGATTTCTGTCAGCAATCTGGCATCCGGAGTACCGTGACGTACCTGTACAGGAGTATCCAGATTTTCAATAATCTGACGGCATCCGTATACACCGTGGTTTACAGCCGGAAAACCATTTAACATGGATTTCTGTGTATGAATAGACTCTTTAATACCTACTTCTGCTTCCTCATAACGGTTCTGACGTGTATAGGAGTCAATGGTTGTAGGAAGTAAATCTGCTTCACCTTTATCCTGTAAATACTGTAAAAGCTTAATATGCTCATCAATTAACGCTACACCAGCTCTTGGCTGAATTAAAG
>ENA-OQIC01000647-OQIC01000647.1-human-gut-metagenome-genome-assembly--contig:-NODE-647-length-14570-cov-2.689192_pt1 | contig 14570 bp, 15 predicted proteins | sample MGYA00242572_ERZ504736 | MGnify/ENA primary metagenome ERZ504736 (study PRJEB26092, sample SAMD00036201) | human gut metagenome | host: Homo sapiens | study: EMG produced TPA metagenomics assembly of... | reverse complement strand
TATCTATCACCATTAATGTATCATAAAGGCATGGTGAAAGTGACAGCTGTTCCGGGGCGACACGAGGTGACTCGGCACGTTTAAGCTTTGAGCCGTCATCGTCTTATTATACTATGACCAATGAAACTAAAACACGTACATCCTCTGCCGGTAAGTTTTCTGTGTCAAGAGGTTGGTTGGAAAATAAAAATAATCTTATTGTCAGTGGAAATGTAGAGAATAGAAGAATAGGTGATGTAAATGTATATTCTTCGCAGGACTTTTTCATGCATACTTTTGTCGAACGTTTACGTAATAAAGGTATAGAGATTTCTAATCATTATGCTTTCGACAGTTTCCGGTCTGACAGTCTTTCTATCTGTATGGCACGTTGGGAGTGCCCGGTTCAGGATGTGATAGACCAGATTATGAAAGAGAGTGATAATTTGAGTGCGGAAGCACTGCTTTGCCGTTTAGGTGCCCGGGCCACAGGTAAGAAGCAGGTTTCGGCTAAGGACGGAATTGAGGAAATATATCGGTTGATTCAGGATTTGGGACATGATCCGGATAACTATAAGATAGCTGATGGTTGTGGATTGTCCAACTACGACTACCTCTCTCCTGCCCTACTGGTTGATTTTCTGAAGTTTGCTTATTCGCGGACAGATATTTTCCGGAAATTATATAAGGCCCTTCCGGTTGCAGGCATCGATGGAACATTAAAAAATCGGATGAAACAAGGGGCGGCGTTTAAGAATGTACATGCCAAGACCGGTTCTTATACTGCTATCAATACATTAGCCGGTTATCTTAAGATGGCTAATGGACACCAAGTGGCTTTTGCATAATGAACCAGAATATACTTTCAGCCGCTAAAGCAAGGAATTTTCAAAATAAAGTATGTGAGATACTGGCAAACCATCAATGACGAACGATGAACCCTCTGTGGAAACCACAGTCGGTTCATCGTCCCATTGATCGTTAACGGTTTACCATTAATGGTTCATCGTTCATATTCTGCCCAGTTCACGTTTTTCATGTCTCCGCTTTTAGCCAGTTCGGCGTGCATTCCTAAAGCGGCTTGAATGGCATGAGGAGTCTGTGACTTATTACCTGCCAGTTTCAGGTAATCCCATAAAATCTGTTTGTAATCCGGGTGTGCACAATTCTCGATGATTGCTTGTGCTCTCTCTTTCGGACTCTTACCGCGCAGATCGGCTACTCCCTGTTCGGTAATAACGATGTTGACAGAGTGTTCGCTATGATCCAGGTGAGAAACCATCGGAACGATAGAACTGATCTTACCTTCCTTAGCCACTGACGGACAAGTGAAGATAGAGATGTACGCATTACGTGTAAAGTCGCCCGAACCGCCGATACCGTTCATCATTTTGGTTCCGCCAATGTGGGTAGAGTTTACATTACCATAGATATCCGCTTCAATGGCTGTATTGATAGAGATGATGCCTAAACGGCGAACTACTTCGGGGCTGTTAGAGATTTCTGACGGACGGAGGATCAGTTTATCACGGAAAAAGTCCATATCGTCATATATACCTGCAGACAATCGTTGGTTACGGTCAGCGAACAGGCACTGCCGAATTTTACACGTCCTTCGCGAATCAAACCGATCACAGAGTTCTGGATAACCTCAGTATACATTTCGAAGGCAGGAATTGTTTGGTCACGTCCCAATGCACCCAAAACTGCATTGGCGATGTTGCCTACTCCCGATTGTAACGGAAGGAATGTAGAAGGAATGATACCGCGTTTCATATCGGCAGCCAGGAAGTCGGCTACGTTCTGGCCGATTTTATCGGTGATAGGATCGGCTGCTGCAAATGAGCGGGCTTCGTCGGGCCAGTTTGTCTCTACTATACCTACGATTTTTTTCGGATCGACCTGTATGTAAGGTAGTCCGATGCGGTCACTTGGTTTATAGATCGGAATTTCACGGCGATAAGGCGGATCGAGTGGTTCGTATACGTCATGCATTCCCATCATGTTTTTGCTGTGTGCACTGTTCAGTTCGACAATGATCTGGTCGGCCAGGCGGCAGACGGTCGGAGCAATTCCGCCGGCAGCGTCAGATAGATTTTTCCGTCCGGAGTTACTTCGCAGGCTTCGATAATGGCTACATTCACTTTTCCCATGAATCCGTAGCGTACCTCTTGTGCCATTTGTGAAAGGTGAATGTCATTATAGCAATCTCACCGTTGTTCACAGCTTTACGGAAATCGGGGTTGGTAGTGTAAGGGGCACGATAGCGGATGGCTTTTACACGTGATAATATACCGTCACATGAATCTCCGGTAGAGGCTCCGGTAAAGATGCCGATTTGGAAAGGATTTCCTTTTGCGTGTTCCGCTTCCGCTATTTTTGCTATTTCGGAAGTGACCGCTTTGGCCGTTCCTGCGGGTGTGAAACCGCTGAGGCCGATGTTGTAGCCATGTTTGACAAGGCTGGCAGCTTCTGCTGCAGAAATGGATTTGAATGCCATAATTATAGTATTATTTTCGTGTTAGGAATAATTATTTCAATATTTTCTATTCAGAATTTCGGACCAGATAATGGCTTTTCGGGCTTCTTCAGCCGAATGAATGGTAAATTCCGGGTCGTTGGCCGGAGTCGTTTCTATTTTCTGAGAAACTGTTTTGTTCTTTTTTACTTCCACTTTCTGAGAAGTGGGTTGGGAGTGTAACGGTTGGTATTTTCGCGTGACTTTCAGGACTTCCGGTTCTTCAGTATCCGGAATGGGTACGAAAGGTTTTTGGGCAGATCTTTCTGTTTTGCTCTTTTTGATCTGTCTGATAAGAGGTAATGCGAAAGCAGCCATAATGACGAGGACTTTTACAATATCATCCATAGTACTTTTATTTTCTACAGTCCGCCAAAGTTATACATTTAATCTGATTGATACCAATATTTTGGCATGAAAAAAGGGCAGCTTCACAGCTCCCCTTAATTTTTTTAACCTAAACCTTAACTATGAAAAAATCTAATGTTTCTTTCATTGCACAAATGTGTGAAATAAAATTAATAGTGCCAAATCCTTACGCCATAAATGTTTGTTCTATTAACATAAATTATCCTTTTAGCTCTAAATTGATAAGTTAAGGTGTTATTTTGGTTTCATTTTACAACTTTTTGAGGATGAAGCAGTATCTTTGCGGACGCAAATTTAAATTCTGAATTTATGAACGAATTGACGGGAGCGGACTTTAAATCCGCAACTGCTGATGACAACAAGAAGTTGTTTATCGAGACTTATGGCTGCCAAATGAATGTGGCAGATAGTGAAGTAATCGCCTCTGTGATGCAAATGGCGGGTTATTCGGTTGCCGAAACGCTGGAAGAGGCTGATGCGGTGTTTATGAATACCTGCTCTATCCGTGACAATGCCGAACAGAAGATTTTGAATCGTCTGGAGTTCTTTCATTCGATGAAGAAGAAAAAGAAGCACCTTATTGTAGGTGTATTGGGGTGTATGGCCGAGCGGGTAAAAGATGATCTGATAGAACACCATCATGTGGACCTTGTAGTAGGACCGGATGCTTATCTGACTCTTCCTGAGTTGATTGCTTCGGTAGAGGCCGGTGAGAAGGCAATGAATGTAGAACTTTCGACTACTGAAACCTACCGGGATGTGATTCCTTCGCGTATCTGTGGTAACCATATCTCCGGATTTGTATCCATCATGCGCGGATGCAATAACTTTTGTACCTATTGTATTGTGCCTTATACCGTGGACGTGAACGTAGCCGGGATGTGGAGAGTATATTGAATGAAGTGGCCGATTTGGTATCAAAAGGTTACAAAGAGATCACTCTGCTGGGGCAGAATGTAAACTCTTATCGTTTTGAGAAGGAGGGGGGGAAGTAGTTACTTTCCCAATGTTACTTCGTCTGGTGGCTGAGGCTGCACCGGGAATACGTGTCCGTTTCACCACTTCGCATCCCAAAGATATGAGTGATGAAACCTTGGAGGTGATTGCACAGGTTCCTAACGTATGCAAACACATTCACCTTCCCGTACAAAGCGGAAGTTCGCGTATCCTGAAATTGATGAATCGCAAATATACGCGTGAATGGTATCTGGACCGGGTAGCGGCGATCAAACGTATTGTGCCCGATTGCGGACTTACTACCGATATATTTTCCGGCTTCCATTCCGAAACGGAAGAAGACCACCGGGAATCACTTTCGTTGATGGAAGCTTGTGGTTATGATGCAGCATTTATGTTTAAATATTCGGAGCGTCCCGGTACTTATGCTTCCAAGCATCTGGAGGACAACGTTCCCGAAGAGATAAAAGTCCGTCGGCTGAATGAAATCATTGCTTTGCAGAATCGTTTGTCGGCCGAATCCAATAATCGTTGCATCGGTAAAACGTACGAAGTGTTGGTTGAAGGTGTTTCGAAGCGTTCACGCGACCAGCTGTTCGGCCGGACCGAACAGAATAGGGTAGTGGTATTCGACCGCGGTACCCATCGGATAGGTGATTTCGTGAATGTGAGAATCACGGAGCCAGTTCTGCCACATTGAAGGGTGAAGAAGTCTTCAGCTAATCCGGGTTTTGTATATAAGATAAAAAGGTGTAGTCATCAGGAAGGTATGACTGCACCTTGTTTGTTATATGGCTACATTGTTTTATCTTTGTGCGTACCTTAGAAAATAGAACACTATGAAGAACAAATTATTTATTTTATTTGCATTTTGTATTTCAGTCCATGTTTATGCTCAACAGCCCTCCAGGGAGATACCTTTAAAATATGGAGCTACCAACATTGGCAAACGTCAGGATGATGCTATGAAGCGGTTTCGCAACAATCGCCTGGGAGAGTTTATTCATTGGGGACTGTATGCTATTCCCGGTGGCGAATGGAAAGGTAAAGTATATAATGGGGCTGCCGAATGGCTGAAATCATGGGCTAAAGTCCCTGCTGCCGATTGGCTGGAATTGATGAAACAATGGAATCCTGTTAAGTTCGATGCCAGACAATGGGCCCGGATGGCCAAAGAGATGGGAGTGAAATACGTTAAGATTACGACAAAACATCATGAAGGTTTCTGTCTCTGGCCCAGTCAATACAGTCAGTATACCGTAGCGCAGACGCCTTATAGAAAAGATATCTTAGGTGAATTGGTGAAAGCCTACAATGATGAAGGTATCGATGTACATTTCTATTTTTCGGTGATGGATTGGAGTCATCCGGATTATCGTTATGAGATTACATCGAAAGAAGACAGCATTGCTTTCAGCCGTTTTCTGACTTTTACCGACCATCAGTTGAAGGAACTGGCTACCCGTTATCCGACAGTCAAAGATTTCTGGTTTGACGGAACTTGGGATGCAAGTATCAAGAAGAACGTTGGTGGACAGCTCATGCCGAACAAATGCTGAAAGAACTTGTACCGGGAGTTACCGTTAATAGCCGGCTTCGTGCCGATGATTATGGTAAGAGGCACTTTGACAGTAATGGCCGTCTTATGGGAGATTATGAGTCGGGATATGAACGGCGTCTTCCCGATCCGGTAAAAGACTTACAAGTGACTAAGTGGGACTGGGAGGCTTGTATGACTGTTCCCGAAAATCAGTGGGGATATCACAAAGATTGGTCGTTGAGCTATGTTAAAACCCCGATAGAGGTGATCGACCGCATTGTGCATGCGGTGTCGATGGGAGGAAATATGGTAGTGAATTTCGGTCCTCAGCCCGATGGAGATTTCCGTTCGGAAGAGAAAGAGTTGGCGATGGCATTGGGGTGCTGGATGAAGAGGTATGGTGAATGTATATATGGATGCGACTATGCCGGATGGGATAAGCAGGACTGGGGATACTATACGTAAGGGGCAAGAGGTATACATGGTTGTATTTAATCGCCCCTATTCGGGGCTTCTTAAAGTAAAGGTTCCCAAAGGTACCGAAATAGAAAGAGCCGTTTTGCCGGATGGACAGGTGGTAAAGGTAACTGAAACTGCCCGGAATGAATATAATGTGGCCATGCCTTCGCAAGATCCGGGTGAGCCGTTTATAATCAAACTACAAGTTAAGGAGGCTTCCGGAGCAGCAGACGGATATCGGGACGCATTAACGTAACGGTACCCCCGTCACGCTATGCACTTGCTTTAACAAACCATTAAAATAAAATATCATGAGAAAACTATCTTATTTAATCATCGTGTGCTTATGCCTGTGCAGTGGTGTCATTCCTCTGATGGCACGTCAGGTCACGGCTTTCAATACCGGCTGGCAATTTAAGAAAGGTCCTTTTGCTACAGATCCGATGCGGACCGCCTCCCAATGGGATGGAAAGTGGGAAACGGTCGAAATTCCACATACCTGGAATGCCATGGATATGCAGGTACAGTCGGGCTCTTTCTACGAAGGGGCAGGCTACTACCGCAAAACACAGTTCTTTCCCCACGACCTGGAGGGTAAGCGTGTTTTTTGCGTTTCGAAGGGGTAGGAGCCTGTGCCGAAGTGTATGTCAACGGGAAACTGGCAGGTACGCACAAAGGTGGTTATTCTGCCTTTGCATGCGAAATAGGTACAGCGCTCAAACTCGGTGCCGAGAATGAAATCATTGTTAAAGCCGACAATAAAGCCCGTCCCGATGTAATTCCGGTCAATCAAAACCTTTTCGGTGTCTACGGCGGTATTTATCGTCCCGTATGGCTGATTGTAACCGAACAGAATAACATAACGGTTACCGATTGTGCCTCGCCGGGTGTCTACATCACCCAAAAGGATGTATCGAAGAAATCGGCCGATATCACCGTAAAAGTAAAATTGGATAATGCAGGACTTCAACCTGCTGCTGTAACACTCGAAAACACTATTTATACGCAGGAGGGTCAGAAAGTCGGTACACACAGCCGGTCGTTTGACTTGAGTCCGCAAGGAACACAAACTTATTTGTCCACTTTTAAACTGAAGAACCCACATCTCTGGCAGGGACGTAAAGATCCGTATCTTTATAAAGTTGTCTGCAGGCTGATGGCAGACGGAAAAGTAATCGATGAAGTGGTGCAGCCTCTCGGGGTGCGTAAGTATGAGATAGTAGCCGGGAAAGGCTTTTTCCTGAACGGAGAGAAGTACCCGATGTATGGTGTGACCCGTCATCAGGATTGGTGGGGATTGGGTAGCGCCCTTAAAAACGAACATCACGATTTCGATTTGGCTGCCATTATGGATGTGGGAGCCACTACTGTCCGTTTTGCCCATTACCAGCAATCAGACTACCTTTATTCCCGCTGTGATACATTGGGACTGATTATTTGGGCCGAAATACCTTGCGTGAACCGGGTGACCGGATACGAAACTGAGAATGCGCAAAGCCAGCTTCGCGAATTGATCCGCCAGAGTTTCAATCATCCTTCCATTTATGTATGGGGGCTTCACAATGAAGTATATCAACCACATGAGTATACAGCTGCATTGACCCGTTCTCTCCATGATCTTGCCAAGACAGAAGATCCGGACCGTTACACCGTTTCGGTCAATGGGTATGGTCACATGGATCATCCGGTCAACCTGAACGCAGACATACAGGGTATGAACCGTTATTTTGGCTGGTACGAGAAAAAGATACAGGACATCAAGCCATGGGTGGAACAACTTGAAAAAGACTATCCCTATCAAAAATTGATGTTGACCGAATATGGTGCCGATGCGAATCTGGCTCATCAGACCGAATACCTTGGGGATGCCCTGAATTGGGGAAAGCCTTTTTATCCGGAAACATTTCAGACTAAGACACATGAGTACCAGTGGAGTATTATCAAAGACCATCCGTACATCATTGCTTCTTATCTCTGGAACATGTTCGATTTTGCCGTACCTATGTGGACTCGTGGCGGTGTGCCTGCCCGTAACATGAAGGGGCTGATTACCTTCGATCGTAAAACAAAGAAAGACTCTTATTTCTGGTATAAAGCCAACTGGAGCGAAGAGCCGGTACTCTATCTCACACAGCGTCGCAATGCCGATCGTGAAAAGCGAACGACAGCCGTTACCGTTTATTCCAATATCGGAATTCCGAAAGTATACTTGAATGGACAGGAACTGAGTGGCATTCGCAATGGCTATACCGATGTACATTATGTGTTTGACAATGTATCACTTGCCGACGGAAAAAATATACTGAAAGCTGTAGTCTCAACTAAGGGGAAGGAATATACTGACGAGATTGAATGGAATTATTCCGGTGAGAAAAACAGGGAAATCGATTCATATGAAAATAAGAATGAACATTCGGGCTTTTGATCGTAGATTTCAAAATTTCCTACGAAAATGTATTTTGATCTTCCATCTTCCACCTCCTGTTTTTAAGGACCGAATAGATCATAAATTTCTGATAAACAGATAAAAATTCGGATTTTTATCTGTTTATATCCATTATTGTATTTTGTTTTTCTCGTTATCTTTAGTGAAAATGGTCTTTTTCTTTATCTCGTCCCGCATACCTGTGCCCATCGTCCCGGGTACACAGGCCCATCAGCCCGGGTATGCGGCCGATGAGCCCGGGTATATGGACTCAGATAATGATGCCATATAAAGAAGTAACATTCTTATTGTAAGCGTGTTATGAAAAGAAGATTATTAACTTGTTTTCTTCTGAATTTGCTTTTTGAAAGGAGTATAAAGCCGTATAACTTTAGAAAACCTCTTTAATATATTGTGTAGGTGGAACTTTATAGAATTTCTTAAATCGTTTTCCGAAATATTTGGCATTACAAAGCTAGAAAAGTGGCTATTTCCGTAACTGTATATTGTTGGGTAACCAATAAAATTTTAGCTTTATTCATTTTGAAATAATGCATGTATTCTGTAGGTGTCTTGTCTGTAATTTCTTTTATTTTGGTGTAGAATTTGGTACGACACATTCCCATATCGGCACTTAACATGTCAACTGTATAGCTTTCTGTTGAAAGATTCTTTTCCAGAAGCTTGTTCACTTTGTTTATGAACAGTGCGTCCTCTTCACTTTTTGCAGTTGGTGAAGGCAGATTGTCCGACAGGTTTTTCTCCAGGAGTTTCATGATACGTTCATGCTTATTGATAAGTATTTGTATATCCATTTTGAGTCTGCAAATATTGATTGCGCGGGGTTCCAATTTATCTACTCCACAGTCCGCATGGGCAAGATAACTTCCGTTATCATTGTTACTGATCAGGAGAATGACAGGAATATGAACCATGCTTGTATTCGATTTTATTTTAGAACAGATTTCCTTGCCGCGTATGCCGTTTACCGTTTCGTCAATAACGATAATATCCGGTAGCCGATCTCCCGAGAAATGTAATATCTGTTCCGGATTTTCAAGGATCGTTATTCTGAAAAGTATGGAGAACGCCTTATGCAAATAGTTGCTTAACTCTGTATCTGCCATAACCAACAGTATGTGATGCTGTTTTTATCGGGACGGATGATTTTATCATCTTTCATTACAGGAGGCACTACTTCCGGACATTGGATGGTATTACAATATCCGTTGATAGGTACAGTAACCCGGAGAGTTATTGACCGTCCGTGATAGCTGCCAATCAACTTTCCACCATGTAAGCGGATTATCTTTTTTATAATTTGAAGACTTCCGCAATAGTGTATTAACATAAATGTAGAGATGAACGAAAGCATCTTTTTGTGACTTTGCCTGCATTCCGGTCCATTGGTTATCTGGAGGTTCCAATGCTTGATGCTGTGTGACACGTCCATATTTATGCAGCCTTTGCAAGGTGTGGCTTCTATCATTTTATTCAGCAGGCATTGCAGAGCGGCAGTCATCGTTATTTCGTCCACCCGGCAACTGATATAACTGAAGTCTTTATTAATATTTAATTTTATTTGACGAGTATCGGCGTACGCCCGGCATTGGTTGACGATTGAGGTTATAAAAGTGTAAAGTTCGAATTCAATGGGAGAGGAGCCCGGGTGCAGTTCATTCTCCTTATCGTCGAATACCGCAATGTTCTGGTAGCAACTCATAATATGACTGGTGTATCTAAGTATCCGCTTTACTTTTTGGGATGTAGATTCGGAGAGACTGTCCGAAATGATTTCTTCCAGTAGGTGGTGGATCAAAGTTAACGGTGTCTGAGTTTTATGGGTTATGTTTAAGATCAGTCTCAGCTTTTCGTGAGGAAATAGCTTTGTGCTGTATACCATTCGGTAATATACGATAAGGGAGATAAGTAACCCTATTGCCAGGCCCTCAATAGGATAAGACCATGACGGTTGCCATAAGAACATTGGAATAATGGTGGCCGTTTGAAACTGACTCGCGAAACTTTCATTCATTTCAATAAGTGTATTGGTTGGGCTACAAGGGCATGCGTAATTAAATTGTATGTCCATTAAGATAATTAGTAAGAAAGTGAGAATTGATTTCATAATTATAGCTAGATAAATTTTAATTTTATGTTCCTATTTGATCTATGGTTTTTTATACATTTTTTTATTCCTATGAATATCTTAACTATTGTTGTTGCTGCAAGTATATGATTTTTGAACATCCTGATTGGGTATAATCTTTCAAAAGAAATGGGTAATATTTGGTGCAGAATTGCGATGTATATCTTTTTCGTAATAAAGATCCTTTTGCCATGAGGAGTTATTTATTATTTTGAATTGTCAAGTCTCTTTCTCTCTTTTATGCCCGAATGCTCCTATTTTATATGTTTTTTATTCCTATTTAGATGTCGATTGGCTATATTGAAGATGCTATATAGGGCTTACTGGTGGGTAGAAAGAAACCTCCAACGGGGTATTTTCTCTAGTTGAATCAGATTCAATTTAGGGATGCCTCTTCTCTATATGTAACACCTGTCTTATGCAACTATCTTTTGGATTATAAGTGGCTGATATACTGATGAAATATCTGTTTTTGATTTTTGGATATGATGATTTTTTTTGATTGAAATGGATATCTTGGTCAATCCAAATTCATAAAAATAGTAGTATAATCAAGGCTGATGCGATTGTGTCAAGTGTTAATTCGATGTGCTAATTGAGGTTAAATGTAGATTATTACTTATTATTACCTGTATATGGGGTAAATATCGACATTGTAATACTATGTAATAAATTGTAATACACTGAAATATACCCATAATGTAAAGGTTTCTTTTTAAAGGGAAAATATTAAAGTAATCTGAATTTGATATGAAAAATAGGACATTGACAAACATCTGCTTTTCTGTGTCTGTTTGAGGCAAATATTTGAAGACCTGCTACCGGCATCAACAATGGCCAATTGTGAGTTTATTCTCTGTCAGTCAGTGAAATCTATGAGGGAACTTTGAGATAATATTGTAAAGTATTACATTTGTTTGCAAAAACAAACAGTGATGAAACGTTCTAGGTTATTTTTATGGATTTTGGGGATATTGATGCAAGCATTTTTAATTAGTATGCACTTCTATCAGAGGAACATGGAAGCAATGTATACCGAAACCGAGTATCTTCTGAAGGAAGTTTTGAATGAGGAACTACACAGAAAGCAATTAGAGTTAAATATGTTTTATGTTTCTAGAATAGTAGTCGATACTGTTCCTTTAACCATTCGTGTTACAACTAGTGAGGGAGTTAAGACTTATACTGTTGACCTCCAGAAAAGTAAAAAGAATATTTCACAAAGTATGGCAGAGCGATCTTGGCACTCAATTGTTTGTATGAAAAGTTGTCTATCTACAGATAGTTTGCAACAACTATGGAACGAAAGGCTCAAGAAATCTAAAATTTTTGCTAATACCGACATACATATATCAATAACTCATTTGGATAATACTACCTCTTATTTTAAATGATAAAACTTGTGACGACCTGTGTTTCGGTACACACAAAATTACTTTTTATGTAGGTAATAGATGTGAAATTGAGATCACTGCTTTCTGGTCTTATTTATGGCAAGCTATATATCAGTATAATAGCACTCCATTTGAAGTAATAGGTATTGTGGCAGCTGTTCTTATCATTATTTTCTGTAGTTGGTATCTGACGAAGAGATATATATCTAAAATTCGAAATGATAGAAGCGTTTAGCCAATGATCGGGATCGCGAGAGAAAGGTTCGCATGCAATTGGAGAAGGATCAGAAGAGATTGGAGGTAAAGCAAAAAGAGTATGAAAGACGAATTAAAGATCTTTCTTTAAAAGGTGAAGAGCGTGAAGAAGAACGAAAAAGTATGGAGAAAATATTGAAAGAGTATAAGATGCAGATTCAAAAACTTAAAGAATTAAGAGAATCCGGAAAAGAACCGTTACTTTACATACTGAGTTCAAAAGTTACTTTTGATTCCTATGCAAAACTATTGATTTGTGGTGATCAGTCGATATCTCTAACTTCGCAGGCATGTCAACTATTGGATACTTTCCTGAATGCTCCTGAATATATTTTAACATACGAGGAACTATTGGAATGTTTATGGAAAGATGGTAGTGGAGACATGATTCGTTTGCGAGTTGCAATTTCTCGTTTACGTATTGTGCTGAGTGTAGATCCTGAGATTTCTATTTTTCAGAAGGATATTAATAAATATCAATTAGTACTACCTGAAAAGGGTTAATTTAGGACAGTTTTTATGCAATGTAATAAATTGTAATGTATTACATGATATTTTATTGGTTAATAGCCTTTAACTTTGGAGTGAATAATTTAAATTTATATTTTATGAAGATGAAAAACTATTTAAAAGCAGCTTTTCTTTTGGTTGCTATCGTTTCTGTTTGGTTTAAACCGATAGAAAATCTCAGGATGCAGATCCTCTTTTGTTACAAAATGTAGAAGCTTTGGCAAGTGGGGAAGATTCTTCTCAGACTCATTGTTATGGACGGGGATCTGTAGATTGTCCCGTTAGTCATGATAAGGTAGATGTCGTATATGATCCTACAGTCTAGGAGAATAAGTTGGCTCAGTACTTCTTCTTGAAAGAGGAATCGATTTAGGAAAGGGGGGATTTCAAATACTTATAGCAGAACTCTTTAGTCAGCTCTAAATTAAAAAGATCATGGGAAAATATATCAGTATATTGATCTTAATAGAGACTATTCTTTTAGGATGTCACTCGACAAAAGAGAAGATTGAGTTTTCAAACAGAGTGATTTGTAGCGATAGCATATCGCGAGAACTGGTTGTTTTAAATGATACGTTTTTATTTTCGTATCCTTTGCAAATAGAATGTATAGACTCAATGCTACTGGTATTGGATAATGTTAATAATAATTTCTTCCATCTGTTTACTCTAAAGGGTGTACCCATAAAATCATTTGGAGAAAAAGGGCAAGGGCCTATTGACTTTATAAATGTGGAATCATTCAATTTATCTGAAGATAGGGAAACCATGTATGCCTACGATACGTCATTACGTAAAATAGTGAAATATGATGTTTCTTCTTTTTAAAAGATTCATTGAAATCTGAGGTTATACAGGTGAATTATGATAGCTTGCCTCAAGCCGAAGTGCCTACAATAATCTATGATATGCTTTCTCTTAAAGATTCAAACTTTCTTGTAAAAGCAAATCATAAGGGTCTTCGGTTTGGATTATTAAAAGATGGAAAGGTTACTCAATTATACAATTCTTTCTCAGATTGTGTAAATACGAACGATGACGAAGAAGTCTGGTCAGTTTTCTGTAGCAATACCAAAACCAAATTAAGACCTGACAGGACAAAGATGTTGAATGCAACCTATCTTGGAGGAGTATTGGAATTGTTTGATTTGGATGATAATTGTTCCTTATCATTGGCAAAGATACTTTATATTTACGAGCCTAAATATGGTATTGCCGAAGGGGCAATACCTAAATATGTTGTTTTCAATGAAACGACTCAGATTGGTAGGTCTTTCACATGTCATTGGAGTGATAACCCTATCACCATTGGTTGGAGCTTGATAAAACATACATCAATGGCAGGCTTCTTTTCAAAGAAACAGTAAGCAGCAATAGCTGAAGAGCATTGGCTATAGAGTTTTTGAATGAGCGGTGTCTGGATGTTCAATCTGTGTAATATTTTCAATTTGTTATTTTAAATGCTTCCGATTATACGGTGAGTGATGAGGATATCATTAAGTTTATTTGGAAAGGCGAAACGAGTATTCAGATAAATACGTTTGTTCTGCCGGAAACAAATTAGGGAAGAGATTGGAGTAAGTTGGTTGTGACGTTTGCTTCAGGCGTTTTGGAACCGATTGGTATCGTATGTTGTTCATAGAGGATCTTGTTGGCAATGATTTGATATAAATGGCAATAAAATTGATAGCAGTTTATCCAAAATCTCTTTTTACCTTTGCTGCCAGTTATTAACACTTATACTTTGAAGCCATGAAAAACTATATGAAATTAATCTTTGGGTTAATAGTCTTGATCGGGTATTGGCCTACCACGAAAATTCCTAGGAGAGTAAATTCCCTATTCTTGCAAAATGTAGAGGCGCTTGCCGGCAGTGAACACGTTACCAATTTAGGTTGCTTGGGTGACGGGTCTGTAGGTTGTCCTATTAACCATATCAAAGTAGAACATGTGGTTCAAGGATTTAGTCTTGGGGAGTGAGGATTCATTTTATATAAATCTCATCACACTAAAAT
>ENA-OQIC01000646-OQIC01000646.1-human-gut-metagenome-genome-assembly--contig:-NODE-646-length-14581-cov-2.028158_pt1 | contig 14581 bp, 17 predicted proteins | sample MGYA00242572_ERZ504736 | MGnify/ENA primary metagenome ERZ504736 (study PRJEB26092, sample SAMD00036201) | human gut metagenome | host: Homo sapiens | study: EMG produced TPA metagenomics assembly of... | reverse complement strand
CTGATTGATATGTCTCTCACTCATGGATTGATTTACAATGTCTGTATATTTGCCTCCTTTTTCAAGGTAACCAATGGAACTTGATAAATAGAAATGTTTTGTTTGTAAATACTCGATATCTAATGATATTTGATAAGTCGTTAACTTATGGGGGTATAAATCTATATTTGCACCTTTGACTCCTTTTGTTTGTAATTTCGAAAAAGCTAAGCCGTTTTCTAATTTAAATACTTGTGCGTTCAGATTAGAGATACATGATAATAGATTAACATACAAGAGCAAACAGTTTCTCCTAGGGAAAACTAAAGTTTCGTAAGCACAAAACTAAGGTTTCCTCATGAGGAAACAAATGTTCCATAGCGGAAAACTTTTGTTTTATACTAAGAAAAACTATAAATATCAATTAATCAGTTTTTTAGATGATATATGAAGCATGATCAAATAGATAGCTTGCCGGCTAAGCAATGTCTCCGTCTTCTGCCGCTTCTTGAAAAAGATAGGACTAATAATGCGGTTGGCGAGTAGGGGACGATGGTGTTTTGTGATTGAAAAGTAGTAAATGGTGGTAGATACGAGCCAATAGTGGTAGATGCTATTTATCTACCACCACTCGATAAATAACTTATGACCAATTGCTTATAGCTATAGTTGTAGGTGTGGTAGATGATTTGATAAAAAAATCCCGGATAGCGTTTAATCTACCCGGGATTATATATAATGTATAAGACCTTATCTTAGTCTCTGTACTCCCTGCGAGGTCCGCGATCACCACGATCTTGACGAGGACCACGGTCTCCACGGTCTGGACGAGGTCCACGCTCACCTCTTTCTGGTCTTGGTGGACGTTCCTCGTAACCTTCCGGTTTCGGAAGCAATACCTTGCGGGAAAGTTTGAACTTGCCTGTCTTCGGATCGATATCAACCAACTTGACAGAAACCGTATCGCCTTCCTTCAAGCCGGCTTGCTCAACGGTCTCCAGACGTTTCCAGTCGATCTCGGAAATGTGAAGCAAACCATCCTTGCCCGGCATGAACTCAACGAACGCACCATAAGGCATGATAGAGGAAATCTTTCCTTCATAAACCTCTCCGATCTCAGGAACAGCCACGATACCTTTGATCGCCTTGACAGCCGCGTCGATCGTAGCCTTATTCGTGCCGGAGATCTCGATCTTTCCTACGCCGTCTACCTCATCGATAGATACCGTAGCTCCCGTCTTCTCTTGGATACCTTGGATGATCTTACCGCCCGGGCCGATTACCGCACCGATGAATTCTTTACCGATAATCATCGTCTCGATACGAGGTGCATGAGGTTTCAAATCCTCGCGAGCTTCCGGTTGAGCCTCCAATATCTTGCCCAAGATATGCATACGACCCTCTTTCGCTTGAGCCAAAGCATTCTCAAGGATCTCGTAAGACAAACCGTCTACCTTGATATCCATCTGGGTAGCCGTGATACCGTCTTTCGTACCCGTTACCTTGAAGTCCATATCACCCAAGTGATCCTCGTCGCCTAAGATATCAGACAAGATGGCGTAGTTCGTACCCTTGTTCTCGGAGATCAATCCCATAGCGATACCGGATACCGGTTTCTTCATCGGAACACCTGCGTCTCTCAACGCCAAGGTACCGGCGCAAACCGTAGCCATAGAAGAAGAACCGTTAGACTCCAAGATATCGGAGATTACACGTACTACATACGGATAGTTGTCCGGGATCATACGTTTCAGCGCACGGTGAGCCAAGTTACCGTGTCCGATCTCACGACGGCCTACACCACGTGTTGCTTTGGCCTCGCCTGTGGAGAACGGGGGGAAGTTATATGTAAAAGGAAACGCTCGTATCCATGGTTCAATACGTCGTCTATCATTTTCTCATCAGACTTCGTACCTAAAGTTACCGTAGATAAAGACTGAGTCTCTCCACGTGTAAAGATAGCGGAACCGTGAGGACCCGGCAGGCAATCTGTCTCGATCCAGATCGGACGGATCTCGGTATCTTACGACCGTCCAAACGCTTGCCCTCATCAAGGATGGCACGGCGCATAGCCTCTTTCTCTACATCGTGATAGTAGCGACCGATCATTTCCAGTTTCTCGTCCGTCAACTCCTCCTCGGAGAATTGAGCCTTGTATTCCTCTACGATTTTCTCGAATGCCTCGCTGCGTTCGTGCTTGCCGCTACCGGATGTGGCTACGGCGTAAGCCTTGGCGTAACATTTGTCGTGTACGTCCTTGCGCAACTCGTCATCGTTTACCTCGTGGCAATATTCGCGTTTTACCAATTTGCCGCAAGCCTCGGATAATTCCAATTGAGCCTTGCATTGTACCTTGATAGCCTCGTGAGCGACCTTGATAGCCTCAAGCATCTCAGATTCCTGAACCTCGTTCATCTCACCCTCAACCATCATGATGTTGTCTATGGTAGCGGCAACCATGATGTCGATATCAGCTTTCTCCAATTCCGCGGAAGTTGGGTTGACGATGTATTTTCCATCCGTACGAGCTACGCGAACCTCAGAGATCGGTCCGTTAAAAGGAATATCAGAAACTGCCAAAGCGGCGGAAGCGGCCAAACCTGCTAATGCGTCCGGCAAATCTTCGCCATCCGCGGAGAACAATATAATATTTACATATACCTCAGCGTGGTAGTTGTCCGGGAAAAGAGGACGCAACGCACGGTCTACTAAACGAGATGTGAGGATTTCATAATCAGAAGCTTTTCCTTCTCTTTTTGTAAAACCTCCGGGGAAACGTCCAAAAGCGGAGTATTTCTCTTTGTATTCTACTTGCAACGGCATGAAGTCAACACCCGGGTTCGCATCTTTAGCGGCACAAACAGTGGCGAGCAACACGGTGTTGTTCATACGAACGGTAACCGCTCCGTCCGCCTGTTTGGCCAATTTCCCGGTTTCGATGGTAATGGTTCTTCCATCACCTAACTCGATCGTCTTGTTAATTGGATTAAGCATAATCTTTTTTCTTATTTTTCTATCTGTCAAAAATTGGTGCAAATGTAATGAAAGTTTACCTGTAATTGCATGAAAATGAAAAGAAATAACAGTCTTGAAATACTTTTTTTGAAAAAAGCCTTGAAGAAATACGGAATAATAGTGCCACAATTGTAAAATAATGTATATTTGCACCGGATTAGTAATATAGACAAACTGGAATAATGAAACAAATATCTACGAATTTACTAGCTGTGCTGTGTGTTATGTTGCTTTTGTTCACGGCTTGTAAGAAGAATTCTGATTTTACGGTGGAAGGTGTAGTGTCCGGCGCTGATGGCAGATGATGTATCTGGAGAATGTAGGTGTGTCGACGGTAGAGTTGATGGACTCCGTAAAACTGACGGCGGCCGGTAAATTCAGCTTTACGAAGCCTCGTCCGGCATTCCCGGATTTTTATCGCCTGCGTCTGAATAACCAATTGATCAACTTCTCGGTAGATTCTACGGAGACGATCTCGTTCGTGGCCGATGCCGGGACTTTCGCTACTTCTTATAGCGTGGAGGGCTCAGAGAATTGCAAGGCGATCAAGAATATTACCTTGGCTCAATTAGACGCGAACCAAGCGATCCATCGTTTACGGAAAGAGTCTGAGTCCGGTCTGTTGGCGGATTCCGTATATTCCCGTCAGGTGCTCGAGGCCGCCGAGGCTTATAAGGACGTGGCTCGTAAGTATATTTATTCCGCCCCGATGTCCGCTGCCGCTTACTTTGCCTTGTTCCAGCAAATCGACGGCTTGCTGTTCTTCGATTTGTATGACAAGAACGACTCGAAGGCTTATGGTGCCGTAGCCACCAGCTTCGATCACTATTATCCGGAAAGCCCTCGTGCTAAGCATCTGTATAACTTGGCTCTTCAATCGATAAAGGTGATTCGTAGCCAGCGCCCGATGGACTTGGATAAGGTGGAGAAGAAAGAGGTTAGTTTCTTGGATATCGAGTTGCCGGATGTACATGGGGGAAAACACGAAATTGTCTTCTGTCGCTACAGGTAAGGTGGTGTTGATCAACTTCACGGCCTATATGTCCGAATGGTCTCCTGCCTTGAATATGGAATTTGGCGATTTATATACGAGGTACCACGATAAGGGCTTGGAGATTTACCAGATCTCTTTGGATAATGATGTCCACTTCTGGAAGAACGCCGCTTCTAATTTACCTTGGACTTGCGTGCGTGATCCACAGTCTGTTTACTCTCAGACCGCGGCGTTGTATAACGTGAAACAGCTTCCGGCGATCTTTATCTTGGATCGCAAGGGAAACTTGGTTAAACGGGTGGACGACGTGAAGAAACTTGAGGCTGACATCAAGTCCGTATTGTAAAATGTTCATGATTTAATCATCAGATTTATATGTTATAAAGCACTTTCGTAAACTTGTTCATCTTAGAAAGATAACCTAACTTTGCGGAGTCTTGAAATGATAAAAAAGGGGAGTTCCGGCCATATGACTTGGTCGGGATTCTTTTTTATTATGCGATAATCAATCAATATTAATATAAAGAATAAGGAGGATTTAATATGGCTGTTAGTTATATGACAAAGGACGGCTACGATAAGATTTTAGCTGAAATCAACTATTTGGAGACCGTGAAGCGCCCTGAAATATCAGCAGATCGCTGAGGCGAGGGATAAGGGTGACTTATCTGAGAACGCTGAGTACGATGCCGCCAAAGAGGCTCAAGGTATCATGGAGGCTAAGCTTGCGCAGTTAAAAGGTTTGATCTCAAACGCCCGTCTGATCGATGAGAGTCGTGTGAAAACAGATGAGGTTCAGATTTTGAACAAGGTGAAAATTAAGAATACGAAGAATAACGCTGTCATGACCTACACGTTGGTATCGGATTCGGAGGCTAACCTAAAAGAAGGAAAGATCTCCGTAAGCACGCCGATCGCCCAAGGTTTGATGGGAAAGAAGGTAGGGGATGTCGTTGAGATCCGTGTACCTTCCGGCTTGATGACGTTTGAGATTATGGATATTTCAATTTAAAAACAGAAAGACGTATGGCAACTATTTTCAGTAGAATCGTGGCGGGTGAGATCCCTAGCCACAAGGTTGCGGAAGACGATGAGTTTTTTGCTTTCCTCGATATCAATCCGGTAGCCTTGGGGCATACCTTGGTAATTCCCAAGAAGGAGGTCGATTATATCTTTGATATCGATGATCCGATGCTGGGACGGATGGTAGCTTTCGCTAAACGGGTAGCTCGTGCCCAAGAGACCGCTATCGAGTGTAAGCGTGTAGGGTTGGCTGTCATGGGCTTGGAAGTGCCCCATGCGCATATCCATTTGATTCCTATCACGAAGGAGTCCGATATGTATTTCGGCGGGAAGAAATTGGCTGTAAGCAAGAAGAATTGGCCGAGATCGCCGCTAAGATTAGAAAAGAATTCAAATAATTGAATATAATTTTTTAATTATAAAAAATTGGTTATATTTGTACCCGCTGTTTTATGCGTGACAATATCATGCAAAGGGGACAGCAAATCATTAATATGATTCATTAGTGGTTTTTACTCATAAATTTGTTAACCTTAGAAGAAAGGCCCCTCTGTGACAGAGCGGCCTTCTTTTTTTAAACACACAATAAACATTATAAACTACTAAATCTATATCTTCATTTTACGCCTTCGGATAAGGTTAAGGGAGCCAAACGGCATTCCTGTTCCAATCGTGTACACCGTTCCAATAATTATGCCAGTCATATAGCATACCGGATTGATGGATATATACACCACATAATATAAAGGAGATAAGCCATAAGGCTAATAATATCCATCTTGCTTGCGTCGGTAAGGGGCGTACCTTGAATAATTGGCTGCAAATAGCGTATATCAAGGAGAATATGGGGATACCGATGAATAAGATTGTCCCTATGCATCCCATGATTGCCATTGACAACGGTGCTCCGTTTATCAAGTCCGCTCCGAACGGAGAGAGGTTATAGATGAGTCCGGCCCCACCCATGAGCAACGCGAATGTTACGACTACCAGAATGAATACGACTAGTACTAGCGGTGGCAACAGGAAGATTCCGGCCAATATGATGAAAAACTTCAGGATGAACCCGATGACCAGAACGAAAACATCCGCCAGCTTTTGGAAGAAGTTCCTCGGCTTATCCGAGCTGATAAAGTCGTTCACGTTATTGCTGACTTTCTCGAATCCATCTGTCACGGTCTTTCCGATATTCTCCACCGTCACGCTTTGTCCGCGCATCTCGAGTTTCTCGGTCGCCGTACGTGCCATCGGTACGATGATCCACAACAAAAAGTAAAGCGGAACCGTGATTCCATAGAAGAACATCAGAAGGAAAAGCACGATACGTACGGCAGTCGGGTCCCAATCCATGTAGGCGGCGAAACCTCCGGCGACACCTCCCAGAATACGGTTATCCGGGTCACGCATCAAGCGTTTCTTGGTCGTCTGGGTATGAGTCTCCTGTTGTTGTGCCCGGTAATTATCCTCGTGGTCGGTGCTTTTCTCTTCCTCCTCGAAAATCTCTTCCGGCTTACCCATCCGTTTGATCACTTCCTCTACCTGCTCGATCGTGATGACCTCGTAGCCTAAGCGGACACGCTCGTTAAGAAGTTCCGAGATACGCATCTCGAAATCATCCATGATCTCATCCGAACCCTCTTCTTTGCGGAAGTGGATGCGCAGGTTAGACAGATATTTGTCTAATAATTGGTATGCGTCTTCGTCAATGTGGAAAACTGTGCCTCCCAGATTAACAGTAAGTGTCTTCTTCATCACTCTTTCGTTTTAATTGTTTCTGATGTGGTTTATTGTATCATTTAGTTCCTGCCATGAAGCCTCCAGCTCGCCGAGGAATAGTTCTCCTTTCTCGGTCAGTTGGTAATACTTGCGTGGCGGTCCTTGCGTAGATTCTATCCACTGATAACTTAATAGCTCGCTATTTTTTAGTCGGGTTAAAAGAGGATATAAAGTGCCTTCCACAACGATCAACTTCGCTTCTTGTAACTTCTGAATGATATCAGAGGTGTAAGCGGGTTCCTTTTTGAGAAGCAGGAGGATGCAATATTCCAGCGTCCCTTTCCTCATTTGTGATTTTACGTTCTCTGCATTCATCTCTTTTAATTTTATGCTACAAATGTATGTATTACATATGTACTATGCAATACATGCTACTATGAATTATTATTATTTAACCGAATACTTGCACAAAAAGAGCAATTATGTGTAAAAAAAGGACTGATGTCGTGTCTTTTAGAAGAGAAAAGCGTACTTTTGCGGTATCAATTCAAAATAAGGAATTATGATTTATTATCATTTCGCCGAGTTAATACACCGTCAGGCAGAGAAATATGGGAACCGTACAGCGTTGAAACATAGAGATAACGCTACGGGGAAATGGTTGAAGATTTCTTGGAGGGAGTTTTCCGATAAGGTTATGCTTACGGCCAAGGCGATGGCTGAGTTCGGGATAAAGGTACAAGAGAATATCGGAGTTTATTCCCAGAATATGCCTCAGTGTTTATATACGGACTTCGGTGCGTATGGTAACCGGGTGGTTCCATCCCGATGTATGCGACGAATTCTCCGGGACAAATCGAGTACATCATCAATGACGCTAAGATCCGCACGTTGTTCGTGGGTGAGCAATTGCAGTATAATAACGCTTTCAAGGTACAGAAGGACTCTAAGTATTTGGAGCGTCTGGTTGTCTTTGATCCGGCGGTCAAGATGAATCCGGAAGATAAGACGTCCATTTATTTTGATGATTTCTTGCGCTTGGGGGATAACGCGCATGCGGAGAGCACGGTGAAAATACGTATGACGGAAGCCGTTCCGGAGGATCTGGCTACCATTATATATACGTCCGGTACGACAGGTGAGTCGAAAGGCGTAATGCTTCCTCATTCTTGCTATCTGGAGGCGATGCGGATACATGATGTACGTCTGCCTCTGGTAACCGACAAGGATCTATCCATGAGTTTCTTGCCAATGACTCATATCTTCGAGAAAGCTTGGTGCTATTATTGTCTCCATAAAGGGGTTACGATGCTATCAACCAAGACCCGAAAATGATCCAGAAGACATTGCCGGAGGTTCATCCTACCTTGATGTGCAATGTGCCTCGTTTCTGGGAGAAGGTGTATGCGGGCGTGCATGAGAAGATCAATCCGCCTCTCCGGCCATGAAGAAGATTTTCTTGGATGCGATCGAGACTGGGCGAAGGTATAATCTGGAGTATAAGAATAAAGGTATTCCGGCCCCGTGTAGTCTGAAGTTGAAGTTCCAATTTTACAATAAAACGGTTTTTACCTTATTGAAGAAGGTATTGGGTATTGAGCGTGGACGGTTTTTCCCGGTGGCGGGCGCTCCGTTATCGGATACGATTAATGAGTTCTTGCAGTCTGTGAATATCCCGATCGCTTATGGCTATGGACTGAGCGAGACGACGGCTACGGTTTGTTTCTACCCGGAGATCGGATTCCAGTTTGGTTCTATTGGTGAGGTAATGCCGGGAGTTCAAGTGAAAATAGATCCGGGGAATAACGAGATCTTGGTGAAAGGCAAGACCGTGATGTCCGGGTATTATAATAAACCGGAGGAAACGAGGAAGGCTTTCACCGAGGATGGTTTCTTCCGTACCGGCGACGCTGGTCGTTTGGAGGGTAATACGTTATTCTTTACGGAACGAATCAAGGATTTGTATAAGACTTCAAACGGAAATATAATCGCCCGCAAGCGATCGAGATGGTGATGAGCGGTGATAATTATATCGAGCAAATCGCTGTTATCGGCGATCAACGTAAGTTCGTGAGCGCCTTGATCGTGCCGGCTTATCCATTGTTGGAGAAGTATGCCGGGGAAAAAGGCATCTCGTTCGAGAGCCGGGAGGAGTTGGTGAAGAACAAGGATATCATTCGTTTCATCGAGGCTAGGGTAGAGGAGCACCAGAAGAACTTGGCTTCTTACGAGAAGATCAAGCGCTTTACCTTGTTGCCGGAACCTTCATGATGGGATGCGAGCTGACGGATACGCTAAAGTTGCGCCGTCCGGTCGTATTGCAGAAGTACGCTACCGAGATAGAGGCGATGTACGAGGAATAACGAGTTTGTCGGCTATCAACTATTTCTTATCTTCGCGGTAAATTTAAAAAAGAAAAGAACATATGATCACATCAGACCAACTACATGACGTGTTGGAGCGCGATAAGGCGCTGAGGGGTATCTTTGACATCGATAGCAAGACCATTCAGTTAGAAGAGGAGGAGCTACGTACGCAAGACCCCGGTTTCTGGGAAGACGCCAAACGCGCGGAAGTCCAGATGAAGAAAGTAAAGGAGCTAAAGAAATGGATCGAGCTTTACGGTGAGGTACATGCGGCGGCTGAGGAGCTAGAGTTGGCTTACGAATATGTAAAGGAAGAGATTATCACCGAGGAAGAGGTGGACGCGGCTTATAAGAAGGCCCTTCATTTACTGGAAGACTTGGAGTTCCGCAATATGCTTCGTGACGAGGCCGATCAAATGAGCTGCGTGCTCAAGATCAACTCGGGTGCCGGTGGTACCGAGAGCCAAGATTGGGCTTCCATGTTGATGCGTATGTATCAGCGTTGGGCTGAGAATAACGGTTATAAGATCTCTATCGCCAACTATCAGGAAGGGGATGAGGCCGGTATCAAGACGGTTACGATCGATATCGAGGGCGATTACGCCTATGGCTATCTAAAGAGCGAGAATGGCGTGCATCGTTTGGTACGTGTATCTCCTTACAACGCCCAAGGTAAACGAATGACCTCTTTCGCCTCCGTATTCGTCACCCCGTTGGTGGATGATACGATCGAGGTAAAGGTAGAGGCGGCGGCTATCTCTTGGGATACGTTCCGTTCGGGCGGCGCCGGAGGACAGAACGTGAACAAGGTGGAATCCGGAGTTCGCTTGCGTTATCAGTTCAAGGACCCGTATACAGGCGAGGAAGAAGAGATCTTGATCGAGAATACCGAGACTCGCGACCAACCCAAGAACCGTGAGAACGCTATGCGTCAATTGCGTTCCATCCTTTACGATAAGGAGTTGCAGCATCGTATGGCCGAGCAGGCCAAGGTGGAGGCCGGAAAGAAAAAGATCGAGTGGGGTTCGCAGATCCGTAGTTACGTATTCGATGACCGTCGCGTAAAAGACCATCGTACGAACTACCAGACTTCCGACGTGAACGGTGTGATGGATGGAAAGATCGACGATTTCATCAAAGCATACTTGATGGAGTTCGCCGGAGAAGAAAGTGCGGAAAAATAAGTTTTTCCCTTTAACATTTGCATATCTCGATAATAAATCGTAATATTGCACCCGATTTCAGAGCCTAGCTCTGAACAGGTCCTATAGCTCAGTTGGTTAGAGCACCTGACTCATAATCAGGGAGTCCTTGGTTCAAGCCCAAGTGGGACCACTACTTGATAATTAAGCAGTTACAATGAAGGTTGTAGCTGCTTTTTTATGCCCTGTGACGTTTTCGTGACGCAACAAATGTTAAATTTTCGTCTTCTGCATTTGTTTTTGGTTGTACTTCTCCTACTTTTGGACTTTATATTTTATTAGATTGAATTAGATTTATGGCAAAAGTGTGTACTGTAGAAACGAAAGTGAAGCTTTGTGGATTGTATGTCAGAGAACCGTTTGACTATATTTTTGACGAAGAGGATTACAATCTGTTTCTGCGAACATTCGACCTTCCAGAGTCTCTTATGGAATATAGGAAGTACCTTTATTATATATGGTGCTTTTATAAGACATCAATCACATAAGTGTAAACATCAGAGATGCAAGAAGAATTCCGACAACAAGATAGAGATGCTCTATGCTGGAGAAGAATGTTGGAGCAGTTAGAAAAGTTCTTTTTAACTTCAAAGCCTTATGTATATAAGATACAATCTTCAAAACAGTCGAAAAACGAAAAGCTGTTTCTTGGCAATGAAGAACGTTTTCAGGACACGGTGATAAAATTCCTGATAGAAGAGATATGTGCTTTTGAGAATGCCCGGCAAGATGGTCAGAAGACTCGTCCAGAAGATGTTAATTTGGAAAGAATACAGCTACAGCTTGCGGCAGCTCGTGAAATAGATTATGAACTAAATGGTACAAAAAGAGGATTTTCAACACCTTTGGAGTTATTAGCAAGCCAAACAACAATAAGGGTTTTGTCTTATTTAGTAAGATTAGACTGTTTGTTTACTGATGTATCATATTCACGGATAATCGATGTGCCACTTACAAAAGAAGACTATTTATTCATTTATCGCTATATAGATTATTTTGACCTGTTGGCTTATAAGAAAACAGCTAATACAACTACTCCTGAAAAGTTGATAAGGCAGAGATTGAAATCATTCCCTCAAGGGAAAAAAATATTAGATGGATTGTTGGGTTTAGAACAAAAAATTAATGAGATTGCTATTTATCTCAAAGAAGCAAATGCTAGGTTGAAATATTGAATAAAATATTATTCAAATCAGTCTTCCTGTGAATCCATTGCATTCCTATTGATAGTCCGGTAAGTTTGTGCCAGCAAATCAAACTTAATATAGAACATAATATGAATGCACAAACATTATCCGATTTGAAAGACAAACCGTTATTTACTTTAACGGTCGAGCAGTTCTTGGAATTGCAGCAATCAGTTCCGGTGAAAGATAGTAGTACTAAAGCTGATGATATGCCACCCAAAATAATTGGTATAGAGGAGGCTGTTAAACTAACTGGCTATAAGCGAGCTACCCTTTACCGTAAAACATCTACGGGAGCAATACCTCACTTCAAAAGAAATGGGAAAATCCTATTCCTGCGTGAAGAGTTAGAAAATTGGCTCTTGGCAAATAGGAAAGAGACTACAGAAGAGGCTTTAGTTCGTTTGGATGAAAGTTTTCTACAGAAAAGACGGTGAGGATTGATTGAAGGGATATGGAAAAGAATAAATTTTTGCGCATAGGAACAGTCTATTACAAAGTAGTGGAGTTGCCTTTGCCTAGTGGTGATACGAAAACTGAAAGAAAAGTTTGGACTTATGAGACTATACGTCAGGATTATGGGAAAGATTATATAGCCCAAATCCCCAAGTATGATGGGTTCTGTATAATTCCGTCTCATCTTGATTATAAACCAGTGATAGGTGAGTTCTTAAATTTGTACGAACCGTTAGAATGTTTGCCAATAGAGGGAAACTGTCAAGTTACACTTGGTTTTATCAGGCACATCTTTGGGGAGCATTATGAGTTAGGGCTGGATTATATGCAGCTTCTTTACATGAAGCCAATTACAAAGCTGCCAATACTAGTACTTGTTTCTAAGGAGAATAACACAGGAAAGTCTACTTTTCTAAATTTATTGAAAATGATTTTTGGTAAGAACATGACATTCAATACGAATGAGGATTTCAGAAGTCAATTCAATTCTGATTGGGCAAACAAACTGATTATTGGTGTTGATGAAACGCTCTTGAACCGGATGGAAGACACCGAGCGTATCAAGAATTTAAGTACAGCCTTTACCTATAAGATAGAAGGTAAAGGGAAAGACCGGGCTGAGATAGAGTTTTTCGGAAAATTTGTTTTCTGTTCCAACAATGAGGAGAATGCATTGTATATTTCTCCGGGGGAAACCCGTTTTTGGGTACGTAAAATTCACCCTTTAACAAATGGCGATCCTTTATTCTTACGTAAGCTCAAAAGTGAGATACCTGCATTCTTATACTTCCTTAAAAACAGGGCTTTATACACAAAACAGGAGTCAAGGATGTGGTTTCGGTTGGATTTATTCCAGACAGAAGCCTTGAAACGAATGATTCTTACAATCGAAATAAAACTGAGTGCGATTTGCGAGAAATGATGCTGGAAATAATGGAAACGCTGAATATTGACCATTTTGAGTTTGCACTTATTGATTTACAAAGACTGTTCCCTTATTTCTCGAAGCATTTGGAACATCAGCAAGTAAAGAAGATACTTCAAACGGTATGGAACCTAAACAAGACATCTAATTCCTTTTCGTATGAAACGTATGAGTATAACTATAATTCCGAAAGTGGTTATTCTTTGGTAAAACGTAAGGGAAGATATTATTCAGTGACGAAGGATTTTTTACTTGCTTTATGATGATACGATGACAGTAATGATATAATTGCCTTTGTATTAAGATATTGAAGGTCATCAATCCTGTCATCAACTGGTCATCTGTGATTTTGAGTGATGCTAAAACAATCGTTTGAATATGGAATAATTTGATGACCAATATGATGATGTTTTATTAGGTTGATTGATAGTCTTATATGCGATATAATCATCATTTCATCCAATCATCACAAACTACACCTCTTCCTGTAGGCTCACTCTTTTTTCCCTAATGTTGAGTTTGGTGTAAAGAAATCAGAATATGGCTTTTGTGAATGAAGCAAGTTTATGTTTTCAGTACTGAAAACGTTCGAAATCCCGATGGTCAAACTAAAAATCATTGTTATGAGACAAGAAAAATTAAATGGCAGACCGCCAAAGGAACAACATAAGAAACGAAGTTATCAGGTCAATGTGAAACTTATGACCGAAGAGTATTATTACCTCAAATCGCAAGCCTCTAAAGCGGCTATGCCGATAAATGACTATGTTCGTAGTGCTATCCGAAGTAAGGAGGTGAGGCAACGGCTGATACCTGAGTTAAATCTGCATATCCGGGAGCTATGTGGTATGGCAAATAATATAAACCAATTAGCCAAGAAAGCTAATCAGGCAGGATTTACAACCGTGAGCTTAGAATGCTCTGTTTTATGGAAATGATTGACGATATAATACAACGTATAAAGGATGATGGCAAAATAACATGTGGGGTGACTTTAGGGGTGCGGTTAATTATATTCTAGACGACAGGAAGCGAGCTGAAATAATTGGCAGTGATGGCTTGAGGCTGAGAGATAAGGAAAGTATTATTAGTAGTTTTACTATGCAGCAAGAGCTAAGACCTGATATATCAAAACCGGTATACCATATCTCTCTTGATTTTTCCGTACAAGATAAAGACCTTATTAATAATGGGTTTATAGATACTGTGGCACGGGAATACATGGAGCGCATGGGAATAAACAATACTCAATATTTTGTTGCCCGGCATTTTGACCGGGAGCATCCGCATGTACATATCTGTATAAACCGGATTGATAATGATGGGAAACTAATATCTACCAGTAATGACCGTAAACGAAGTACCCAAATCTGTAAAGAGTTGACACTGAAACACGGTTTATATATGGCAAGTGGTAAGGAGAATGTTAAACGGCATCGACTTAAAGAACCGGATAAAAGTAAATATGAAATTTATGATGCTCTTCGTACTATCCTCTTTATGCCAGAATTGGGATGAGCTAGCTTTGAGACTACAGGCAAAAGGCGTAGATGTTACTTTTAAGACCAAAGGTTCGACTTCGCAGGTTGAAGGGATACGTTTCACTAAAATGGCATAACTTTTAGTGGTTCCAAGATAGACCGTATGTATAGTTATTCTAAAATCAATGCTTGTTTTAGTCAACAAATTGTTTCTATTGAGGAAGCTCAATCATTCTG
>ENA-OQIC01000645-OQIC01000645.1-human-gut-metagenome-genome-assembly--contig:-NODE-645-length-14610-cov-2.165228_pt1 | contig 14610 bp, 16 predicted proteins | sample MGYA00242572_ERZ504736 | MGnify/ENA primary metagenome ERZ504736 (study PRJEB26092, sample SAMD00036201) | human gut metagenome | host: Homo sapiens | study: EMG produced TPA metagenomics assembly of... | reverse complement strand
ATTCACTGAAAGAGACGGAATATATCACGATAGAGTTAAAGAAAGTCTATCGGCAAAGTGATACGGAATTTGTCGGATTATTGAATAAAATCAGAGAGAAAGAGGCAGACGACGCTGTTCTGGAAGAATTGAACAAACGTTATCTTCCGGGATTCCGTCCGAGAGAGGAAGAAGGATATATCCGACTGACTACACATAACTGTCAGGCTCAGCAATATAACGACCGACAACTGCTTTCTCTTTCAGGAAGAGCTTTCAGTTTCCAGGCGAAGGTGGAAGGCACTTTTCCGGAATCGGCATACCCGGCTGATGAAATACTTACCGTTAAGGAAGGGGCTCAGATAATGTTTATTAAAAACGATTCTTCCGGTGAACATCGATATTATAATGGAATGATCGGTTTGGTTACGGCTGTCAGTAAAGATGGCATCCGGGTGAAAGGGAACGGAGAATCACAGGACTTTCTGCTTGAAACCGAAGAATGGACAAATAGTAAATACAGCCTGAATCCGCAGACGAAAGAGATTACCGAAGAGGTGGAAGGTACTTTCCGACAATATCCCATTCGTCTGGCATGGGCAATAACCATCCATAAAAGCCAGGGGTTAACTTTCGAACGTGCAATCATTGATGCAAATGCCTCTTTTGCCCATGGGCAGGTTTATGTCGCTCTGAGTCGTTGTAAGTCGCTTCAGGGATTGGTGCTTAGTTCTCCTTTAAGGCGAGAGTCCATTATCAGTGACGATACGATTGATGAATTTACCCGTAATGCCGGAGAGATGACTCCCGACAAGCATAAATTGGCTCTATTGCGTCAACATTACTTCTATGAATTGTTGTGCGAACAGTTTGATTTTCATCCGATTGAACAGCATTTTTTACGTTTGCTTCGCTTGCTTGACGAGCATTTATATCGTCTCTATCCAAAGTTGTTGGAACGATATAAAGCAACTGCCGATCTGTATAAAACGCAGATAATGAAAGTCGCCGATACATTTAAACTGCAATATTCCGCCCTATTGATGGAGCTGAAGATTATACCGCCAACCCGAAATTGAATGAACGGGTTATGGCCGGTGCCCACTATTTCCGTCAACATCTGGAAGATTTATTAACTCCGCTGATTACTTCTACAAAAGTAGAAACGGATAATAAAGAACTGAAAAAGAAATTCTCCGAAGCGGCAGATGCAATGAAGACAGCATTGCACGTAAAGCTGGGAACCTTGTGCTATACTGAGAAGGAAGGTTTTTCTGTTTCCGCATTTCTAAAACAGAAGGCTGTTCTTACGTTATCTGTTTCGGGAGGAGAAGCTGCGTCCTCTTCCGGAAGATCGGAGCGTAAATCCCGGACAGCCGAGAAAATAGAAGTACCGACTGATATTCTTCATCCGGAATTATATAAGCAATTGATTGCCTGGAGAAATTCTGAAGCAGCAAAAGCTGGTTTGCCTGTATATACCATCATACAGCAGAAAGCAATTCTGGGTATTGTAAACCTCTTGCCGAATGATGCGGCTTCACTGATACGTATTCCGTATTTCGGAAAACGCGGTGCCGAAAAATACGGTGATGCCTTGCTTGAAATGGTGAACCGATACGTAGAGGAGCATGGCATAGAACGTCCGCAAATACCAACAGCGACGTTGACTGTCAATAATGGGATTAAAACGTCGAAAGAGCCCAAACCTTTAAAAGAGGCTAAATCGGTGAAGAACCGAAGCCTGATACCAAAGAGGTAACGTATCGTCTTTTCAGGCAGGGGAAGAGTATTGAAGAAATAGCCAAGGAACGCGAGCTGGTTTCCGGAACCATAGCGGGACATCTGGAACACTATGTACGCTCTGGTGAAGTTAAAATAGAGCAGTTGGTGGCAAGAGAGAAAATCACGAAAATCATCCGTTACGTACAGGCCCATGGAAGTGATAAAGGACTGACGGTTATTAAAGCAGCTTTGGGGGATGATGTCTCATATGCAGATATAAGGTTGGTACTTGCTGCCGGAATAAAATAGTCATATTAATTTTAAGAGAGCGTTTCATAACTCACCACAGGGGTACACAGAATCACACAGAGTAAGCTTAATCTATTCTATTTATCTGTGTGAATCCGTGTAATCTGTGGTGAATACGGGTTTCGATACCCCTTCATTAAATGATTGATCCGGTAAATTATAACAAAACTTCTTCTATCAATGCTTTTAACTGGGTTTTATTCATAGTTCCTAATTTCATACTTGGTTTTCCTCCCATCGGACAAAGCAACAGGTTAGGGATTGTACGAATGGCAAAAGCAGCCTCCAGTTCCGGTTCCTGATCTACATCCACTTTATAAATATCTATTTTCCCATCATATTCTACAGCCAGTTGGTCGAGTATAGGTGACAGGGCTTTGCAATATACACACCAGGGAGCATGAAAATCTACCAGGCAAGGTTTATCACCTTTAAATCCCATTTATTCGGGTATTCTTGGAATTCGGCCACTTTCTCTACGAAGCTTTCTTTTGTTAAATCAATGACTTTCATATTTTTACTTTTTTAGTGATTACTTATTTATTTCTTTGATGTTGCAAAGATAGGAAGATAGATCTTATTGTCAGATAGCTATTTCTCCTATTATATTAGCAATTCTTCCTTGTCCCGTTTTTTCTGCTTTCTAATAACTTTCTAATCTTATCTGAGTATCTTATAATTGCTTTCAAACGGTTTGCTTCATGGGGGAGTTGTACTTTTGCTTCCAAAATAACAAGGACTATGATCAGAAAGTTTTTATTCTCTTTTTCTTGGCTTTTTCGGATTTGCCGAAGCCCAACAGCCGTCCGTCGGCTTGACTCTGAAGGAGGCAGAGCAACGTTTCCTGAAATGTAATTTATCCCTATTGGCCGAGCGCTACAATGTAGACATCGCACAAGCCAGGTTGCTTCAGGCCGGACTGTTCGATAATCCGGTAATTTCATTCGAACAAAATGTGTATAACCGATTGAATGGAAAGTACTTTGACTTCGGCAAAAAAGGCGAGTCGGTAGTCGAAATAGAGCAGGTGATACGCCTTGCCGGACAACGGAATAAGCAGATACGGCTGGAAAAGATAAACAAGGAAATTGCCGGTTATCAGTTCGAAGAAGTGATGAGGACTTTACGCCAGGAACTTGGCGAGGCATTTACAGAAGTTTTCTATCTCTCAAAGTCATTGTCTGTTTATGATAAAGAAATCAATTCGCTGGAGCATTTGCTGACAGGTATAAAAGAGCAGCATGCAAAGGGAAATATCTCTTTAATGGAAATGGCGAGACTCGAGTCTATGCTGCTTTCTCTGAAGAAAGACAAGAACGAATGCGAAAGCAACTATTTGTCCCGGAGAGGAGAACTGAATCTGTTACTGAATCTGCCTGCCGACTTTCGGACAGAGCCTGTAATAGATGAAGGAGATCTTCGACAATTAAACATGGACCGGTTGTCTTATGCCGATTTACAAGAGAGGGTACACGGGAGACCTGACCAGAAGTTGGCACGCAGCTGTGTCACTGCTTCGCAAGCCGATCTGAAATTGCAGAAGGCGTTGGCTTTTCCGGAATTCGCAGTAAAAGGTAGTTATGATCGCCAAGGTAATTTTATTAATAACTACTTTGCAATCGGATTCAGTATGTCGGTGCCTATCTTTAACCGTAACCAGGGGAATATTAAAATGGCCCGTTTCAATCTTCTGAAGGCGGATCGGGAGCAAGAGTATTCCCGAAATAAAGCCGAGGCCGAACTATACGCAGCTTATACTGCTTTAGAGAAAGCATGTCAGTTGTATCAGTCGACTGATATGGGACTGGAACAGAATTTTGAGAAACTGATAGCCGGAGCCAACGAGAACTTTATCAAACGTAACATCAGTCTTTTAGAATTCATCGACTTTTATGATAGCTACAAAGAGACTTGCATCCGGCTTTACGAAATCAAGAAAAACGTACTGCTCGGTATAGAGAACCTGAATGCGGTGGCCGGACAACCTATTTTTAACTACTAAATCCATATAATTTATGAATTGGACAAAATACCTTCCATGCCTATTGATTTTGGGTATGGGGAGTGGTTGCTCATCAGAAGTGAAGCACCCCGGAGAAAATCAAGATCTGTGTCTGACAGACAGTTTACTGAAAATAGTTTCCGTCGATACGGTGCATCTGCATGATGTGGCAGATGAATTGACTTTGAACGGACGTGTTACTTTTAATCAGGAACAGGTGGCACACGTCTATCCGATGTTTGGCGGAACAGTGACGGAGCTTCGCGCTGAAGTTGGGGATTATGTGAGAAAAGGAGACATACTTGCCATATTGCGTAGCGGTGAAGTGGCCGATTACGAAAGACAGATGAAAGAGGCGGAGCAGCAGGTGATTATTGCCCGCAGAAATGTAAATGCTACCCGGGATATGTTCGATTCCGGGTTGGCATCCGATAAAGATGTATTGCAGGCACGTCAGGAATTGATCAATGCTGAAGCGGAAGAGAATCGCATCAAAGAAATTTTTTCCATAAATAACTTTAGTGGCCGGTCATTCTATGAAGTCAAATCTCCCGTTAGCGGTTTTATTGTGGAAAAGAGTGTGAGCAGAAATATGCAGCTTCGTCCCGATCAGGGTGAGGAGATATTTACTGTCTCCGGTCTGGAGCATGTATGGGTGATGGCAGATGTTTATGAAAGCGACATCAGTAAAGTAGCAGAAGGAGCATCGGTACATATCACTACGCTGGCATATCCGGGTAAGGTGTTCTCCGGAAATATAGATAAAGTATACCACATGTTGAATACTGAAAGTAAGACAATGAACGTACGGGTAAAGCTGTGTAACGAAGACTATCTGCTGAAGCCGGGTATGTTCACCACGGTCAATGTTGAGTGCAAATCTTCCGGGAAACAGATGCCTCGGATCAATGCACATGCCTTGATATTTGAAGGAGGTAAGAATTACGTCGTAACCGTCACCCCCGACAACCGCCTGAAAGTGAAAGAAGTCGATGTATACAAACGGCAGAATCAGGAATGCTATGTCCGTTCCGGACTTTCCGAGGGTGACAGAGTGCTGAATCAGAATGTATTATTGGTCTACAATAGTTTAAATGCAGACTAAAAACGGAAGAATACTATGCATAAGTTTATAGACAATATTGTGGCATTTTCGTTGAAAAATAAGTTCTTCATCTTTTTTTGTACGACGATTGCGTCATTGCCGGTGTGGTTTCGTTCAAGCATACACCGATAGATGCATTTCCCGATGTGACGAATACGAAAGTGACCATCATTACCCAATGGGCGGGACGCAGTGCGGAAGAGGTGGAGAAGTTCATTACGATTCCGGTGGAGATAGCCATGAACTCGGTACAGAAGAAGACGGACATCCGTTCGACAACCCTATTCGGACTGTCGGTCATCAATGTGTTGTTTGAAGATCATGTGGATGATTTTGTTGCCCGTCAGCAGGTATACAATTTATTGAATGACGCAGATCTTCCGGATGGGGTGACTCCGGAAGTACAACCTCTTTACGGACCTACGGGTGAGATTTACCGTTATACTTTGCGAAGTGACAAACGGAGTGTACGCGAACTGAAAACAATTCAGGATTGGGTGATCGACCGTAACTTGCGTGCCGTATCGGGAGTGGCGGATATTGTCAGTTTCGGCGGGGAAGTGAAGACTTTTGAAGTCAGTGTCAATCCGAATCAGTTAATCAATTATGGCATCACTTCGCTTGAACTTTATGATGCCATAGCGAAAAGCAATATCAATGTCGGGGGAGATGTGATTACCAAAAGTTCGCAGGCCTATGTTGTGAGAGGTATCGGATTGATTAATGACTTGGAAGAACTGCGGAACATTGTAGTAAAAACATTAATGGGACTCCCATACTGGTGAAAAATCTGGCCGATGTACGCGAATCATGTTTACCCCGTTTGGGCCAGGTGGGGCGTATGGATGAAGATGATGTAGTGGAAGGCATTGTGGTGATGCGCAAAGGAGAGAATCCGGGAGAAGTCATATCCGGGTTGAAAGCGAAAATAGACGAACTGAATGAGAATATCCTGCCGTCGGATGTGGAGATCGTACCTTTCTATGACCGGGAAGATCTGGTAGATCTTGCAGTTCATACGGTGACACACAATTTGGTAGAGGGTATATTGCTGGTAACTTTCATTGTATTTATTTTTATGGCAGACTGGCGGACGACGGCAGTAGTTGCGGTCATTATACCGTTAGCCCTGTTATTTGCTTTTATCTGCTTGCACATAATGGGGATGTCTGCCAACCTGCTTTCAATGGGAGCTATTGATTTTGGGATCATTATAGACGGAGCGGTAGTGATGGTGGAGGGAATATTCGTTGCCCTCGACCGAAAAGCGAAAGAGGTGGGAATGCCCGTATTCAACAGGATGTCAAAAATGGGCCTGATCCGAAGTACAGCCAAAGAAAAGGCCAAAGCTGTCTTTTTTTCTAAGCTGATTATCATTACAGCGCTGATTCCCATCTTTTCGTTTCAAAAAGTAGAAGGAAAAATGTTTTCTCCTTTGGCCTATACTCTGGGATTTGCTTTACTGGGAGCATTGATTTTCACATTGACGCTGGTTCCGGTCATGTCGTCTATTCTTTTGAAGAAGAATGTGCGTGAGAGAAGTAATTTTCTGGTGCACTTTATCAGAGAAAAGAGTGCGGCTTTGTTTGCGATTTTTCATGCCCATCGTAAATTGTCTATCGGATTGGCTTCTTTGGCAGGAGGAGTCGGTCTGTTTCTCTATTCGTTTCTGGGAATGGAATTTTTGCCGCAGTTGAATGAAGGGGCTATTTATATTCGCGCTACCCTTCCGCAGAGCATTTCTTTGGATGAGTCAGTATCCCTTGCCAATAGAATGCGCAGAGAATTACTGGCATTTCCCGAGGTAAGACAGGTGCTTTCGCAAACCGGGCGTCCGAATGACGGAACCGATGCCACCGGTTTTTATAATGTGGAGTTTCATGTCGATATTTTCCCGGAGAAGGAGTGGGAAAGCGGACTTAGCAAAGGACAACTGATTGAGAAAATGCAATCTGCCCTTGCTCTTTATCCCGGCACCGATTTTAATTTCTCGCAGCCGATCACTGACAATGTAGAGGAAGCGGCTTCGGGTGTAAAAGGATCTATTGCCGTTAAAGTTTTCGGCAAAGACTTATATGAAGCGGAGAAACTGGCTGTGCAGATCGACAAAGTATTGGGAACCGTACAAGGTATCGAGGATTTGGGAGTGATCCGCAACATTGGCCAGCCGGAACTTCGCATCGAGTTGAATGAAAAGCAACTGGCGCGTTACGGTGTGTCTAAAGAGAACGTGCAGTCTATTATCGAGATGGCTATAGGAGGTAAATCGGCCTCCCTGCTTTATGAAGACGAGCGTAAATTCAATATCATGGTGCGTTACAATGAAGAGTTTCGCCGGAACGAAGAGCAAATAGGTAAGATTCTGGTACCCGCGATGGATGGTACGATGATACCGATCAAAGAGCTGGCGGATATCCGGACTATTACGGGACCTCTACTTATATTCCGTGACAGTCATGCCCGTTTTTGTGCCGTTAAGTTCTCCGTACGCGGACGTGCTATGGGGTCTGCTGTCGCCGAAGCACAAAAGAAAGTGGCGGCTTCGGTACATCTGCCGGACGGATATACGCTGAAATGGACCGGAGATTTTGAAATCAGCAACGTGCCAGTAAGCGGCTTGCCCAGGTGGTTCCTGTCAGCATTGCCATTATTTTCGTCATTCTCTTCATCCTTTTTTCGAATGCGAGAGATGCAGGCCTGGTGCTACTGAATGTGCCGTTTGCAGCTGCCGGGGGAATTATTGCTTTGTTGATTACCCATTTCAACTTTTCGATTTCTGCGGGGATCGGTTTCATTGCCCTGTTCGGTATCTGCATCCAGAATGGAGTGATTATGATCTCGGGCATTAAATCGAACGTACGTTCACACATACCTTTATCGGAAGCTGTAAAGAATACCGTCCGTTCGCGTGTTCGTCCGGTCGTGATGACGCTGCTATGGCTGCCATCGGATTAATGCCGGCCGCCTTGAGTCATGGCATCGGTTCTGAGTCGCAACGCCCGCTTGCCATTGTCATTATCGGGGGCGTATTGTGCGATACTTTCTTTACTCTATTCATTTTTCCGTTGATTGTAGAAGTTATTTATGGTAAAACGTTGTATGATAAAGAGGGTAAATTGCGGCAAAGACGAGTGTAAACAGTATATTTGCCACTTTAAAAACTAAAGAAGGATGGCTAAGATATTATTGGTAGAAGATGAAGTGAATATAGCTTCGTTTATAGAACGGGGTTTGAAGGAGTTTGGACATTCTGTGTCGGTGGCTAATGACGGTGATGCCGGATGGGAATTCATCCGGCAAGAAGCATTCGACCTGTTGATCCTGGATATTATCATGCCTAAGATGAACGGTCTGGAGCTATGCCGGCTTTATCGGCAGCAATACGGTTATCTCACCCCGGTTATAATGTTGACTGCATTGGGCACCACGGAGGATATCGTGAAAGGGCTCGATTCGGGGGCGGATGACTATTTGGTGAAACCATTCAGCTTTCAGGAACTGGAGGCGCGCATCAAGGCCATCCTGCGCAGAGGGCGGGAAGACTCTGTCCAGCAGCTGGTATGTGATGATCTGGTGCTTAACTGCAACACCCGCCGTGCCAGACGCAAGGAGGTGGAGATAGAACTCACTGTTAAGGAGTACCGCTTGCTGGAGTATTTCATGACCCATCAAGCATTGGTGCTTTCGCGCCTGACATTATTGAAAGATGTATGGGATAAGAATTTCGATACGAATACCAATGTGGTAGATGTTTATGTGAACTATCTTCGTGGTAAATAGATAAGGAGCATGACAAGAAATTGATTCATACGGTGGTAGGTTCGGGATATATCATGTATGCTTAACTTTAACAAGCCAGGCTATGAAAATAGGACGTAAAATCGCACTCTTTTATACGTTGGTAACGGTACTGACCACCATGCAGTTATCGGAGTGTTCTACCTGTTCAGTTCAAGGTATATCGATGGGTTGTACAGGTCATACCTTCGGGAAAAAGCTTTTCTGACCGCTCAGAAACACTGGGAGCGAGATGAAGTGGATGAGCAAAGCTATCAGACCATTCAACGGAAGTATGATGAGCTGCTGCCGGAGGCCAAAGAGATTTTGTTGGATATGGATAGTGATGCCGTGGTGCGTGATACGCTGAATAAATATCTTTCCGCCAGCCAGCAGAAGCAGCTTCTCGAGTCAAAAGAGATGTCATCGGTCTCTTTCGTATATCAGGATATGCTGGGAGCCGCACTATACTATCCCGATAATGAAGGCAATTTTATCGTAATTATCATGTCGCATAACAGTTATGGGGTCAAGATACAAGAACACTTGCTGCTCTTATCCGCCTTTCTGGTATTATGCAGCTCGGTATTGATCTTTTTCATCGGACAACTCTATTCTACGAGAATATTGATTCCCTTGCAGCACGTCCTGTTACAGTTGAAACAGATCCGCGGCAACAGTCTGAACCGCAGATTGAAGACCACCGGCAATAAAGATGAACTGGACCATCTGATAGAAACCTTAAACAGTATGCTCGACCGTATCGATACGCATTTAGAGCAGAAAAATCATTTGTCAGCCATGCTTCTCACGAACTGAATAATCCTATTACCGCCATTCAGGGTGAATGTGAAATAAGTCTCCTGAAAGAACGGAGTACCGATGAGTACATCGAAGCACTCCGGCGGATAGCCGGGGAAAGTAAACGTCTGTCCAATCTGATCAGGCATCTGCTGTTTCTGTCGAGACAGGAAGAGGACATCCGGAAGAATAACGTAGAAGAGATTCGTCTGGCAGACCTGTTGGAAGAGGCAGGGGCTGCTAACCCGCGCATCCGGCTGCAATATCCGGAAGATGCCGCAAGGTACGCTGTGTCAGTGCCAGCCCTTACTTGTTTAAAATAGCCTTGCAAAACGTGATAGACAATGCCTGCAAGTATTCGCAAGGCGAGGTGCTTATCAGGCTTTACAAGGAAGATGAGCGATGGGGGGATAGCTGTCAAAGATTCCGGAATCGGCATCCCGGCGGATGAAATGGAACTTATCTTCCAGTCATTCTACCGGGGAAGTAATACGAGAGAATACGCCGGTCAAGGGATCGGGTTAAGTCTTTCCATGAAAATCTTTTCTGTCTACAGGGGTAAGGTCAGCATTCGTTCCGAAGAAGGGAAGGGGACGGAAGTGAGAGTTGTCTTCGCATAATATACGATTTACTTTTCCGGGGAAGTGCGGATACACACGTATGTATGTTTCCCATTAGTGTTAGTCCGTTAAAATATCACAATAAGAAAATGTTTCTTGCAATTGCAGCATCAATAAGAGTCCATCTGTGTTTTACATAGGTATTGTATTCTTAATGGAGTATTTTAAAAAATGCAAGAACTATGTCACTGAGTAATCTGCTAATTATATTCTCTTCCTCTTTTATGGCTTTGTTTCCCGTGGTGAATCCTTTGGGAAACGGTTTTGTGGTGAATGGCTTTTTTACCGACCTGGATCCCAAGCAGCGGAAAACCGCCATCCGGAAACTGATTCTTAACTTTATAATAATCGGTGTGGGTACTTTGGTCATAGGCCACCTGTTTTTGTTAATGTTCGGACTGGCCATCCCTGTCATTCAGTTGGGCGGTGGGATACTTATCTGTAAAACGGCCATGGAGTTGCTCGGCGATTCTAACTCCCCGGATCAGGAAGAATCGAGCCGGAACATGGATAGCCTCAAATGGAAGAATATAGAACAGAAGATATTTTATCCCATCACGTTTCCCATCAGCATCGGTCCGGGCAGTATATCCGTTATATTTACTCTGATGGCTTCTGCCAGCGTCAAAGGTAAATTGTTGCAAACCGGAATCAATTATTTTGTGATCGCACTTGTTATAGTTTGTATGGCAGCCATACTTTATATCTTTCTTTCCCAAGGGCAAAGAATTATTCAGAAACTCGGGCCGGTAGGGAATCAGATCATTAACAAGCTCGTTGCCTTTTTTACATTCTGCATCGGCATACAGATTTCCGTGACAGGTATATCTCAGATATTTCATTTGAGTATCTTATGATTACAGCCGTTACAGAGCGGCTGCGGCAGCCGGCAATGATATTTACCCGTTTCTATCCGTTTGTCCGGATCAGTATGAGCAACATACGGTTCATGATGAAAACGAATATATACCATTGTCAGACTCTGGAAAAATGCAGTGGCACTTTAAGGGGGAGGAGGCATAATTATTAAGGATTGAGTCCTTTGTTTATAAGTAGCCTTTCAGCACTTTTGCGATGCGTTTGTATCCTTCGGCATTCGGGTGAAGTCCGTCACGGAACAGTGAATGGTCTATTGTTCCGTCTTTATGCGTCAGTTGCGGAGCAAGATTAATGAAAGTACAATCTTTGCCGTTCAGTCGCTCTTGCAATGCCGCATCTATTTTGGCAATGCGGGTTTCCATCTCTTTTCTCGGCAGGATGCCCATCACGCAGAGTTTTGCACGGGGCTGACGCTCGCGAATCGCTTTTACGACCCGGCAGATTCCCTCTATGACTTCGTCGTCGGTATTGAACAAGAGATTGTTGGTGCCTATCAGCAGGAAAATGTTCTGTGCCTGAAAACCGTCCAGCTCACCGTGGTAGATACGCCACAGTACATTTTCTGTTTTGTCCCAGCCAAATCCGAGATTACGGACTCGCTTTCCTTTGAAAAGTTTATCCCAGGATTCTGTTCCAAACTGATTGTGTGCAATAGGTTCGCCTCCCCAGAAATGCGTGATCGAGTTGCCGATCATCACCACTTCGGGAGCACTTTGCTTATTTAGTTTCAAGATCTCTTCGTGGCGTCCGTACCAGTCGTATGGATCTCTTTGCTGCTTGCAAGGGATACATGAAGTAGGCCCTTTACTCTCTTCGTGTAAGATCTCACCTATCTTCTTCCGGTAACTGTCCGCATATTGCTGCATACCCAGGTCGGTGGAATGAACACCGTCTACCATGGCATCCATCGGCATACCGATTTCTTCCTTGGTCAGATAATAGACAGTAGGAACCTGCTCTTTTTGCAGCGTCTCGTATGCCTTGCGTAGCTCTGCATTGGCCACACGATAGGATTCCTCCGCGCTTTCGGAACTGAATTCATTGCTATATCCGTCGTGTTCTACCAACAGGATGGGGGCCTGGCTCTTTTCACGAAGTTTTTTCACTCCCTCCAAAGTGCGTTGGTACACTACGGCCGATGCTTCTTTTCCTGCCAGATTGGGCATGCAGTCAATGATATATAGCCGTGCATCGATCTCTGACAGAAGATCGAAGAGTGCTTCTTCCAGTTTTCCGTTGCCGGAGAACCCCAGATTGATGACCGGATGTCCCAACTTCCGGTTCAGTATATTGCCCCATGCCATGCCAGGACGCGAAGCACAGGCTCCTTGCGCAATGGAAGTGCCGTATATGACCAGAGGCTTTTCTTGTGAAACCGGAAGAAAACGGAAAGAAGCGTCGGCAGGAACACCTATCTCCATCCATGATACACTGTTGTATAGCGGCAGGAATAGTTGGTATTCAAATCCGTTGCCGGATTTAGCCGCGTATGAAAGTCCCCTGAAATTGTAGACAATGGTGTCTCCCATGGAATAATTTCCGGCACACCAGCGTTCTTGCCCGTTATTGTCTGTAGCATACAGATCGATGCCCGAAACTCCCGTACCGGCATATGGGGCATAGAGAGTCCGCCTTTTACTACGTAGCGAACCTTTATTTCGGATGCGTTGGAACGGAAGGCGACAGACAGCCCTGCGCTTTGCCGAGACAAATCCCATAAAGGCTTGCGTACTTTATCTTCTGCCCTTTGCGGAAGGCGGGCATAAGAATCTTTCAGTTCGTCCTGCCATGCTTGTCCGCGTACTGTATGAAAGTCTTGTTTGAGTGGATCTGCCCATTTGTATTGTGCCTGTAGAGAAGCGCACCCCAGAAAAAGGGCTAAAAGGGAAAGTTGGAGTCTGGTAGTTTTCATGATCATTGAGTATTAGGGGATATAAATGTAATCATTCTATCTTGAATATGCAATCAACCGATGTAATCGTAGACGAGTTGTACAACTGGTACACGACGAGTTGTGCAACTGGTGATGTACGAGTTGTACAACTCGTATGTGCCGGGATGTATAGCTGGTACGTGATTGGTCGGGGACTTTAACGAGGTGTAACCTTATCCGAATCTGATAATCATTACCGAGAAATAAGGGTATCTTTTTTCCCGAAGTTCTTCGGTGGAGCAAGAGTAGTATTCCTTCTCGGTCCCTACATTTTCAAAGTAGTGGTATTGGTATTCCGGATGGTTAATTATACATTGGTGTACCTCGTCTATACATTGCGATAGCTTCATTATGACCACTACCGTCTGATGTTTCAGGTATCGTCCAGTTCTTTGGCGGTGACGTGACCCGGTATCACGATCAGCCGCTCTTCCTGACTGACAATATGCAGGCCCGCCATCGCTCCGGAAGCAATAAAAGCGGGAATACCGGCAATCTGTTCAACGGGGATGTCGTCTTGTTGCAGCTTGTCGTAGATGTAGTGGATGGAAGAGTAAAGAACCGCCATCTCCTTCGGCCACAATTACGACGTTTTGTCCCTCTGCACGGAGTATTTTGCTGCTTTCATATACAGCTTCATAAGATCTTAATGCCAGTGTCCTGTCCTTGTCCATAGGAAGCCGGAAACACTGTACGGTGTCCGAGAATCCGAGAGTGTTCAGGATGGAGAGTGCCCGTGAAGAGGACTTGCCGTCTTGAGTCATGGTGGCCGGACAGAAGATGCAATCGGCTCCTTGCAGTGCTTTGAGTCCTTTCAATGTAATCAGATCCGGTTCGCCGGGGCCTAAAGATACGAAACGTATGGGATGTGTAGTTATCATTTGTTATCGGTTTATCATCTTAATGTTCTGCAAAAGTGAGGAAAATATCTCTATGAAACAAGAATTATTAAGTATCTTTGACCGCTGTAATCTGAATTAAAAGACAAATAACGATGAAACAATTCCTGATCGGATGCGCACTGCTGGCCTGTATCTCTTTAGCCGGTTGTCGTCCGAAGAACAACCAGAATGCAACGATAGTAACCGGTGAGGTGTCCGATACATCTTCTGTCCGTATCACACCAGTTTATGCCAAAGGTTTTAAAGTGACCTATACTCCTACATGCCGTTTGGTCGATATCAGCGATCCGCAGAAAGAAGGAGGTGAATCTTTTCATTACGCTCTTGTGCCCGGAGGGACGAAACCTGAAAATATTCCTGCTGGCTATACAGTGATAGAGACTCCCGTGAAGAGTGTTATCTGTATGACCTCCTTGCAGTTATCCAACTTTATTAAACTGGATGCTTTAAGTCATGTAGTGGGTATCACGAGCACCCGTCATCTCTTCAACAAAGAAATGAACGAACGCTTGAAGCAGGGTAAAACGGCTAAGATAGGTATCGAGGGGAACTTTGATAATGAAGTGATCATGAGTGTG